>JAESGY010000103.1_pt1 | contig 74098 bp, 67 predicted proteins | sample 9269841 | NCBI WGS metagenome assembly JAESGY01 (sample SAMN17022865, study PRJNA683097) | algae metagenome | isolation source: Spirirestis rafaelensis WJT71-NPBG6 and co-occurring heterotrophs from... | place: USA: Pinto Wells, Joshua Tree National Park, Colorado Desert, CA | collected 2006-08-15 | reverse complement strand
GGATTCTCACCTACATGGTCTTTCAGTTGTCAGGGTTTTGTTGAGGTTTTTCCTCTTCTTAATACCCTGCCTGTTATCCCTAAGCTGTTCTAGGTTACTTAGCTTATTTCAACAGAACGATTCGCACTTGAAATTCCTTATCGAGAAATTCGTGGGGACGTTCCCAATTAATTAATGCTGCTGTTTGGGGAAAGAAAAATTGCATTGCTTGGGGAAAGTAAGCTTCTAAAATTTCTTTCCAGGGGCTATCATTATCTGCTCTTTCCAGTTCCTCGGTCATCAGTTGATTGGTAGATGGTATAGCGTTTCCTAAGCAACTGAGGTACAGCGATTACCTCACCCCGATAAAGCTGTGCTTTATCTCCCCTCTCCTTGCGCTCGTAGAGGGGTTGGGGGTGAGGTGCGTGATGTACTTCACTCTTATCGGGATACGCTATATACTCGTTCTAACCTACATTCTGCACCTTGGGGTTCACATACTAAGGATTTAATATGGAAGCGTTCCCGCTTCTCCTGTCGGAGACGCTACGCGAACGGGTTGCCGTAGGCATCGCTTTATCTGGAGTGAAGGATCTGGCATTGCCACAATTATTAAGTTTGACGAAAGCGATCGCATCACTATTATGTCCCCTTTTCCTGCACCCTCTTGACAAATGTGCAATCACTCTAACCTCTCACGAGTGAAATCAGGTTTAATTTCCAGTGCCTTATCGTAGGATGCGATCGCTTCAGAATTGCGTCCTAATTTCTCTAGCGCATACCCCCGGTTATTCCAAGCTAGGTGTAAATCAGGTTTAATTGAGAGTGCTTTGTCGTAGGATGCGATCGCTTCAGAAAAGCGTCCTAATTTCTACAACCAATCAGCTTCAATAAGCCTGTCCAGACCTGAGTTAGTTTATTCCATCCCAATTTTTGTAGCATACTGGCAAGAAGTTGCTTCATCAGAGTCTCAGCAAATTTAGGGTTAATTTCCGCACCTTTATTGCTACTAGCAATTCCTTCTTTCCAGCGACCTAATCTTATTAATGCACCACCACGGTTGTACCAAGCTTCGTGGTCATCAGGTTTAATTGCCAGTGCCTTATCGTAGGATGCGATCGCTTCAGAATTGCGTCCTAAATTCTGTAGCGCATACCCCCGGTTGTACCAAGCTTGGTGTAAATCAGGTTTAATTACGAGTGCTTTGTCGTAGGATGCGATCGCTTCAGAATTGCGTCCTAAATTCTGTAGCGCATACCCCCGGTTGTACCAAGCTTGGTGTAAATCAGGTTTAATTACGAGTGCTTTGTCGTAGGATGCGATCGCTTCAGAATCGCGTCCTAATTTCCTTAGCGAAATCCCCCGGTTGTACCAAGCTTCGTGTAAATCAGGTTTAATTACGAGTGCTTTGTCGTAGGATGCGATCGCTTCAGAATCGCGTCCTAAATTCTGTAGCGCATACCCCCGGTTGTTCCAAGCTTCGTGGTCATCAGGTTTAATTACGAGTGCTTTGTCGTAGGATGCGATCGCTTCAGAATCGCGTCCTAATTTCCTTAGCGCAATCCCCCGGTTGTTCCAAGCTTCGTGGTCATCAGGTTTAATTACGAGTGCTTTGTCGTAGGATGCGATCGCTTCAGAATTGCGTCCTAAATTCTGTAGCGCATACCCCCGGTTGTTCCAAGCTTCGTGGTCATCAGGTTTAATTACGAGTGCTTGATCGTAGGATGCGATCGCTTCAGAATTGCGTCCTAAATTCTCTAGCGCAATCCCCCGGTTGTTCCAAGCTAGGTGTAAATCAGGTTTAATGGAGAGTGCTTGATCGTAGGATGCGATCGCTTGTTTATAATCTTGTCCAGCATACTGCAAATTTCCCAGCTTAATCAGTAAATCATATTGACGTTCAGGCGTTTGATGGTCTTCTGCTATTAATTCTTGAAATTTTATTATTTCTTTAGTTCTTTCTTGTGGCGTGAGTTTGAGATATTTTTCATAATCTCCATCCTGCATGATGCGTGATGACTCTTGTTCTAAAGTTTCCGAATCTATAGGGAATTCAAACAACCCAGAACGCCAATCAAAGAAATCTGGCGCACGTTGAATAAAATATTTAATTGCAAATATCGGTAGCAAGAACACAAAACAGATATTAAAGTTATCTTTAAACCGTTCTCGCTGTTGGTTAAGGTTAATTAAAACAGGTGGTACAGCCTTCCAACTATATGAATATCTATCTATGCTATCCCAACCTGCAAACCTTTTGCATTCTTCATATTTATAAAAAGAATGCTCTAATCCTGTAATAAATAAAATATTTATCTCTTTTTTATTATCTAATTTATCAATTATTTCATATAAATTATTAACAGCTTGCTCAAGCCGTATAACTTCGATATTTTTATTAACAATATCTTCTTTTATTTTCGTAATTAACTGCTCACCCTCAGCCGGAGAACAACGGACAAATAATAAACCAAAGCCTTCTGTAAAATTCAGCGTGCGGACTAAGGCTTGATATTCTTCATCTCCTTGTGATGGTAAATCCTGATCCCACTTTGTCAGTTCTAATGCCATAATCTTAGCCGTGTAATGCCTGATAGCCTGCGTACTGCTTTGCAGTATGTGTAGGGTGTGTTATTGCGCCGAAAGTACGGCACCAGCCTTTATGTTAGGAGTTACGCACTGAAGCTTGAAACCTAGATCCCCCCTAGCCCCCCTTCAAAAGGCTACCGTGTACACACAAATCGGAGTTACTTTGAGATCCGCGTTTTACCCCCCTTAATCCCACGCCACTTGCTACAACGGAACGGCAGTCGCTACAACGCGGGGAACCCGCGCAACGCGCTGCCTCGGAAACCTCCGCAACGCAGTGGCTCCCCTTTCCAAGGGGGGAAACAAGAAAATCTAGTTCCCTCCCCTTGGAAAGGGGAGGGTTAGGGTGGGGTAATTCGAGAACTGGTAGTGATTCGATAACTTGTGTGTACACCGTAGCTTCAAAAGGGGGGGAACTTCTAAAGCCACGCCACTTGCTACAAGTCGGGGAACCCGCCCAACGCAGTGGCTCCCCTTTTTAAGGGGGTTGGGGGATCTCAGTGCGTAAGTCCTATATGTTTTGGTGCGTTACGCCGAAGGAAGATCGCACCCTACTGGCGTGGCTAACTACCTTCAAAACCAACTCTTAGCTATGCCGGATACAGTCGATTAAAAGTATCTTGAAATTCTTTAATTCCCTTAATGAGAGGATGAATATCATACCACACTTGACTTTCTCCGTCTCCATTTAAATAACGATATTCTAAAATACAGCGATTAAATAATAAACCTCGGTACAATGCATCGTTTTCTACTTCTTTAGAATGATACACAGTTGCTAATGCTTCCCATTCATTAGCAAAAACAGTATTTCGATAAGTATTTCGCAACTCGCTAATTGAACGCTGTAAGGCTCTGGTAGGAATGGGCAGGCTGTTAGTATTTTTAATTGCCTCCTTCATTAATAATAAATTTCGCACATGACCTCCACTCATGAGGCATAATCTTTCTAAAGCTTCTCGCTCCTCAAACATCTCTACCACAGATAAACTAGGGTCGATTAAACTCAGACGTTTTTGCAGTATTTCTATAACTTTATTAATTCCCCGTTGATAAAGTTGATTATCCGGCGTTTGCACCATAATCATCGGCAATACCTGAGTATTACCATAGATATTAGCTAAGTCTGTAGCGCGATTAGAATACAGCAAAGAAATAGGTACTGTGTAAATCACAAAGACGCGATAAATCGCCGTCTTTACAATAGACTTCTTGCAGAAGTAGGGTAAAGGGGAAAGGGGAAAGGGGAAAGGAGCAGGAAAAAAGCTCTCTCACTTCGGGTGCAAAAAAGACTTTTGCAAGAGGTCTAATAATCAGTTTTTTGTAGAGACGGCGATACCCTTGCGTCTCTTGCCTTAACCGAACCGTATTGGGAGTTGAGGACGCGATCGCCTAATACCGTTTTACAAAAATCTTGATACAAATACAGACCTGTAGAGACGCGAAATTTGAGCCAGCGCGTTGCAAAGAGAAGTCTGAGCGGAGGCTTCCTCCGATCAGAACTTCGGAGGTTTCCTCCGTTGTAGCGTCTGGCGTCGCGTCTCTACAAGATTCATACAGTAGACCTCTTGCACTCCTTCCCTAATACCCCACCCCCAACCCCTCCCCTTGCTAAGGGGAGGGGAGCGTTTGCGTCAGCAAATGCGGGGTGGGGTTCTTTATTTTTAATTTATGCAAGAGGTCTAGTCGTTGATTAAATTCGGGCAGTCGTTGATTAAATTCGGGCAGTCGTTGATTGAATTCGGACAGTCGTTGATTGAATTCGGACAGTCGTTGATTGAATTCGGGCAGTCGTTGATTGAATTCGGGCAGTCGTTGATTGAATTCGGGGAACCACCAAGAATTTACATAAAGCCATTCGATGGAACATTTTATTTTTTGGATCTCCCCAAGGTTGAATAAGACGGAGCTTCTCGATTAGCGATCGCTATTTGTTGAAGGATGATTGAAAAAAGCCGGAAACGACCAAATCCACGTTAATGCACACGATCATGAATTTGTACAGTACGTAACCCCTAATTTATTTATACTTAGCACACCTAAGCAAAATTAACCAAATAATAACCTTTCTTTAACTTTTAATAGTTAGGTTTATACTTAAGGTAATAAATGATCGCGGCAAACCCGATAAAAACTGATATGACTGCAATTTTGCAAGTTGGCGATGTTTGGCAACAAGCCGCTACACATATAAGTAAAATTACATCTGGGGAAATTATTTCGTTACTGAAGCAGTATGGGATAATGCCGCAGTTTATGCGAGAGGTTCTGATAGATTGTGCGATCGCCGATATTGCTCTCACAACCGAAGAAACCTTTAAAGCATGTCAACAGTTTTATCAGCAACATCAGCTTAATACTGATGCTGACTTAGAAACATGGCTTGTATCTCGCTCTTTGTCTCGCGAACAACTTGACCACATTATCACCCGTAACACCAAGCTGGAATACTTCAAGCGAGGTAATTGGGACTCAAAGGTAGAGTCTTATTTTCTGCAACGCAAAGCAAAGTTAGATCGGGTCATCTACTCATTAATTCGAGTCAAAGATATTGGTATTGCTCAAGAGCTTTACTTTCGCATTCAAGAAGGGGAACAGTCTTTTAGTGAACTTGCTAGTCAATATTCTTTAGGTTCCGAAGCCGAAACAGGGGGTTTACTCGGTCCGCTCGAACTGTCAGTTCCCCATCCAGATTTAGCAAAGATGCTAGCAGCAAGTCAACCAGGTCAGCTTTTACCACCAACCCGCTTGGGAGAGTGGATTGTCATTGTACGGCTAGAAAAGTTAATGAAGGCTCAATTAAATGAGTCAATGCGGCAGCGACTATTAAATGAATTATTTGAAAGTTGGTTACAAAGTCAGTATAAAGAGCTAATTGCTCAATAAACAAGAATTCAGGAGTCAGGAGTCAGGAGTGAAAAAGGCTTTATATCTGACTTTTACCGAATGGTGCTCTACTCTCAACGTTGCAAGCTGCTGTATAAGTGCATCTGTGAGCCGTAAAAAAATTATTCTAACTCCCAACTCGTACAGACGCTCCGGTTCCTGGCGTCTCTACAACTCCCAACTCCTGACTCCTGACTCCTAAATTCTTTCTTAAATAATTTTTTATTTTATTGATGAGCTATACAACAATTAACACGGAAACATTTCTATCAGCGATCGCTCCTTTTGACCAACTTTCAGCAGGGGCACTGTCTAGGCTATCACAGCAAACGCAGTTATTGCGCTACCGCATGGGGCAAACAATTCTCATGCGGGAAAAAATACCCGCTGTAGTTTCTATTATTTTTGAAGGGCAAGCGCGTTTATTAGGATACGATCCGAAAAGTCAGATGCCAGTAACTTTAAAGTTACTGCAACCTGGAGATATTTTAGGTTGGGTTGGGTTAATTCGAGGGGTTGGTTGTGAAACAGCGATCGCTTCCAGTGAAACTATCTGTGTAACGTTAAAATCAAGCGATTTTTTAACACTTTTACAGCAAGAAGAAGCTTTTGCATCTTACTTTAACAATCGTCCGGAATTAATCGAAGTCTTTGATTTGTTAGGAGCAGAACTGCAAAGTCGCGCAGACAATAAGTTGTTACTTGAAGCGACTGATTCAGATTCTTTGAAAGAGTTAGCTTTGAAGGTTCATTCAGAAGTTACAATCGTCAATCTTCCCGAAGATTCTCAAAGTGAATTGCAAAGCGATCGCTTATGGTTAGTTAGTGGGGGAACACCACAAGATATAATTGCCACCCGCTATCACCCCGAAACGCACCTCACAAAAGGAAGCCATCTGCGTTTACTTGGCTTTCCAGCCAACATTCTCCCCACTCCCCCCCTCCCCGACTTTTGTACAGACGCGATTAATCGTGTCTCTACACCAGACGCGATTAATCGCGTCTCTACCCCACTCGCTCCCTCCCGCGATGATATACCCTACGCACCAGAGGAACCAGAAGGAAGACACGTAGAAACTACTAGCCTAAAAAAATATCCATATGTGCGCGGTAGTGGTAAAGCAGATGCGATTATAGCTTGCTTTCAAATGTTGAGCAAGCACCTAAATTTCCCTTTTCGTCGCGAAGTTCTGCGTAAGATTTTGCAAAATCAGGAACGACGAACAGGTTCACTATCTTTGCAGCAATGTGGAGCGATCGCAGAATCACTCGGTTTAAACGCTCAACTTATTAGTTTACCAGTCAGCGCGGTAGGACGACTTCAAGCGCCGGCAATCGTTCAATGGCAAGATAGTTTTGCCCTACTTTACGAAATCAATCAACAAGCGATCGTTTTAGGAATTCCCGAAGTTGGAGTTTTGCGCCAAAAAACCGCAGATGTTGCCAGTATTCTCCTACAATCGGCAACCAAGCCAGACGAACCTCCAAAAGAAGCTGTTCCAGTTTTGTTGCTGCAACAAACTAGATATACACCGCAGCAAAAATTTGGTTTAAGTTGGTTTTTACCTTCTTTATACAAATATCGTCAAGTACTAATAGAGGTATTTATTGCCTCTTTTTTTGTACAATTATTTGGGTTAGCAAATCCGTTGATGACCCAAGTTATTATCGACAAAGTTTTAGTCCAAAACAGCGCCGATACATTGCAAGTATTGGGAATTTTTTTGATAGTAATTGCAGTCTTTGAGGCAATTCTAACTAGTATTCGTACTTACTTATTCGTCGATACCACTAATCGAATAGACTTAGCACTGGGTTCGCAAATAATTGACCATTTGCTACGTTTACCTTTACGCTACTTTGAAAGGCGTCCCGTGGGTGAGTTATCCACGCGGGTAAACGAGTTAGAAAACATTCGCCAATTCTTAACCGGTACAGCTTTAACAGTCGTGTTGGATGCGGTGTTTTCGGTTATTTATATTGTGGTAATGTTTATCTACAGTTGGATGTTGAGTTTAGTAGCACTCTCGACATTACCATTATTCGTAATACTAACAACATGCGTTTCACCGATTGTACGCCGACAATTGCGGACAAAAGCAGAACGCAATGCCGAAGCGCAATCTCATTTAGTTGAAGTACTATCGGGTATCCAAACAGTAAAAGCGCAAAATATCGAATTGCGATCGCGTTGGCAATGGCAAGAACGTTACGCTCGTTATGTCAGCGCTGGTTTTAAAACAGTCCAGATATCCACCGTAGCCGGTTCTAGCAGCAACTTCTTGAGTCAACTTTCCAGTTTATTGGTGTTGTGGGTAGGTGCGTATTTAGTACTCAAAGGCGAACTTACTTTAGGGCAATTAATCGCCTTTCGGATTATAGCAGGTTACGTCACCAGTCCATTGCTGCGTTTAACGCAACTATGGCAGAACTTCCAAGAAACAGCGCTTTCTTTGGAACGGTTGAGCGACATTATCGACTCGCCTACAGAATCTTCCGAAAGCGATCGCGGTAACATTCCCATGCCGATGATTCAGGGTTCAGTAAAGTATGATAACGTGTCCTTTCGCTTCAATCCCAGCGGACCGCTGCAACTCAACAATATCAACTTAGAATTTCCCGCCGGCATATTTGTCGGTATCGTCGGTCAAAGCGGTTCCGGCAAAAGTACGCTGATGAAACTTTTACCGCGTCTGTATCCTTTAGAATCAGGTCGAATTTTAATCGACGGTTACGACATCAACAAAGTCGAACTTTATTCCTTAAGAAAACAAATCGGCATCGTACCACAAGATACGCTGTTATTTGATGGGACAATCCAAGAAAATATCGCCTTAAATCATCCAGACGCAAGCTCAGAAGAAATTATCGAAGCTGCCAAAATTGCCTTTGCTCACGAGTTCATTATGAACCTAGCCAACGGCTACAATACCAGAGTTGGAGAACGCGGTGCATCCCTTTCTGGAGGACAGCGACAACGAATAGCGATCGCTCGAACCATCCTCCAAAATCCGCAAATGCTCATTCTCGACGAAGCAACCAGCGCTCTTGATTACGAATCAGAACGGCAAGTTTGTTTGAATTTAGCCGAAGCATTTAAAGGACGCACAGTTTTCTTTATTACCCATCGTCTCAGCACAATCCGCAATGCCGACTTGATTTTAATGCTCGATCAAGGCTTTGTAGTCGAACAAGGAACTCACCAGCAATTAATGACTGAAAAAGGTCGTTATTACTGCTTATATCAACAGCAAGAAGCACAACTTTAGGGACTGGGGACTGGGGACTGGGGACTAGGGACTAAAAAGAAAATTATTATCGATAACCCATTGCCCATTGCCCAATGCCCATTGCCCAATACCCATTACCCATTACCCATTATTAATTACCAATGAATTTTGAATTTGACCAACCTGTAATTTTGCAGCGATCGCCTTTCTTATCACGAGCAGTACTTTGGGGTATTATTGGTGTAACTAGTTTCACAGTTATTTGGGCTGCTGTTGCTAAAATTGAAGAAGCGATTCCCGCGACGGGGAAACTAGAACCACAAGGAACGGTAAGAGAAGTTAAAGTACCGCTCAATGGTTTGGTAAAAGAGGTTTATGTTAAAGACGGTCAACAAGTTAAGCAGGGAGACTTGCTGTTGCGTCTTGACCACACTGCACAAAAAGCGCAAAAAATTTATTTACAGAAAGTTCGTAATACTTTATTACAAGAAAATCAATTTTATCAATCCCAGATGAGCGATAAGGTTCGCGTACCGACAAAAAATGAACTAAAATTGCCTGAAGAAATAGCAATCTTAACAAAAAACCGTGCAGGTTTAGTTGCAGAAAATCAACTTTATCGAGTGCAACTTTCGGGAAAATCGCAAGGAGTAAATTTGACTGCCGATCAGCAATTACGCTTGCAAACCAATCAGCAAGAACTGAAAACAAAAGCTGCTACTGTGAAGTTAGAAGCCTCGCAATTAGAAAAGCAAGTGCTACAAAATGAAGTAAAGCTGGCTAATGCGAAAAACGTTTTAAAAATCAATCAAGGCATTCTCAAAGACTTAGAACCCTTGTTTAAAGAAGGTGCGATCGCTCGGCTACAATATCTACAGCAACAACAACAAGTTAGCACTCAGCAGTCAGAAGTCGATGAGTTAACCCAAGAAGGAGAACGTTTGAAGTTAGCGATCGCCCAATCTGGGGAACGTCTGCAAAATACCATGTCTGCATCCAGCCAAGATTCGTGGACGAAAATAGCAGACAACGATAAACGCATTGCCGAAATAGACAGCCAACTAAGAAAGGTGATCGTTGAAAACGAAAAAAACATTGCCGAGATGGATAACCAAATCAGCCAAAATCAAGTTTCTTTAGATTATCAAGAAATTCGTTCTCCAGTCAATGGTAAAGTCTTTGATTTGAAAGCCAGCAACCCTGGATTTGTGGCAAATTCCACCGAACCCGTTCTCAAAGTTGTACCCGAAAACTCTTTAAAAGCGGAAGTATTTCTAACTAACAAAGATATAGGTTTCGTCAGAGCAGGAATGCCTGTAGACATAAGAATTGACTCTTTTCCATTCAGCGAATTTGGTGACATCAAAGGTACACTAGAATCGATTGGTTCCGATGCTCTACCACCAACTGAAATTCGTCCCTTCTACAGCTTTCCTGCGAAAGTGCGTTTAAATCAGCAAGCACTTATACTCAAAGACAAACAACTACCTCTTCAGTCAGGAATGTCAGTAAGTGTCAACATAAAACTAAGAAAACGCACAATTTTGAGCATCTTCATCGACGGATTTACCCAACAAATAGAAAGCCTCAAATTCATGAGATAAACAACCTATAAAAAATTACGTAGTAAGCGCTGAAGCGCTTATCCATGACTACAAGCAAAGACGAAAAAACTAAATTGCAGCAGAACGAGCCTCATCAACTTTGAGAGTTGTACCCGTAATGAACTGAGCATCATCAGAAATCAGAAAAGCAACTGTTTTCGCAAACTCTGCATATGTTGCAGGACGACCAAACATCAAGTCGATAGGCACATTCCATCCTTCAAGTTCTTCCATACTGTCTGCAACAAAGAACGGAGCCACAGAAATCATGCGAATTCTATCCGCTTTGTAACGCTTGGCATACAGTTTTGTGAATCCTTCCATTGCGGCACGGAGTGTACCGCTAAATGGTGTTCCTAACCCTGGTTCCTGAGAATCACACGCGGAGATATTGACAATCGCCCCGCCTCCTTGTTGTTGCATGGGTGGAGTAACCAGTCTTGCCATGCGAACCACACTCAGGAATAGCATTTGAAAATTCTCTATCCACATTTCATCAGAAATTGATAGTAAATCTGGGCGGGGTGGATCTCCGAAACTATTTACCACTGCATCAACTCGACCAAAGTTCAAGAGCGTTGTCTCAACCAACTGTTGCAAATCTTGGGGATTTGCGATGGAACCCTGAGTTGCAATACCGCCCAACTCTGAAGCTAACTCAAAGACGCTCTTGTTTCGCGCTATAAGTGAAACTCTGTAGCCCCGTGAAAAAAGCTCTCGCGCACAACCTGCGCCAATTCCGCGACTTGCAGCGGTAATAATCGCAACTTTTTGTGAATTCATTTGAGCAGTTTAACTCTGGACTTTCTAAAGTTTTTTTATAATGTATTATATCAAAAACCGTCTTGAGAAAGGTACTAATTACTTCTTAAAATCCCCCTCAGGCTGGAAGCCGCTGGCTCACAAACAAAGCTTGGCTACGCAGGCTAAATTAAACTCATCTTCATATAAAAATAGTATAATTATTTCCTTGATTTTCATATATTCAAATGAACTGGAACGAACTCGCAGAAACTGCACTAACTCAATACAACATCAGCGATGCGAGATTATTTTTTCTTGGTCATAGCGAAAACGTAACCTTTCGCATAGAAACATCTAGCTCATCTGGTGTCGAACCAGCAAAATTCCTTGTGCGTATCCATCACCCAATTGCTCAACAAAGCGATTCAATTTGGCAGCAACACAACGTAATTGAATCAGAACTTCTGTGGCTGTCAGCATTACATCGCGATACCAACCTGATAGTACCGAAGCCAGTGCAAAGCAAAAACGGCACCTTCGTCACCTCTGTAGCAACTGATAGAAAACAACCGCTCAATTGCACTTTAATGCAGTGGGTTGAGGGTTGCCAAATCAGTACCCAACCCACACCAACTCAAGCATGGCAGATTGGCGAATTGATGGCTCAGTTGCATCAACATACCAGCCTTTGGGAGTTACCTTTAGGCTTCGTGCGACCAAAATACGACTCGCAAGAGTTACAAACCTCACTGATGAAGCTGCATCTAGTGACAATATCCGATGCTGATTTTGCTGTGCTTGAGACAGCAGTCAAGCAAATTGCTCTAGTGATGACAGCGTTAGGAAAAACGCGCTCTTGTTGGGGTATGATACACGCAGACCTAAACGAAAACAATTATATCTTTCATGAAGATGAGGTGCGAGCGATCGATTTTTCACGTTGTGGCTTCGGTTATTATCTTTATGACATTGGCTCTACACTGCTACATCTGCTTCCGGAAAACCGTAGAGCGTTCGTTACTGGTTATCAAAGCGTGCGCTTATTGCCTGATGACTATGAAAATATATTAGAGGCGTTTTTTCTCGCCGCAATGATACATAATTTTGCATTTCACGCCTCAAATCCCAACGAACACGATAACTTATTGGAAAGTATACCCTACGTAACTGAGACACTTTGTAGCAGATATCTTCAAGGCGAACGATTCTTATTTTACTACTACTAAAGAAAGGGGAATAATTACTTCTTAAAGATGAGGCGTAACTAATGAATTAGCTGTTTATCTTGAGAATAGCAACCATTAAACCTGGAAATTATGAATAAGACACTATTATCAATTTTAATCTTTGCATTTTTACTCTTGTTCATCGTTTCTCCCTTTGCAGGACTTGCTAGTTTAATGCTCGTATTACTAGTTGCAGCGTTTTTCTCTTTACTAGGGAATATATTTCAAGTAATTATTGGTGGTGGCAGCGATTCTAAATCACAACAAATAATAGCAAAAAAAGAAGCTCAAGACTAAAAATATCCCTGTTTTGGATATTAAGGATAAATTGAGCCGATATTTTTGCAGACCCAAATAATTACTCTACCTACCATGCAAAACATTGAAGCGAAAGTAAACGAATATCTTCAAGTTCATACCAAGAAATACTATTTTAGCGGTTCTATTTTAATCGCTCAAAACGGTAATATTTTAATCAGTAAAGGGTATGGCATGGCAAATTATGAACTTGATGTTCCTAATACTCCTCAAACCAAATTCCGTATAGCCTCCATAACCAAACAGTTTACTGCAATGGCAATCATGCAATTGCAAGAAAAAAATTTGCTTAACGTCAATGATCCAATAAGCAAACATATACCCGATTATCCAGAAATAGGTAAACAAATTACTATCCATCATTTGTTAACTCATACATCAGGCATTCCTAATTTTACAAGTTTTCCTGATTATGAGGAAACGATGATGATACCTTCTTCTATTGAAACAACAATTAACAAATTTAAAGATAAACCCTTAGAATTTACTCCAGGAGAAAAATATAGCTACTGCAATTCTGGATATATTTTATTAGGCTACATCATCGAAAAGATTTCTGGCAAACTCTATGAAACTTATCTCCAAGAGCATATTTTCCAACGTTTGGAGATGAAAAATACTGGATATGACCATTACAGTCAGATAATTAAAAATCGCGCTTCTGGTTACTATATGACTGGTAATGGTTCAATAAATGCACCTTATATAGATACCTCTATTGGTTATAGTGCAGGTGCTTTGTACTCTACAGTTGAAGATTTATATTTGTGGGATAGAGCATTATATACTGAAAAAATCGTTCGGAAAACTTCTTTAGATAATGCTTTTACTCCTTTTCTAGAAAACTATGGTTATGGGTGGGTAATAACAGAACTATTCAATCATAAAGTTGTCGGTCATGGTGGCGGAATTAATGGTTTTGTTACAAATATCGACCGATATATTAATGATGATACTTGTATCATTTTGTTGTGCAATAATGGATTTTCAATGATTAATGTAATTAGTAAAGACTTAGCCGCAATTGTTTTTGGGGAAAAATATGAACTACCTAAAGAAAGAACTGCAATAAAAGTTGACCCCAAAATCTATGATGCTTATATTGGAGAATATGAACTAGCTTCTAACTTCCTCATTACAATTACCAAAGAAAATGACCAAATTTTTGCTCAAGCTACTGCACAATCTAAAATTGAAATCTACCCAGAATCAGAAACTGAATTTTTCTACACGCTAGTTTATGCCCAAATAACCTTTGTCAAAAATGAAAAAGGAGAAGTGACCGAGTTAGTTTTGCACCAAAATGGACAAGAAATGCCTGCTAAAAAGATTAAGTAAGTATTAACCTTAACCTTAAGCAGTTTCACGGATTTCAGATGGTTTCTTGCCTAGATATAACATGATGATGTGTAAGCCAGGATGTCCTAAAAAAATAGCCGAACGCTGGCATGTAGCACTACGTCAAGCTCAAATATTACACCTTAGTACAAAATTCGATAAATTTATCACAAAGGCTCTGCTTTACTCTGCGCTTACCTCAGCGTCCCTTTGCGTTAAAAAATATGCTCATACTGTACCTAGTCTTTTGATTATGTATGATGTAAATAAATGTAAATAGCACCATTGCATGATAAAGTCATTGTCGGTGCGTTAGCGTTCACACAGCGTGTCGCAGACAAGCCACTCCAAGGGAGTATCGCCAACATTAGAGAGCCTTAACTCGCTTTCCTGGCATCTTATGTTTTTCTATGGTTAAAAACAAAGCTGTTATTCCTTAATTCTAGCTTAGGAAAGACCTGAAAATCCGGTAAAAAAGGCAAAATCTACAGACAGATAAGCTATTGCGCTGGATTTTCCTAGTTTATGAAAATAGATCATGTTCACTTTTATGTAAAAGATGCGCTCGTCTGGCAAGACTGGTTTGTAAGCCATCTCGGCTTTCAAGCGGTAACGGATTATATGATCCCCCTAACCTTGACAAATTCAAGCAACGAGTACGGATCGTTTCACACTTGCACAAAAGTCGTGAAAAGTGGTGCTGTCTGCTTTTTGCTGTCTTCACCACTTTTACCCACAAGTCCAGTCGCTGAGTTTTTGCGCCAACACCCACCAGGTGTAGCAGATGTCGCTTTTGCTATCGAAGATGTGGAAAAAGCGATCGCCCTCGCTGCACAACACAACGCCAAAGTCCTACAACCGATTCAGCAATACCAACAAAATCAAGAATACATCAAGTGGTGCAAAATCTCCGCTTGGGGTTCTTTGACTCATACTTTGATTGAAAGGGGACAAGGGGGACGACTTGGGGACAAAAAGACAAGGGGACAAGGGGAGGACACAGCGAGTGCGTATTTCCCAAGCCACTGCGTTGCGGAGGTCACGAACGTTGTTCGCGCAGCGTCTCCGACAGGAGAAGCATGTGGCGTCCCCGTTGTTCGCAAAAGCTTTGGGCAAGGAGAGGAACGTGCCCGTGGGCAAAGAGGACAAGGAGGAATTTCTCCCCCATCTCCCCCAGTCCCCCACTGCCCCACTGCCCCCCTGTCCTCTTCTATCACCGCTATAGATCACATTGTCTTAAACGTAGCAGCGGGTGATTTAGAACGTGCTGTGGCTTGGTATGAAGAGGTTCTCGATTTTCAACCCCAACAAGCGTTTAAAATAAAAACCGATCGCTCTGCTTTATACAGCCGAGTTATGCTTTCACGTAACGGTAGCGTGCAATTGCCAATTAATGAACCTGCTTCGGCTCATTCTCAGATTCAAGAGTTTTTGGACGTGAATCGGGGACCGGGAATTCAACATATCGCTTTGCAAACGCCCAACATTGTTGATGCGATCGCTCTTTTTCGCGCTTCTGGTGGTTTATCGTTACTTCCAGTTCCTGATAGCTATTACTCGCAGCTAAAACAGCGACAAGGATTGCCGCTTTCAGCCTTTGAACTTGAGGCGATAGCGAAACAGGAAATTTTGGTAGACTGGAAAGAAGATAATCAAAAAGCAGTACTGCTACAAATTTTCACCCAGCCTATTTTTGGACAGCCTACCTTTTTCTTTGAGTTTATAGAGCGCCGTTACCAAGCTCAAGGTTTTGGTGAAGGAAACTTTCGCGCTTTGTTTGAAGCGATTGAAAAGGAACAAATCAAACGCGGTAGCCTGCAATAATTTTGGCGCTAAGATTAATAATTCAAAATTCACTCATCAAATATTTAAATTCAAAAGACAACACGATTTAAGTTAGTCTGTAAATAAAATTTACATTTCTCTAAATGTTAAGACTAATTACAGACTTTGACGGTCCGATTATTGATGTTTCCGAACGGTACTACCGGGTTTATCAATTCTGTCTGGAGAAAACGCTGCGCCCAAACCAAGCAGTGCAAGAACTTTCTAAAGCGGAATTTTGGCAATTGAAGCGATCGCGCGTTCCAGAAAAACAAATTGCCTTAAATTCCGGTTTAGACGAAGTGCAAGCACAAGAATTTGCTCAGTTGCGGCGGCAAACCGTGCATACAGAGCCTTACTTTGATTATGATACCCTTGCCCCAGGCGCTGTGGAAGCACTGTTAAAAATTCAGGAAGCTGGGATCGATTTGGCTGTAATGACAATGCGCCGAGTTAAAGAACTTGACTATGCCTTTAAAAAACACAATTTAGGCAGGTTCTTCCCAGAAAATCGCTGTTATTGCTTAACCAACGACTACGTTAAAACCCGCGACATTGATGATAAACCTTTACTGATGGAACGGGCAATAGCAGAACTACCACCATGCGCTGATACTTGGATGGTGGGGGATACAGAAGCCGACATCACCGCGGCTAAAAATCACGGTGTCAAGGTGATCGCTGTAGAGTGTGGCATCCGCGATCGCTCCCAATTGGCAACATACAACCCTGACTTAATTGTCAAGGATTTGAGCGCGGCTGTGGATTTCCTTTTAGAGTGATCGGCATCAAACAGCAAGCACCTTTAACGCAGAAAGCTGCTAATCAACCACAACAATATAAACGTCAGCACAGTAGAAAACTGATTTGGCATCATACTGATAAATGTCATTTGCGGCAGCAACCCAGCAACTAGTCCGCCAGTAATTAAACCCACTGTTAAGCCGAGCAGAGTCAACAAAACTGCTCGACCAAACTTGCCTTCTTTGCGATTGAGAAAGTAAATACCTATACCAACACCTAGCACCAATGCCAACTGTAAAACCTGGTCGCCCCCGGCTTGGTAAAACACACTAATAGCACTCAAACCAAGATACCAAGCTCCAGGTAACAATACATCTGGACGCGTTGGTTTATCAATGATTCGTTGCAGCCAAGCGGGGGAAAGTTGTTCGCTCTTGGTGGGACTTTCTTTGGCAGGCGCTTGCACGAGGCGTTCAGGAAACCGAATGCGTTCCGGTACTTTGATTTTACCTTCCTGACGCATCCGTAAGCGATCCATTAAAATCGCATCGTAAGCCGCGTTAATCATTTCTAGACGCTTTGTATCGCCACTGTATTGCTCCAACAGGCGATTGCGAGCGTCTTGAATTTCATCGAAGCTAGCATCTTCAGATACCCCAAGTTTTTCGTAGGGATTTTGATCGCTCATGGGAGTTTATTACGTATAGCCTTAGTTGGCAGCAGCCTTTCTTTGAAAGAAAAAGGGTTCTTCAGCTTTTATCTCGGTCGAAACGTAAGTTTCGCTCGATTGCTATGTCCTACCAGGATAGTAGCACGGGGAGCGATATTATCGACCTGAGAGATTTAACTATAGTAACTTTAACATATTGTTATAACTCAGTGTATCCCCTCATGTCGTTGCCAAGTTCTAGCTCTAATCTTGAATTGAAGCGAAAAATACCTAAAAGGCATCCTTTATGAAAAAATTAACTTTTCTGTTTTGGAGTTTGCATCTCACCGTACCTTGACATTTACATTTTAAATAATTAATTTTCAAATGGCTTGTGGCATTGAGCTACAGATGATTTACAATTGAAGCGTTTTAAATAACCAGGCAACTAAAATCAGAAAGTGTCCGGCGTTTAGCCAAATCCTGCGGAATACGGGTCACATCTGCTTACTGGACACAAATAATTTGACAATTAAAACATCTGCACTTACGTCCAAGACTGGCATAACCAGAATATTCGCGTTGTAATTGTCAGAATCCTGATTACACTATTACTTGGGTGATCGGGAAATTAATACTTTAGACTTGTAGATTGTTATTACCCCCGTGAAACTACGCTTTTATGCGGCGACCTTTATTAATCCTATGAATTTTTGTGCAAAGTGATGGTCATGGCTCCTGCCAAAGTTCTTGTAGTTGATGACGACCCTGCGGTTCGTAATTTAATTCAACGGTTTCTGATTAAACAGAGCTATCAGGTAGAGGCTGCCGAAGACGGTAAGACTGCCATAGCTTTATTTGAGCAATTTAACCCAGATTTGGTGATTCTAGATGTGAATTTACCAGATGTAATTGGGTTTAACCTCTGCCAAGAGATGCAAAGCCGTAACGGTGTTTTTGTTCTCATGCTGACTAGCCGTGCAGATGAAGCTGACAAGATTCGGGGCTTTGCTAAAGGCGCTGATGATTATCTCACCAAACCATTTGGTCTGGGAGAACTAGAAGTGAGAGTAGCAGCCATTTTACGGCGTCAGCGGGTTGTTACTACGGCAGAGCAGAAACGCCTGGTATTTGAAAAATTGATGATCGATCCAGTACGCCGAGAGGTAACACTTAACACCCAACCAGTACTTTTAACTGCTCTAGAATTTGACTTACTGCATTTCTTAGCCAGCCATCCAGGTCGAGTTTGGCGACGAGCAGAACTCATCCAAGAGGTATGGGACTATGAATACGTCGGCGATCAGCGCGTTGTAGATGTGCATATCGGTCAAATTCGCAAGAAAATTGAAGCCGATGCTAGTCAGCCAGCACTAATCCAGACTGTACGTGGCGTGGGGTATAAATTTGAATGTCCTACTCAGCCGCAGTCTGATAGCAAGTCCTGAGTCAAGAGTCTAGAGTTTTTTGACTCTTGACTTTTGATGATGCCAAAATGCGTCAATTTCTTTGGTATTAAGAGCTAAATTAAGACAGCAAATGCCCAAAGATACGCCATGATGTATTTGCTACAGAGCTACAGTCAGACAATTTTTGGAAATCTGGATTTAAAGTTTAAATAGGGTGCGTCTTGCTTTCACAGGCGTTAACTATCATGCAAGTAGATTTGCTTTCAATTTGAGCAGGTAAATTTCACTTGCTCAAACTGCTGAATGCGATTTGCCGCCTTGCGGCAGCGCTTCTCTACAAGACGCTCCGCAAACGCGATCGCGCTTTGTATAAATTTGTATAAATCACCTGAATTTTCAAGGGAAAATTTTGGGAAAATTGAAAGTTTTATATATAAATATATATTGATATATTGTCAAAATTTGAGGTATAGAGTCAGTGGCAATGTCGGCGTTATTTGCCGTCAAGCGCATGAATAATGCGATCGCCATCTGACGCAGCAATTATTCGTGGTGCAGCCAGCTACACTCAATGGTGGCTGGCTTGGCTATTGGATTTTTTGGGGTTTGTCCCCAAGGCTTAGTTTGACAAAAGTATATTGCCAAGAAATAAATGCCTAGCAGTTCATCCCGGATATTCAGTACTCTGCTAGCATTTTTCTACACACCGAGAAAAGCATTTATTTTTATGGCTCACTCTAATCTGATTTTTTCCTTTGGAGTTTGCTGTAACTCAAATCCGCTGCTGCGGTATGATGTGCCGTACTCTTACTAAGTTAACAGCACCAAGAGCGATCGCTCTTGATGTTCTTTATTAGCTGCAAAATGGTAATTGCTAGCACCGTAGTTATGCTTGGCAGTTATGAAATAAAGTTTCCAGATATACGCGAGCCGCGCGGCGATCGCTATCTCCATTTTGTAGCAAAAACAATGACAGCGCCGCAGTTAATACTCGATTTTGATCCCAATCCGGATGTGATTCTAAGTAAATTTTGAGGGATTCGTGGAGCGTTTCCGGAATTTCTGTAAATATGCTAACCGTTGTGTTCATTTCTCTTTTGCCCCTATCAGGTTAATCAATAAAGTACACGTTGCTTGCTGTTACCAACTTTTGGACAACACACTGTATGAATGCCTAACCAACAATTTGCGGCAATAACAGGGTAATTTTACACAGATGCGCTGCCGATTACAAAAGCAAGCCGAATCATTGTGCGCCAAGAGGGGGTAGGTTTGTCAATGCTGCGAAATGTTACAAATCAGTTTATCAAAACTAAATAATTACGGAATAATCAGGGTTTAAGCCATTTTTCTGTTACATATATTCATAAAAACTCAGTCCTTTAAGTCAAGTATCCTTAACAGTAAAAAATTAAGCCTAAGACACCAAGAGCCGATGAAACCGTAAAGCGGTTGTGGAAAACCTGTAAAATGGCTGTGGAAAGTCTGTGGAATTAGTGAGAAAAATCAGCGTGAATGATAAGAATTACAAAAAAGACGATTAGCCCTTTTAGAAGATTAAAAATTAAAAATAATTTTTTAAATTTATAATGAGTGTGAATTAACAAAACTTAAGCAAGAGCGACCCTTGAAATTTCCGCCCAAATCGCAGCTCGCATCGTGGTTCCCACCGATTCATGTCAAAGTTTGGATTTTGGCACTTGGTAGGCTTCTGTTGGAAATGGGCACAGGCTTTACTCTGTTTTATGCCCCGATTTTTTTCGTTAACAAAGTCGGTTTATCTACAACCGCTGTCGGTTTTGCCTTGGGTAGTGCCTCAATTTCTGGTGTAGTCGGCAGGATTTTGGGTGGTATGGGTGTTGATTCTCCCTCGTGGGGACGCAGACGCACATTGTTGTTTTCAGCAGCAATTTCGGCAATTGGTTCTTTAGTTTTAGCTGCAAGCAATAATTTTGCTACTTTGGTAATCGGTAACTTGATCACAGGCTTGGGTTTGGGTTTATACTGGCCCGCAAATGAAGCTGTTGTTGCCGACTTGACACCAACTGAAAATCGCCGTGAAGCTTATGCGATTACGCGACTGGCAGATAATCTCGGTTTGGGGATGGGAATTGTCTTGGGTGGTGTTTTGGTGACGACAAGTGGAAGTTATCGATCGCTATTTATCATTGATGCCATCTCTTTTATTGTCTTTTTTGGAGTTGTTTATCTGGCGATCGCGGAAACGGGCACACCAGATATGAGACAATCTGACAAGACACAACATATCGCTTCTTGGATGGCAGCATTAAGCGATCGCCCTTTTTTGGTCTATGTTGTCCTCAATATCATCTTCACCACCTACGTTTCCCAACTGCACAGCACCATTCCCATCTACTTTAAAAACTTTGTGTCTGTTGGTAACTCAGGACAAGGATTTTTGGAAACTACTATTAGTGCTCTTTTCGCGCTGCATTTAGCGATCGCTATTCTCTCACAAATACCCGTTGCCCGTGTCTTAAAACGCTTTTCTCACACAGTAGCGTTTACCTTTTCTTGCTTGCTATGGGCAATTGGTTTCAGCTTCATCTGGGCTTGTGGCACTGCTACAACCGATAATTTAGTTTGGGCAGCTTTGGCATTAGCAATATTTGCCGTTGCTATAACCTCTTACACCCCCTCAGCCTCCTCATTAGTCACCGACTTAGCCCCCGAATCTCAACGCGGAGTTTATTTCGCTATTAACTCTCTGTGTTGGGCAGTTGGCTATTTTATCGGTCCTCCCTTGGGTGGTTGGGCATTAGATCAACCGCGAATTGTTACCGATAGCCTTTGGTTAGGGTTTTCCTTTAGTGTTGTCATCACTCTGGTTATTTTGCTGTATCTCAATCGAATTTTGCCTACTCACACAAAAGTAGCAAATCAAGAGTAGGAAATTGACTAATTGTCTATGCATCCGCACTTTTGCCAGGTTGAAGAGTTAGAGATATTGCAGACAAGGGGTGAGTTTGCTGATTAAACCAAAAACCTCTCCTGTTTCCCTCTTCGTTAACGTTCTTCTCTTCTCGTTTCAAAGACGCAATCGCGTTCGAGACGCTGCACCTAGCTTGCTTCCCCGAAGGGGTACGCGCTTCGTTATTACTTCCTTCTCTCCTGCAACTTCCGATAAACCGCCTTTAAATCAACATGATGATGAGCCAAAGCCACCAAAGTATGATATAGCAAATCTGCAACTTCACCAGCGATCGCATCTGGTTCATCATCCTTACACGCCATCACCACCTCAGCAGATTCCTCGCCAATCTTTTTCAAAATCTTGTTATCACCGCCAGCAAATAGCTTTGAGGTGTAAGAACTTTCAGTGGGGTTGTCGCGGCGATCGCATATCACCTGAAACAATTGCGACAAAGTATCGGCTGGTGGTGCAGTAATTGTCCCATCTACTTGATGAAAACAACTGCGTTCTCCTGTATGGCAGGCAATATCTCCTAACTGCTCAACCCCAATTAACAGAGCATCACTATCACAGTCATAACGGATACTTCGTACCTTTTGCAAATGTCCCGAAGTCTCTCCCTTGTGCCACAAATTTTCACGCGATCGACTCCAAAACCAAGTTTCCCCAGTTTCTAAAGTTTTCTGCAACGACTCTCGATTCATCCATGCCATCATCAAAACAGTACCATCCAGATAATCCTGGACAATTGCTGGTACTAGACCCTTGTCATCGTAGCGAATTTTCTCAACAGGGATTGCATGGTTTAGTGAATGGCGGTCAATCGAAGACATACCAGCTGCTGCAAGTAAATGCAAAATTAATTTATTGATTTACGATACCATTGTGCATGAAGCAGCTGGTGTAATTTTTTAAATTAAATTTTGTTATTTGATCTTAAACAAGAACATTCCTGTTCATCGCCGACTGCATTTTTACAGCACTTAAAGCTACTTTATGAGCCTTTGTTGCTTCGCCATACCAGTGTAGAGCCGAGTTGTAAGCTGCCCGGTAAAGATCCTGGTATGGCTCAGATAATCGAGTCCGAATATCTGAAGGCAAATCTTGATTAGATTTATATAACATATTGTTATTTTCTTGGTTCAGGTAATTTACTACGATAGAGGTTCTAGGCAGTTTTTACCCCTATCCTAAGATAGACCTTTTTGTTTCCACTGTTAGGAGAAAACCTTGGTAAATACCACGATTAAAACTACAAAATCACAAGAAATCTTCGCGGCTGCCCAAAATTTGATGCCCGGAGGTGTGAGTTCTCCAGTCCGCGCCTTCAAATCCGTGGGTGGACAACCAATCGTTTTTGATCACGTTAAAGGCGCCTACATTTGGGATGTCGATGGCAATCAGTATATCGACTATGTAGGCACTTGGGGACCGGCGATTTGTGGTCACGCTCATCCAGAAGTGATTGCCGCGCTACATGAAGCCTTAGAAAAAGGCACAAGCTTCGGTGCGCCCTCAGTACTAGAAAATGTACTGGCAGAAATGGTCATTGCTGCCGTCCCCAGCATCGAAATGGTAAGATTTGTTAACTCGGGCACAGAAGCTTGTATGGCAGTGCTGCGGTTGATGCGGGCTTTTACTGGGCGCGACAAAATCATCAAGTTTGAAGGCTGCTACCACGGTCATGCTGACATGTTCTTGGTGAAAGCAGGTTCTGGTGTTGCCACACTCGGCTTACCCGACTCCCCAGGAGTACCGAAATCGACAACTGCCAATACTCTAAACGCGCCTTACAACGACTTAGAAGCCGTCAAAGCTTTGTTTGAAGAGAACCGCGATGAGATTGCTGGTGTTATTCTTGAGCCAGTCGTCGGTAATGCTGGATTTATTACTCCAGATGCAGGCTTCTTGGAAGGGTTACGAGAGCTTACCCACGAGCATAAGGCGTTATTGATATTTGACGAGGTAATGACGGGCTTCCGCATAGCTTATGGTGGCGCTCAAGAGAAGTTTGGTGTCACCCCCGATTTGACCACCTTAGGTAAGATTATCGGCGGTGGTTTGCCAGTTGGAGCTTACGGAGGTCGCCAAGATATCATGTCAATGGTTGCTCCCGCAGGTCCAATGTATCAAGCCGGGACTCTTTCTGGTAATCCTTTGGCGATGACTGCTGGCATTAAGACGCTGGAATTGCTGCAAAAACCAGGTACTTACGAGTATCTTGACCAAATCACCAAAAAGCTAGCTTCGGGCTTGCTGCAAATTGCTCAAGAAACTGGTCACCCAGCTTGCGGTGGACAAATTAGCGGCATGTTCGGCTTATTCTTTACGGACGGACCAGTCCATAACTACGAGGATGCGAAAAAGTCGGATACAGCCAAATTTGGGCGTTTCCATCGCGGCATGTTAGAGCGGGGTGTTTACTTAGCACCGTCTCAGTTTGAGGCTGGGTTTACCTCGTTTGCTCACACTGAGGAAGATATTGAGCGGACTTTGACAGCTGCACGCGATGTAATGTCAAGTTTGTAAGCTAGAGACTGGGGACTGGGTAATTGGGCAATTTTATGAGGGGGAAAGGGGAAAGGGTAAAGGCTAAGAAAGAAGAAATATTGCCCCCTTGTCCACGGCACTTTGCTCAACTTTGGGAACCTCCGCACCTTTCATGTGGCTCCCCTTGTCCCCCTGCCCCTCTTGAACCTAGTCCCTAGTTATTTTTTAACAGCTGCAACCATTGTGAGCGCAGCCTTTCATGGTTTTATGACCTTCAGCACAGGCTTCAGAGCAATAATATTTATCGTCTTTTTTAAGACTATCTTCTAGGGAAACAATACATAGACAAGAAGAACAAGCACATTTCATTTGGGTTACGGTTGTCATAATTTTTCCTTTGAATACTCAAATTACTATAACATATGAACAATTGTTCATATATGGCTTAATATAATTTAATATTACTTAGGCTATAAATTGATTTTGAGGCTCATTCGCCAGTAAAAATTATTTTGTCTATTGTTGTTTTCAGAAAAAATTACATATTAAATAAAATATTTTATTTGATATGTAAAATTACTTATGTAAAAAATTACTTAATACTAAATATAAATATTAACTTAATAAATAAAATTTTTAGCTCGTAATTATTAGGGTTTAAACCAAATCGAGAAAGTAGTTGTGAGCTTGATTAGAGTAGATTTTCATGGGTTTATGATTGCTTTACGTAAACTCGTGGTTAACTTTAGCAACTCTTCAAAGGATTTACCGCAAAAATGACCTGGCAAAAGTATATTGTTGTCTAAATAATTGAAAATAGAGTTTAATACTCCCCGTAATTATTCGTGCAGCGAGTTAACTTTGCATGAGCTACTGCTTAAATCCGATCTGTCCCAATCCAGAAAATTTGGCATACAGCCAAAGGTGTCAGTCTTGTGGCTCGCGGTTGCGGTTGCGCGATCGCTATCGGGTGCTCAAACCATTAGGTCAAGGTGGTTTTGGTGCAACCTTTCTAGCTCAAGATGAAGCCTTACCAGGCGAACCAAGTTGTTTAATCAAGCAACTACGTTCTTCAGGAACTGCACCACACATTTTGCAGATGGCGCGGGAACTGTTTGAGCGAGAAGCGAAAACCTTAGGCAAAATTGGCAATCATCCCCAAGTGCCTCGGCTGCTGGACTATTTTGAAGATCATGAACAATTCTACTTAGTTCAAGAATACATCAGTGGCGCGACCCTTCAGCAGGAGGTGAAACGCGACGGAGTATTGAGCGAAGCCGGAGTCAAGCAATTCTTGAGCGATATACTGCCATTACTACAATACATCCACGAGCGAAAGGTAATTCACCGCGATATCAAGCCACCCAACTTAATTCGCCGCGATCAAGATGCCAGATTAGTTCTAATCGACTTTGGAGCCGTCAAAAACCAAGTCAGTCAAGCTACAACCCAATCCGAGCAAACAGCATTAACTGCATACGCAATTGGCACTCCTGGTTTTGCCCCTCCAGAGCAAATGGCTATGCGTCCAGTTTACGCCAGTGATATTTACGCGCTGGGGGTGACATGCATTTATCTGCTGACTGGCAAATCTCCTAGGGATTTAGACTATAATCCTACAACTGGAAAAATGATGTGGGAACAGTTTGTACAAGTAAGCGCTAACTTAACAGAAGTGCTGCGAAAAATGCTTGAAGTCTCAGTACGCAATCGCTATCAGTCAGCCGAAGAAGTACTCAGAGCACTAGAGATGGAACCATATTTAGAGAGTTTGGCACAGAGTATGGTTACGAAATCCTCTGTGAGCATCAAAGAGCGAACTTGTTTAACACCTTACTACTTGGAAGATTCTGGTGTATGTTGCAGCAATCCTTCTAGCGCTTTCTCTAGTGCAGGGGTGGCGCGGGTGGCAGAATCAATTCGAGCAAGACGAGCCAAAACCGCAGAAGGAGCAGCTCTAAAAGCTGGAGGAATACCTCAGGGAGTAATGACCACAAAATCAACTACTTTGGCTAGCAGCAATAGTACTTCGCATCAAAATATTAAAGTTACTCATAAATTAGATACTCAAGGTTTATTAAAGGCTTACGTAAAAGGAAGACGAGATTTTGCCCAACACGATTTAAATCTACTAAATTTGCAAAGAGCAGACTTATCGGAAACGAATTTCCATCGCTCTCAATTGAAGAAAACTAACCTCCAAGGAGCTAATCTTCACAACAGTGACTTTGGCAGAAGCTGTCTTAACCGTGCGAATCTCAGGGGCGCTAATTTAAGTAAGGCTTACTTTAGTCATGCGGATTTAGAAGCAGCAGATTTGCGAGGTGCAGACCTTAGTTATGCTTATCTTAATAATGCCAATCTCCGGGGAGCTAATCTGTGTGGTGCTAATTTAACTGGTGCCAAAATTTCTGAGGAGCAGCTGGCACTAGCTAAGACTAATTGGATGACTGTACGTCCCAATGGTAAACGAGGCTTATTATAATTTTAGATTTCTGATAAGTAAAGTTGCACACAAATAAGATTGCTAATGGCTAATCATATTAAGGGGATTAGCCATCAAAGAGTGTTTTCGCTTTTATCCAACACTTTGAAAGGTGCGCGGCAGGGGCTACAACTTTCTCGGCAACGATGGAGTGGAAGCGGAGGAACATAACGTGCCTTGGTTATATAGCAGAATTCAGGAGTACAGGAGTAAAAAGTGAAAAAAGCTTTATATATGACTTTCACTTTTTAGGTGCTGTACTTTATTTACTTGCAAACTGCTGTATAAACAAAGTCCGCATAGGCGGACTACGAAGCTCCTTCTTTTTCAGCCTGGGTCGTCAGGCTTTGTTTGTATAGCCTTCAGACTAATGAAAAAGCGAAAACACGCCCTAGCAATCTTGTAAGTGTTATTCTTCTAATTCTTCGATTTCATCCTCTACGTCTTCGTCTGTCTTCTTCACAGAATTAGCCGAAACCACAGCCCCCATGTCTAGCTTTTCACGAACCTGCTGCTTAATTTGTTGAGCAAATTCTGGCTTTTCTTCTAGGTACTTAATGGCGTTGTCTCGACCTTGAGAGATGTTGTCACCGTTGTAGCTATACCATGCTCCCTTGCGAACCAAGACACCAGTTTCTTCAGCCAAGTCAACAATACAACCTAGGGTAGAAACGCCTTTACCAAAAATAATGTCAAATTCCGCGATTCTAAAAGGCGGCGCTACTTTGTTTTTCGCAACTTTGACTTTGACACGGTTGCCAAATTCCTCTGTGCCTTTTTTCAAGGTTTGAATTCGGCGAATATCCAAACGCACGGAAGCGTAAAACTTTAAGGCATTACCGCCAGTGGTAGTTTCTGGGCTACCGTAGGTGACGCCGATTTTTTGCCGCAACTGGTTAATAAAAATTACTGTGCAACCAGATTTCCCGATGTTTCCAGTAATTTTACGTAGAGCTTGGCTCATCAATCTCGCTTGAAGACCAACGTGAGTATCTCCCATTTCGCCTTCAATTTCAGCGCGGGGAACCAATGCTGCTACTGAGTCGATAACTACAATGTCAACCGCAGCAGAACGGACGAGTTGATCGACAATTTCTAAGGCAGATTCTCCGGTATCAGGTTGAGAAATCAGCAAGTTGTCAATATCAACACCCAATGCCGCAGCATAGGTAGGATCAAGGGCGTGTTCTGCATCAACATAAGCAGCGATACCGCCTTCTTTTTGCACTTCGGCGACTGCGTGTAGGGCTACCGTTGTCTTACCAGAACTTTCTGGTCCGTAAATCTCAATTACCCGCCCCTTGGGTAAACCGCCGCCCAATGCTAGATCCAGGGTGAGCGCTCCACTGGAAATCGTTTCCACACGCATCCGGGTAGCATCGCCCAGGCGCATGATTGCTCCTTTACCAAAGCTACGCTCAATTTGGGTGAGTACCATGCTGAGGGCTTTTTGCTTCCCTGCATTATCAGTGGTGTTAGTAGCCATTCCTGCCTCTAAATAATATATGGATTTAAGGAGTCTAAATTGGAAACCAGTAGAACAGATATACTATTTTTACATTTTTTAGCCGTTATTGGCTACTGAGAAAGATAGCGGATTTTTATGTTATGTGGTTGGACTGACTCGCAACTGTGCTTTCCTTGTTTTAACAGAAAAGCGTGACAAGATCCTAACGCGATCGCCTCTACAAGTCACGAGCTTTGTTTGACTTGTTTAATTATTGTGTAAACCAGGCGTTTAGTTTCCGCCCGATAAGAATCATACTAACTCATAGCGTGTTAACGCCCAATTCTGTTAACTTAGCTGCCAAGCGTTGCGATCGTTCCCATGCTGTCAGCAGCGGATTTCCCTGATTATCCCACCAGCGCAACCAGGGTAATTCTACATTTTGATAGCGACCTTGCCAAATTCCCAACTATACACCCCTCGATTCTATGGGATAATGCCCGCGTTTATTCGCAGGCGATCGCTCATAGCGAGCCACTATAGAGATTGAATCTCTACCTCAGCCTGAACTTCTGTTTCAACTTGAGCCTCGACAATTGACGCATAAATTGGAATATCAGCTTGTATCGCTTCAAAGCTAACAACTAGAGAGTATGGAACACTAGCTTCTGGATCATTGTTCCAACCTTCGTGTCCAACTACTGCAATAGAGAATGCTTCTGTGAGTTCAAATGAATTTACAGCTGTCCAATCCTTCTGAAGGGTTCCTGCACTTCTAGAAACGCCCTCAATTTTCCCGTGGTTTTTTGATCTTTTACCAAGAGTCCATTGGAAGCCTTTATCCCCCTTTTCAGCATCTTCTGGAGCATCATGCTCCTTCAAAACCCTGTTCAGAAAACTTTGTGGATCTTCTCCTTTCTTACTACATTCCCAATCAAGCCAAGTTGAAAGATATTTTCGCCGATTCCTGCGGGTTCGACGCGGTTGTGCTTTGTATGACAGAGTAACTTCTAAGAGAATCTCCAGCGATTCCCCTTGAGAACGTAATTGTTCTGGAAGTTTTACTTGGTAAACATGAGCTTGTTTAGCTACAATACGGCGTTCTCCTGTTGTCATCAAAGTGATTCGATTGGGAGAATTACCCAAAGCACGATCAACATTGGCAAGTCCGTAACCAATTTGACGAATAACGTGCAATTTATTTACATTATCTGCCATTGCCCATTCTGGCCATCTGGCTGATTGTACTATTAATGCACGATAAAGAAGGCAACTTTCACTTGGTAACTCAGCAGCTAGACGCGCAGCAATATGACTTACTTTTGGTGCTGCAAATGATGTACCAATATTGTCAGCAGCAACTGCCGGGCCACCATACAAAGTTGACCTGACTAATTCGGGACAAACATCTTTAGAGGAAGTAATATTTGGTGGTGTACTTTCATCTTTCACTAAATCTCCACCATACTCAACTACTTCTGGCTTGATAGTATTCCAAATTCCTAACCCAGAACATGAAAAAGAAGAGGGTTGATCTTTTTGTGCAATGGAAGAATAAGGTAGTGAATTATAAGAATTTGAAGCAATAGAACCAACTGTTAAAGCTTGGAAACTTTGTGCAGGGTTAGCTATTCTACATGAATCTTCTAACAAATAATCTGGGTATAGTCTATTTGCTGAAAGATGCTCGGTAATAGATAATCTTGTAACAGGTTTCTCAGGATAGGGAACTCTAGGCAAATTACCTGCTGCTACAATTACAAGAATATCTTTTTGCCATGTTAAATTATCAATAGCTGATGCCCATGCACTCATATATCTAGTAAGGCATGGAGCTTGACCAGTTATAGAGTGATTAAAAATTCTGGTTAATGTTAAATCATGATAAAACCCCACGATATCTTCTAATAACTGAGGTGGAAATACTTGAATAGGTAGGTAGCAATTAGCATCAAGGAGTCTAGCATTTTGTACCCAGCAAATAGCTTTTTCCCTACCACTACGAGGTATTTTACTCGGATAAAGTAATGCACCAGCTACCCTCGTTCCATGTCCACCATTTTTTACATAATCAGGAGTTCTACCAGTTTCACCAGGAACCCAACAAGTTGAGTTTTGTGAATCAATTGCTACCTTTAACAAAGAATGCATTTCTTGAATTCCGCTGTCTATAATGCATACTTTAGGAGCATTAGACTCTGGTGGTTCCAGTTGAAAAACTGGAGTCATAGAATCAGGTAATCCTTCCTGATTAAGCATTTCAAAAAATTGATCTGGCTCACTAATTTCAAAAATGTAAGGAAAATTTTCAACTAAATCTTTTAAGCCTTTTCCTATAATTTGAATTCGACACGAAAAACTATCGGGTAAACGAACTGTACCAAGTTCACCCCCTTCATCTTGAAAACCTTTGATAATACTACCTTTATAAAATTTAATAAGCTCCTCAAATTCATCTTGCCTTTCCCATGATATTTTCTCCCATTCTCCCTCTGTTAACTGACGTTTAGGAATCCAATTATTAACCTTTTTGGTAAAATTTTCATTACTATCATGAGGTTGTCGTTTTGGATAGTTAGGCAGTTTTGTTTCAGTACCTACACAGGCTACACCTACATCAACAGTATATATTTGTTCTTCTTTTATAGGTAGCCAGTTCTCATACAACTCAATATATAAATTTGGAGAAAGAATCAATTCTGGCTTTTTTTGACCATCTATTATGTCCCATATTTGGGCTACTGTATTGCCACCATACTGTTCATTAATAAATTTTTCTATCTTTTTTTGGAGTTCACTAAGTTCTAAATCTGCTGATGCACCAATAATGTATCCATCTTCTGTATCAGCAATCAATTCAATGCCATATGCTTTTAAACCATCTGGATTAAAAGAACCAGGGTCAATCTGTAAGATGATGCGTCGAGATTTAAGTGGCGGCTTCCCTTCTTGCTCTCTTTCTTCTTGCGTTTCTTGCCAATCAAAAATCAAGGAGTCAACCGAACGTTTGAGTTTACCTCCATGTCCCTGACGATTACCCAGATTAACGAGTGTTATGGGATTCTTTTTTCCTCCTCCTCCTCCTGCTGGTACAGCACGTCCTTCTGTTGTCAGCCTAAGACGGATATGTGGAAAACCCTGAGAACTTTCAACCATTTATTTATCCAGACACCAAAAATTAATACTAAGAAACTTTGATTTCTGCAATCGCTTCTTCTAAGTGTTCGTGAATGACTAGCTCCTCTCGTTCAAGGATTGCTCGTTTAGCTGCATCCTGTGCAACCCTCACAGCTTGAGCCGCAGAAAAACCTCTCATCTGCTCAATGATCTTTGACCAGTTGATAGATCCCACTTCAATTGCAGATAGTGTTTCCTTTAGTATAAATTCTAGCTCTTGTTCTCCGGGTTTGGGTACTGCAATTAAGTCATCAAATCTCCTCCAAAGGGCAGTATCTAGAGATTTATTTAGGTTCGTTGCTGCTACCAAAAGCCCTGAAGACGGTTGATATTCATCTAATATTTGGAGAAATGTATTAACTACTCGCTTAATTTCTCCTACTTCTTGAGAATCTTCTCGTGATTTGGCAATTGAGTCACATTCATCAATAAATAACAAACATGGATTTTTTGAAGCATCCTCAAATACAAGTCTCAAATTGCTTGCAGTTTCGCCTAAAAAAGACGATACCATTGCATCAAAGCGAACTTTCAGAAGTGGTAAACCTGTATTCCAAGCTAAACGCTCTGCTCCTAGCGTTTTTCCACAGCCAGGGGGACCATAAAGAAGAATTTTTTGTCTGTAGCGCAATCCATGATGAGCAAGCCTATCTCTTGCTGCATACTCGCGCTCAATTCGGCGGAAACGTTTCTCAATATTTTCAGGCAACACCATGTGATGCCGCAGATTATCCCTCGGTATGATAGTTACTAGGGGAAGATTGAATCGCTTACTCGTTGATAATTCAGTTAAAGCCTGTAAGTTTTCTGGGACTGAGGAAGCTGGTTTGCTAATGTCGGTAGACTTCTGTTTCTGGCTCTTTTTAGTGATATTCTCTAACTGGTCAGCTAAGAGCGTGTGTCCCTTACTACGCTCTTCCTCAATCACTAAGTATGTAAGCTTATCAATCGCCTCTTGATCTGAACTAGCGATCGCCCTAAAAAATCTCTTGAGAAGCTCTCCTTTCATACTGCCTCTCAGTATAAATAGTAATTTTTGATTTTTATAGTACTTTTGTACTATTTTTTGGTGTATTAAAGATTATAACGCGATTACCATATAATTAATCATTACATTAAGTTATATAAAATATTAATTGCTCTCTTGCTCAGGAATTTACCATATCTAAATATAGTGCATCGCTTTCAGGTTTATATCAGCTTCTCCTTCAATCAATAGCAGAGTCATCATATCTCCCTCAACAAAGCCTGTTAATTTTAAATCAGACATAGCTTTGAGTTTCTCTATAGAAACTTTCTCGGAATAGTATTTAAATATCATTTGAATTGCTTTATCTTTATCTAGGTAATACTGATAGCTACTATCCTTTTGCATTAAATGTTCTACGATTTTTGATATCCGGGCTAGAAGTGCAGCTCTATCGCTAGAAACTTCCTGCATAACTTCCTCCCAATTCTTCATTAATTACCCCAATTATAATTAATCTCCCTCAGCGTCCCTCCGCGTAAACCTCAGCGCTCCTCTGCGTTAAAAAAAAGGGCGGACAAGATGCCCACCCCTTAAAAAACGAGATTAATCTATTGCTAATTAACCCAAAACTTTCTTAGCTGTTGCTAACACATTCTCAACGCTAAAGCCAAACTTCTCCAAACAAACGCCACCTGGAGCGGAAGCACCAAAGCGATCAATGCTAACACAATCGCCTTCGGTGCCGACATACTTGTGCCAGCCGAAACTAGCGGCAGCTTCTACAGACACACGCTTGGTGACAGCTTTAGGCAGAATAGACTCTTTATAAGCCGCATCCTGTGCTTCAAACAGTTCCCAAGAAGGCATCGAGACTACACGAACTTTCTTGCCTTCGCTGGTGAGTTTCTCAGCTGCGGTGACGCAGAGGCTCAATTCTGAACCAGTACCAATCAGGATTAACTCTGGTGTACCCTCAGAATCTACCACTGTGTATGCACCCTTTGTTACGCCATCAATTGATGTACCTGCTAAGTTGGGGACATTTTGACGGGTGAACGCTAACAAAGTGGGAGCGTTTTGCTTCGACTTCTCGATCGCTACTTTGTAAGCGCCAGAAGATTCGTTTCCGTCTGCGGGACGAATGACTGTTAAGTTAGGAATCGCTCTCAAAGAAGCTAGAGTTTCAATCGGTTGGTGCGTTGGACCGTCTTCACCTTGTCCAATCGAGTCGTGAGTCATCACCCAAATCGAACCCGCTTGAGACAGGGCAGATAAGCGGATGGCAGCACGCATGTAATCTGTGAAAATCAAAAAGGTAGCACCATAAGGAATTAATCCCGATTGATGCAGCGCTATACCGTTACAGATTGCGCCCATAGCGTGTTCGCGCACGCCAAAGTGGATGTTGGGGTTTTGGTATTGCCCTTTTTGAAAGTCGCCGGTGCCTTTGATTTCAGTCAGGTTGGAGTGGGTTAAGTCAGCCGAACCACCAATTAACTCAGGTAAAACTTTTGCTAGTTTGTTGAGGCAGTTTTCTGAGTGTTTGCGGGTGGGCAATCCTTTATCTTCGGGGGTGTAGGTAGGTAGTACGTTGTCCCAACCGTCGGGAAGTTTGCCGGTGATGTAACGTTCAAATACAGCCGCTTCTTCGGCATATTTGGCTTTGTAGTCGCCAAAGGTCTTATTCCACTCAGCTTCGTAGTTAGCACCGCGCTCAACGGCTTTACCCATGTGATTTTTGGCATCTTCTGGGACTACAAAAGGCTCATATGTCCACTCTAAGTTATTCCGGGTTAGGGCGATTTCATCGCCACCCAAGGCTGCACCGTGAATGCCTGCGGTGTTTTGTTTGTTGGGGGAACCGTAACCGATGGTGGTTGTCACCTTAATCATGGTTGGCTTGTCGGTGACAGATTTAGCTTCGGCGATCGCCTTTTCAATTGCGGCTAAATCCGTATTGCCATCTTTAACATGCAAAACGTGCCAGCCGTATGCTTCAAAGCGCTTGGAAACATCTTCGGTGAATGCTACATCTGTAGAACCATCGATGGAGATGTGGTTGTCGTCGTACAGAGCGATGAGTTTGCCTAATCCCAAGTGTCCTGCGAAAGAACAAGCTTCACCGGAAATGCCTTCCATGTTGCAACCGTCACCTAAAATTACGTAGGTGTAGTGGTCAACAATCTTGGCATCGGGTTTGTTGAATTTAGCGGCTAGGTGTGCTTCTGCTATTGCTAAACCGACAGCATTGGCAATTCCTTGTCCCAATGGTCCGGTAGTAACTTCTACACCCTCGGTCATGAAGTTTTCCGGGTGTCCGGGGGTTTTAGATTCCCACTGACGGAACTGCTTGATGTCTTCAATACTTACGCTGTCAAAGCCTGTCAGGTGTAGTAGGGCATACAGCAACATCGAACCGTGACCGGCAGACAATACAAAGCGATCGCGGTTGAACCACTTAGGATTTTTTGGGTTAAACCGCATAAAGCGGTCCCACAGCACAAACGCCATTGGCGCAGCACCCATTGGTAGTCCTGGGTGTCCCGATTTAGCTTTTTCTACGGCGTCAATAGCCAAAAAGCGAATCGAGTTAATACAAAGTTCTTCGAGGGATTGGGTTGCAACAGCCATAATCTCTTATATTTAACGACGGTTTAGCACTCTTTAAGCTAATCATTACTGGGGTTGTTTTGGATTATCACCCCAAGCAGTATCCTCATCATCCCATTGCCTGTTGACGACAGACAAGCGGGATCTCTTGAATTAGAGTGATTAATCAAGCAAATAATCTGGTCATGCTGAACTCTTAAATTAAAGCAGAATGACATTTCTGATACATTTCGCTCACTTGTATCAAGAGATCCGACCAGCGGCAGATTTTGGATCTTAGCGGTACTTCTTAAAGGCTAGCGTGACATTGTGCCCGCCAAACCCAAAAGAATTGGAAAGTGCCACCTCGACATTCAAATTGCGGCTTGTGTTGGGAACATAATCCAGGTCACACTCTGGATCTGGGTTTTCTAGATTAATTGTCGGGGGAATTTTATCGTTAGCGATCGCCAGTACTGTTGCCACGGCTTCAATGCCTCCAGAACCGCCTAACAAATGACCGGTCATGGATTTGGTGGAACTGATTGCTATTTTATAAGCGTGTTCCCCCAAAGCTTTTTTCATCGCGGCGGTTTCTGTCGAATCGTTTGCTGGGGTGCTGGTGCCGTGAGCGTTGATGTAACTTACCATTTCTGGAGTTATTCCGCCGTCTTTCAATGCCAGTTGCATGGCTCTGGCGGCTCCTTCGCCACCGGGTACGGGGGAAGTGATATGGTATGCATCACAAGTCATGCCGTAGCCGACAATTTCCGCATAAATACGGGCTTTGCGACTTAAGGCGTGTTGCAGCTCTTCTAAAATTAAAATTCCCGCACCTTCACCCATGACAAATCCGTTGCGATCGCGGTCAAATGGACGGCTTGCGTGTGCGGGGTCATCATTCCGACACGAAAGGGCTTTACATGCGGCAAATCCTGCTAGAGACAAGGGTGTAACTGCCGCTTCACATCCGCCGCAAATCATCGCCTGGGCATATCCATTTTGAATCAGGCGAAAAGCATCTCCAATTGCATTTGAGCCGGCAGCACAAGCAGTGACGGAGCAGGAATTGGGACCCCTGGCACCAGTGTGAATTGCTGTCAACCCCGCTGCCATATTGGCGATCATCATCGGAATCATGAAAGGACTACAGCGATCCGGACCACGGTTGAGGTAGATCGTTTGCTGGTCTTCCATGACTTTAATGCCGCCAACGCCGGAACCGATGATTACACCCACTTGTTCTGCGTTCAGGTCATTGATGACTAATCCAGCGTCTGCTAGAGCCTGTTTTGCACCCGCAACTCCAAATTGGGAAAACCGATCCATGCGCTTGGCTTCTTTGCGCTCCATGTATTCATGTGGATCGAAGTCTTTCACCTCACCAGCAATGCGGCAATCATGGCTTGTAGCATCAAATAAACTGATGTAGTCGATGCCATTGCGTCCGCTAATTAATCCTTCCCAATATTCGGCTGGTGTTTTACCAATCGGTGTAAGCGCGCCAACACCAGTTACAACAACGCGCTTACGTATAAAATCTGTCATGACGATAGTTAGGGTGGCGAGAAAGCTGCATAAAAGGGGGACTGGGGATTGGGTACTGGGGATTGGGTACTGGGGATTGGGTATTAGGGAAGGAGGAAAAAATGAATTTATTGTGAATAATCTCTTTTTTACTTCCCAGTCCCCAGTACAACCAGTACAACCAGTACAACCAGTACAACCAGTCCCCAGTTAGGCGGATGCGGCAACTTTGTTGTTGATGTAGTCTACTGCTTCTTGAACTGTGGTAATTTTTTCGGCGGCTTCATCAGGAATTTCAATATCAAATTCTTCTTCTAAAGCCATTACCAGTTCAACTGTATCTAGGGAATCAGCCCCTAAATCGTTGGCAAAATTCGATTGTGGTGTTACCGTCCCAGCGTCAACACTAAGTTGCTCGACGACGATTTTCTTAACCTTGTCAAAAATGCTGTCCGCTTCACTCATAGATAAAAGTCCTTAACCAGTTGCTACGATCCGCTCTTTAGGGCGACGTGGTTTTGAGCATATACATCTTATCGTCAAGCGCGATCGCCCGTACACTGTAAAGGGTTTTTCTTAGGAAAATTCCAAACAGCGTTTCTTCTTTAAGAACAGTTAGGCAACGTCAATCGAAGCAAGCGATCGCGCTCATGAGTGAGTGTAAATGCTTCTCTTGTCTAATTCTGACTAAATTTTTTTCCGATGTCCCAATTTAGATACAAAGCTTTGCTAGCATCACGGACAAGGAATGATAAAACAGTTATTGTTTAAGGGCAACTGCCTAACCCAAATATACTTTTATGCTATCTCAGACGCTAAAATACGCTTACTTCCCAGGTTGTGTTGCCCAAGGTGCTTGCCGCGAGTTAAGCTTGTCAACCAAAGCTTTGACTAAAGCTCTGGGTATTGAACTGGTAGAATTGAAAAAGGCTGCTTGCTGCGGTTCGGGCACTTTTAAGGAAGATTCCCAACTGTTGGAAGATACGGTTAATGCCCGGAATATTGCTTTAGCAGAAGAATTAAATTTGCCGCTACTCACACATTGCAGCACTTGTCAAGGTGTGATTGGTCATGTTGATGATCGTTTGAAAGAATGCCAAAAAACAGATCCCCAATACATCGATAAAGTTAATGGCTTTTTAGAAAAAGAAAGCTGTTCTCCTTATCGGGGAAGTACTGAAGTTAAACATCTCCTGTATGCTTTGGTAACAGATTATGGTATAGAGGAAATTGAAAAACGAGTCACCCGTAAGTTGAGTGGGTTAAAATGCGCGGCTTTTTATGGCTGTTATCTTCTGCGTGCCCAAAAATCTATGCCTTATGATGACCCTTTCCAACCGGAAGCGATGGAAAATGTTTTTCGGAGTGTGGGTGCAACGCCAATTTATTACCGAGGTCGGACGCAATGTTGCGGATGGCCCCTTTCGAGTTATGCTACTACCCAATCTTTTAAGATGGCGGGGATGCATATTCAAGATGCGCTAACATCTGGTGCTGATTGTATTGTTACACCTTGTCCGCTGTGTCATTTGAATTTAGATTCTCGTCAGCCTGAGGTGGAAAAAGTCATCGGGCAAAAATTAGGTTTGCCGGTGTTGCATTTACCACAGTTGATTGCTTTGGCGCTAGGTATTAGTCCGCAAGAACTAGGTTTAGAAAGGCACATTGTTTCGACTAAGCCTGTATTGGAGAAATTAGGCTTGTAGTAAGCGTTTTAACGCTTAATTTAACGACTAAAGTCGTTACTACATTATTAAATAAGCGCGATCGCATTCTGTGACATTTGAAAACGCGATCGCGCTTTTTTCACGCGGCAAATTACAAACATCCCCCAAAATCACGGTAAATATAATTTCCTTAACCTATCTTGCGTTAGAGGTACTCGGTAAAAGCAATGAGATTAAATGCGAGTCATGAGTTGAGGTTTATTTATGGACTTTAAATATAAGTGGAAGAATGGTCAAGCTCCAAGTCAAGATCAAGCAGCACGTAGTAAATATCTCCTGGATGAGCAACAGTTTGATACTGAAGAAGACCGTAATATTGCAGAGCAAGATGCTCGTAAGCATTTAGGTGTACCCACGCGGATCGCAGATGATGAGCGCTCCATATTACCTCACGCTGCTTCTGATGAAAGTGAGGATGATTTAAACGATTTATAACATCGGTATTTGAATAAAATAACCGCGATCGCTTTTTTGTAATGTAGTGCGATCGCAGTTTTTAATTATTTACCTACTGCAATTAAAGAGACTTGCACACGTTTAGTAGATTATGAACCACTAAGCGCCGTTTTGCCATCTGCCAAGTTGATTTTTACAACTTTGTTTTTAGCTTCTTCGGCTTTAGGCATTGTTAATATTAAAATGCCATTTTTGAATTCGGCTTGTACTTGGTCATTCTTAATTGCAGCAGGTAGCGGGATTGTCCGTTGGAATTTCCCATAACGGAATTCTGAGCGCAAATAACCGCGTTCTTCGGCTTTGTTTTCATAGCGAGTTTCACCTGCAATGGAAACTGCTTCCCGTGCTACTTGAATATCTAAGTCTTTACCTTCAAGACCAGGAACTTCAGCGCGTAAAATTATGTGGTCGTTTGTATCTTCTAATTCGACCGCAGGTGACCAAGTTTTTGTTGCCATTTCGCGATTAAGTCCTGCCATTTCATCAAACATTTTATCCATTTGATGCCGCAGAGTTTCCATTTCTTGGAAGGGTTGCCAACGTATTAATGCCATAACTTAATTAACCTCCATTAAATCAGCGTAGTGATTGAAGTAAAAGTTCATTCAAGCTTTAGCAAAAAACACACAATCAGCTTGTATCTTGTTTTTCTTAGGCGCTTTCTTTATCGCCTTTGAGTTTATATTAAATTCAGATCAAACTTTGATTAGTGAGGGAAACCCTACCACTTTTGTAGTGCTTCCCAGAAATAAGTTAGGAGTTAGGAATTAGGAGTTAGAAGTCAGGAGCCAAAAGTCAGGAGTCAGGAGTTAGGAGTTAGGAGTCAGGAGTCAGGAGTTAGGAGTCAGGAGTTAGGAATTATAAGTTGTAGAGACGTGATATTCCTCGCGTCTGTACGGGAGTTAAGAGTTAGGAGTTACGGAGTCAAAAGTCAAAAGTCAGAATTAAAACAAATTTTTTCGCTCTACATTGGAGGAAGTGCGATTTTCTTCCTGTAAATGATTTTCTTCTGACTCCTTACTCCTTACTTTTGTCCTAAACGCTGCAATTGTTTGAATGTTTGATACATTTGTGGTAGGCGGGTATAAATCGCAGCTACTTTCAAAAATATTTTGTGAGGCATTGCCGGAGTTCCAGAGACGATTTCTCCTGCTGCAACATCGCTAAGAATTCCCGCTTGCGCTGTAGCGATCGCACCATCACCCATTTTCGCTTGATTGGCTATTCCTGTTTGTCCAGCTAAAATGACGCGATTGCCAATTTTTACCCCTCCTGCCATACCAGATTGTCCGGCTATAGCACAGCAAGCACCGATTTCGCAACCGTGTGCTATTTGCACTAAATTGTCAATTTTTGTACTGCGACCTATGCGCGTTTCGCCGACGGATGGACGGTCTACCGCGCTGTTGCAGCCAATTTCTACGCCATCCTCTAAGACAACATAACCGGATTGTTCCATTTTGAACCAACCGGTAGCAATGGGAACAAAGCCAAAGCCTTCTGCACCGATGACAGCACCACTGTGAATTACGCAATCTGCGCCAATGCGGGCGCGTTCGTGGATGGTACAATTAGCGTGTAAGATTGTGCGATCGCCTATTTTCGCATTTGGATAAACTACTGCATTCGGATGAATGCAGACTTGATTGCCTATTTCTGCTTCTTGCTGAATCACTACATGGGGACCAATGTAAACATCAGTGCCAATTTTTGCTGTAGGGTGAATTACCGCGCTAGGATGAATTTCTGGAGTTGGACGGTATGGTTGATAGAAAACTGCGATCGCTTTAGCAAATAACAAGCGCGGATTTCGCGTGGCTATCCAAACGATACCGCGTTCTTCCGCAAGCTTTTGTAATGTTTCGTCTTCTGGTAAAATTAAAGCGCTAGCATTAGTCTTGCGGACAAAAGAGGCAAATTTTGGTCCCTCTATGTAGCTAAGATGACCTGCGATCGCTTCATTAACAGCTGCTACCCCTGTAATTTCGATATCTTGCTCTTTATTAGCTGTGAGGCTGTTTGCGGTGGCACTGTGGCTGAGTTTATCAACTATTTCGCTAAATTTCATGTTGTTTATTCAGAAGTCATTTACAAAGGCTAGATAATTATCGCTCTCGTAGTAATGATTGTGTTCTGTAGATGAAGGTTGCCATGCGATCGCACTTGTTGGCAAGTATTAAATAATATCAAGTTCGGTTAATTCTATAGGTTCATCTCCAGACCAAAAACTCTAGTAATTCTCCCAAAAGTCTAAAATCCTGAATTATCAAGGGTTTCTTCGCTTCTTACTGGGGTAGTTGTTTGAGGTTGAAAGCTTTATCCTATCAACATTCCTACCCCTAGAAGCGCAATTAATGCACCTGCTATCGCTTTCACTGGAATCTCTGTACGCGATCGCTTGACCTCATATTTCAGGAGACAACATCGCCAAACTTGCATCAGAGCTAATTTCCAACTATTTCTGCTTAACTGTCTTATCTGTCCTTCTAGAAAATTATTTCTACTTAAGTGTCTTAACTGTCCTTATGTCCGTTTTTCAACGGTGGTAAGTTACTTACGAGGTTTATAGCGACACATAGAGAATTATGATTATAATCGGAAAACGATTGATCCCAGTATTTTTAGTACTGGTTGTAAGCTTGATGCTCGTCATATCTCCAGCGATTGCTGTCACTACATCAAATGTGGTGAATCTTACTCCAGACATTTTTTAAACCGAAGTATTGAAATCTGACAAGCCTGTAGTTGTAATTTCGATACTGAATGTATATGACGATTTGATACAAGGTTATAACATTCCTCTAGAACAGTTTAAATCAGAAGCTCAAAAAATTCTTGGTGATAAATACAAAATAGCTATCGCTGACACTAGAGCCACTCAAGAATTAAACTTGTATACCCGCGCACCATTAATATATCCACCTCCTTTTCAATTTTTTGTTTATGAAAAAGGTGAACGTTCAAAATCCGGATTTGTTGTAGGTTATGACACCACAAAAATATTTGAATCGTTAAAGACTCAACTACCCTGAAACTTTGCGTAGAGTATAGGAAATAGAGAACCTGGGGTAAGTTTTGCGACTTTCCCAGGTTTTTTAATTTATCTTTATTTGAAGGATTTTTCGATTTTTATCTGATTTCTAGATTCTGGGTGAAAACATTACCCAATAAGCATTTCCCCACCTAGAAGTGCAATTAATTCCTCTAGCTTCTAGGTAAAGTGCAAGACTTAATATCGCGATTACTTAGAGTAATACAAAGATGAAATTCTCCTTTCCCCCCTCTTCCTTGATTTATTGAGTAGTGCCTTGAATTTCCAGACAAAGCGCCGTATACGTCGATAATAGTGATAAATTAAAGGATGGCGCACGAAAAATAATACACTTTGTAAAGGCTGCCAGACTTCAGTATTTATAAGTTTTTCTTTAACCAAATATTCTTCTAGCCAAATTAAGTAATTCGCGTAGCTAGGAGTGATTTCTGCGATATGATATTCTCCTGTTCGCTCCGCTACATAACAAGTAGAATCAGGGTGCTGTCGATATTTATCCCAACAGCCACTCTCGATAAATACGGGATATTTCAAGCAAATTTTCGCGAAAAAAGCTTGGTCTTCGTACATACTGCCAAAGCTTTCTTCATGTCCACCGACAGCTTCTACGACTTCGCGTTTAATCAAAACTCCACAAGTACCGGGTGTTTCTGCTTTTGCGCGTAAAAAGAGCGGGAGCAGATTTGGTGGTTGAATTAATGTATCGGGTTTTACACCAAGTTTGCGGTAGCGATCGCGTGTCATATCTTCTGGATTACCAGTCCAGCTAAACCACATCTGCGTTGGTCCGTAAACCATCCCCGCCTCAGGGTATGATTGCAAAATTGCTAGTTGTTTTTCCAGTTTTGGCGGTAGCCAGATATCATCAGCGTCTAAAAAGGCGATATACTCTCCTTTAGCTTTGCTGATACCCAGGTTGCGGGAAACACTCTTTGCTAGATTTTGGTGATTTGGATGTTCTAAATAGCGGACTTTTTCTGGATATTTCTCTGCATACTTTTGAGCGATCGCAGTGCTATTATCGGTGGAACCGTCATCTACTAATAATAGTTCCCAGTTATCATAAGTTTGGGCAAATACACTGGCGATCGCTTCTTCGATGAACTTTTCACCATTTAAGAAAATCATTACACCAGAAATTAATGGCTTGCTAATCATGGCGTTTTTTTGAGATAAAATTCATTCTCAGTTAAGGAACCATCTTGATAATTGTTTGGCAAATTCTTCCCCATCCCAATTTTCGACAGCAAAGCGAGGTAGTTGAAAGCGATCGCTATTTTTGCCGACAATGTTTGCAGAAGTAGTACAAGCGCAGGTAAATCCGGCTTGGCGCACTATCTCACTAGTTTGGCTGTTATAATTTCCGTGGGGATAGGCAAAACTTTCGATTGAATGTCCGAAAATCTCTTCTAGTTGGACTTTATTTTCTTGAATTTCCTTTTGCTGTACTTCTGGGGAAATTGTGGCAAGAAACGGATGTGTCACTGTATGAGCACCAACTTCGATGATGCTTCCTGGTTGTAAACTAGATAATTCTTCTATTGTCATCATCCGGTGAGTTGGACGTAATTCTGGCTTTTTGTTTGCCCATAAAAGTAGTTGATCTAGAAGATGCGATCGCTCTATTGCGGGTAAGGGATAGAGTAATTCATAAAGCGAGTAGTAAAGAGAATAACGTTCACTCGCATCTAAAACATCCAAGTTGTTTGATTTATCCCTATCATTAGCTGTTGCGTCTAACTTCCATTCATAGCTAGTGCCGTTAATATTTAAAGATAAGGCTTCTGGTAAAGTCCCTGGTTGTAGCAATATCCTATCCAGTTCATCCGACCAAAATTCACGCTCTTGTTGCATGTATCCTGTTGTCAGAAAGATAGTAGCGGGAATTTCATACTGTTCTAATAAAGGTTTAGCGTTATACAAATTATCGGTGTAACCATCATCAAAGGTGATGACTACTTGACGATGAGGACGCTTACCATTTTTTAAAGTTTGGTTTAATTGTTGTAAGCGCACTGCACAGCCGAGTTTTTGTAATACTTGCAAATGTTCGGCAAAATAAGATGGACTAACGCACAATTTCCAAGGATCGGATTCAATTTCAGTTACGCGGTGGTACATGAGAATCAATCCTCCTGGTGCAATGCGGTTTCGCACTCGTCTTGCTATTCGCTTTAATTTGCCACTTCCAGGTATCCTCATGATATTTCCTTCGGTTTGACAGCGCGGACAGTTATTAGTAGTTCATATGAGCGATCGCGGTGATCTAATTCTGCTTTTTGTAGTTCTTCGGTTGCTAAACCTTGCAAAAAGGCGATCGCTGCTAACACATTTCCGTAACTCTCTACCTGAATATTTGCTTCTGGGAAGAACTCTGCAAACAGGCGTTTTCCTGATTGGGTGGTAAAATTCCAACACCAGTAATCTCCCCATTCATCGGGAGGTGTCAAGCTAATACCCGAAAATGTAGCTAATACAACTCCACCAGGCTTGAGAATACGGTATATTGTCTTGAGTGCTGCCCGTGTATCGTAAATACATTGCAATGTTTGCGTCAGGATAAAGCAGTCAAAGATATCTGAGGGTATGTGTTCGGCATTGGTTAAATCCCCAACGATGGTTGCTTGCGGGTTCCCTTCGACAATATGAAGCACATCGCTTTGAGTGACGCGATCGCCTCCAAATTGCCGTGTGTAAGAATTATCACCAATTTCTAATACACGTCCTTTCACATCAGCCGCATTTTTGGCGAGAAAGTTTTCAATATAGTAACGGTCAATCGGTAAACCTCGGTCATAGCCAAATTGTCGGCTGATTGGCGTTACTCTTCGCAGACTACCAAAGTCTATTGCACCCACCGGTGGAATATATCTATCACCCTTTAATTGTGTTCCTATCCAACGGTGAACAGAAGCAGGCAATGTACGCTTTGCAATTGATTTTAGTGTGTCTTTCATCTATTTGGTTAAGACTTATTTATTTTTTATTTAAGAGTAATTAAAACTGAAAATATCAGTTTTCAACTCCACCGTATTGTAAATTATAAAGCTGAGAAAATAACCCGTTATTTTGTAGCAATTGCTGAAAGTTTCCTTGTTCTACAACTTGTCCTTCTTGTAGTACAAGGATTTTATCTGCTTGTTCAATTGTGGATAAACGATGGGCAATAATAATTACTGTGCGATTTTTACCAAATGTATTAATTGCCTCTTGAATTAAACTTTCAGAAACGCTATCGAGCGCATTGGTAGCTTCGTCGAGAATAAATATTTGTGGATCGCAAACGATCGCACGAGCTAAAGCTATGCGCTGTCTTTGTCCGCCGGAAAGACGAACGCCGCGATCGCCTAGTATAGTATCATAGCCTTCGCTTAATTTAATGATAAACTCATGAGCGTTTGCTTGTTTAGCCGCGTTGATAACTTCGGCTTCTGTAGCATCTGAACGACCGTAGGCTATGTTGTCTCGCACTGTGGTATTAAAGACATAAACATCTTGGCTGACAATAGCAATATGATTTCGCCAAGATGCTAAATCTAATTCTCGTAGGGGATATTCATCAACGTAAATTTCTCCTTCTGTAACATCATAAAAACGGCAAATTAAGCCGATAAGTGTCGATTTACCTGCACCTGAAGGTCCAACTATAGCTGTAGTTTTTCCTTTGGGAATAGAAAAAGAAACATCTTTAAGTGCAGGTCTGTCTGTGGGATTGTAGCGGAAACCCACAGATTTAAATGTGAGCGATCGCTTTAAACCATGACAATAAACATTTCCTGTACGAATAAATTGTTGCTCCGGAATTTCTAACAGAGATACGACATCTTCAACTGATGCTAATAAACCAATTAAATTTACGCGATCGCTATCTAATTTCCTCACCGATGGCTGTAAGCGATAAAGCATGAAGATAAAGGTTAACAAAGTCGGTAGATTCGCTTTATTTTGCAAAGCGATAATCATAATGCATACCAACAAAGCCACCGATAAAACTTCCGAAAGTGGTCCAGAGATGGTGTAGAGTTTCGCCAGCTTTAGTGCTGCAATACTTACTTCGTTTGTTAGCTGCTCAAAACGCTTATGCTCGTAAGCTTCTTGACCAAAAGCTCTAATCACCCGCATTCCATAAAAGCCTTCGATCATCCGATTAGCAAGGCGATCGTTTGCCTGTACTGCTTGTCTTCCTAACTTCTTTGTTTTCCGTGTTACTTGCTGAACTATTAGTGAAATTCCTAACAAAGCAACAGCTACTAACAAAGTCAGTTGCCAAGAAGTTAGCATTAAGAATATTACAAAAACAAGAACTGTAGAAAAATTAATTATTAGGTTAATTAAAAGTAATATCGCATCACATGCACGCCAACTTTCCGTATGCAGTGTATTGAGTAATTTACCTGATTCTTTAGAGTCTAAAAAACTATAGCTAACGCTCAATATCTGCTGAAAAAGTTTAGATACTAATTGAGAACCAATACGCCAATAAAGCCAAATCGAAAGAAGCGAACTGCTATAAGCAAGGAAATTTTTCAGGAGAACGCACGCGAAAATAGATAAGGGAATAATTAGCAGTCGATTATTTGGCGGAATACCACTAAATAATCTATTTAAAATAGTTCCTAAAAATGTTCCACTTCCTGATTGAGAGTTTCCTGGTTCTAAACTTTGAAGAAAAGGAATAAATAAGCTAATTCCCAACCCTTCAGACAAAGAAGTTAAAATTCCTAAGATGATAATTACAGGAATTGCCCACGGATACAGGTTTAGCAGTGGGAATAGTTTTTTAATTATACCTGAACTTTTCATTATTTCCTATTATAGATTAGAATCATAATAGCAATTGATACAAATGATAACTTATCTTTTATTAATACATTTGAAAAATTTTTTGAGCATATTGAGTTATTTTTTGCTTTTGTAACTGCTCACACAAGTTTAATAAATGTTGGCTTTTTTATAATTTTTTTATTCATTGCTAGCATTGATTTTGAGCAATACCGATGCCTAAATTGCCATTTTAATTTTTGCCAATATACATTATCTTTACCATCTAAACTAATTGGTAAAGCAGCCCAATTTTCTGATGTAAAAGTAATTTATTTACCTATAAATAAGATTTTAAATTGGATAAAATAGCCAGAATTGGTAAACGCATCAATAGCACCCTTAACAGTTAGAAAGAAGTGGTTATCTTCTATCTTGAGCTAGACGCAAACTGATGTTAAGTATGAATTTGTAATTGCAAAAGTTTTGAATTAACTAGATATATTTTTTACCTTTAATTATAATGTGCCTATAATATTACTTACATTAGAGTATCAGATTTGAGTATTAAATCAAGGATGTATTTATACAAAACTAAATTTAGGTCTGGGAAAATACGCAAAGCTATTGCCGATCGCATTTCCATATCGCTACCGAAAAGCGCTAACACCACTTGACGGCAGGTGCTTCTCAATTACACAAGACGCTGCGCGAACAACGTGACCTCACGAGCGGGTGACGCTCCTGCGTAGGAGCGCGATGAAAGGGAAACCAGGAGAATTGCGCTGGTCTCACCGCACGCAACTACTCCCTCCCCAGTCTTAAATTACCTATTCTCCTTAATCGCTACTTCCCATTGCTAAACCGGCTAAATATCCTGTAGTCCAAGCACTTTGGAAGTTAAATCCGCCGGTAACTCCATCAATATCCAGGATTTCTCCAGCAAAATAAAGTCCTGGAACTATACGACTTTCCATTGTCTTAAAGTTAACTTCTTTCAAGTTAACACCACCACAGGTAACAAATTCTTCTTTAAAAACACCTTTCCCGTTGATTAAATATTCTCCTTGAGTGAGTTCTTGAACAAGTTTATTTAAGTTTTTGTTAGATATTTCTGCCCAACGTTCCTCTGTAGTAATATCTAAACGGGCAATGATGTATTGCCACAGACGGTGTGGTAAGTCAACACCGCGATGTAAAGCGATCGCCTTTTTTCCCCATTCATTTTTAACTGCTAAGATTTTTTGCCGCACTTCATCTTGCTGCAAATCAGGCAACCAATTAATCATTAAAGTCGCTTGATAGTGACTTTCGCGTAGCACTCTCGCACCCCAAGCCGAAAGTTTCAAGACAGCCGGTCCACTTAAACCCCAATGGGTAATTAGCAAAGGTCCAGTTTGTTCTAATTGAGATTTCCCACCGCACAACAAGCGCAAACGCACCGATTCGACACTAACACCAGCTAATTTGCGTAATTGTTCATCGCCAATGTTGAAAGTAAATAAAGAAGGAACAGGCACCTCAATTTGATGACCAAATTCTTTAGCTATTCTATAGCCTACAGGGTTGCTTCCCGTTGCCAAGAGCAAGCGATCGCCTAATATAGTTTCTCCGGACTTGAAAATAATTTCAAACCCTTTATTTTGCCGTTTTACACCAACAACAGGTGCAGAAGTGCGAATTTCTACCCCAGCTTGAGAAGCGGTATTCAGCAAAGAGTTGACAATCGTTTCCGAAGTATTCGTAATCGGAAACATTCGTCCATCAGCTTCAGTTTTCAGCGGTACTCCATGCATCGCAAACCAAGTTATCGTATCTTTGGTTTGAAAGCGACTAAAAGCACCCCGGAGGGCTTTTCCACCTCTGGGATAATTTTGCACTAAAACGGCTGGATCAAAACAAGCGTGAGTGACATTACAGCGTCCCCCACCAGAAACGCGAACCTTCGCCAACACTTGGAGGCTGGCTTCAATTAAAGTAACATGGGCGTGCGGATTCGCTTCTTTCGTAGCGATCGCGCTAAAAAATCCGGCTGCCCCACCTCCAATTACAACAACTTTCAAAGATTGCAATAGACTTGAATTCCCTAATAAAATAACAGCGTCTTAACTCTAGGCTAGCTATTTTTTTATTATTCTGCGGGTTCAAAATCTTCTTTTGTCACACCGCAAGTCGGACACACCCAATCATCTGGTATGTCTTCAAAAGCTGTCCCTGGTGCAATTCCGCTATCTGGATCGCCTACTTCGGGATCGTATTCATAGCCGCAGACGGTACATAGATACTTTTGCATGTTTGCCGCTCCTAATTAATAGTCTGCATTCTCTGATATCTTACACCCACCGCAGGGTGAAACTATACAAACAAAGCCTGCCTTCTTTTGCTCTATATTTAGCCTGCGCTCGTCTGGCTTTGTTGAACCTGCGGGGACGAGCGTTTTTGCGCTCTTAAAAGCGCCACCAAGTTTTTTGCATGTAACTGAGAATTGCAAAAGCGATCGCCGCCAAAAACAACAGCCAAATTATACCTCCCGGCATAAAACCGAGAATCCCAAAGCCTCTAAGTACCCAAACGGCGATCACAATCCCAAAAAGGAAGCCGCAAGTTTGAGTTAATCGACGATTCAATTTATTAGAAGATTGACTCACTTCATTACCCTAAGAACGCAACAGCTGATCAAAGCATAACGAAAAGGCAAAAACTTCATAATTTTCCGTCATAGACGAGTGATGTTAAAACCTGTACCTTTAAAGCTAGTACATTAGGGCAAAAAAAAGTGACCAGCCTTGTTTTCTAGATCCTCGATACACCACGACTTTTTCGGATGAAGGCTGGTCACTTTTTTCCGACTTCCCCCACTAGTTCACTATTTCCTGCTTTTGATAATATTCATCATAAAATTACATATTTTCCTTAAAGTTTGGGAATAATTACGTAAGAGGGAGTTTTTCCGGAAAACTTATCTATGGAAGTGGAACTACAATTAGTCGGTTGGAATTGATGAAGTTAAATACTTTACATTTTAAGTGTGTAAGTGGCTTGAGGAGTAACCAAAATCAATATGTCTGCGTCTTATATCCCAGATTTTACCAGAGCTTCCGATATCGCTTGGAGTCAAGACAAGCAAAACTTACTCATGCAGGGTGAGATTTTCGTAGAAACCCGATCGCACAATGCTTGGGGTGGTGCTGTCACCGCTTGGATGTATGTGCCTTTAGTGCGATCGAATGTCTGGCAGCAATTAACCGATTACCCACGTTGGGTGCAATATTTTCCTGATATAACAAAGAGCGAAATTATACAAAGAGGCGAAGTTAAACGTCTGTATCAAGCAGCACAAAAGGCATTTTTATTTTTCACGGCGCAAGTTGAAATCTACGTCCAGGTTGCCGAAGAAATTGGGCAGCGAATTCAATTTAGGATGGAAAAAGGAACTTTTGAAGACTTTACAGCTAATTTAGAGCTAAAAGATTGCGGTAATGGCACACTGGTAGCTTATAGTGTGCAAGCTACCCCTAATATCCCCATACCATCAATGTTTATTCAGCAAGCAATGAATTTAGAATTGCCCGCAAATATGCGTAAAATGCGACAAGTGCTTTGTAAAGGTCAGTAATAGCGATGTCACAGGCAAAACCTATTTTAGAATTTTGGTTTGGTCATCCCGATGAACCGAGTTACGGTAAACCTCGAAAAAGTTGGTTTAATAAAACACCAGAGTTTGATGAGGAACTGCGAACTCGATTCCGCAAAGATTACCAAAAAGCAGCAGCGGGACACCTAGACGATTGGATCGATTTACCCCAAACTTGTCTAGCGCTGATTTTGTTGTTAGATCAGTTTCCCCGGAGTATATTTCGTGGTACTTCCGAAGCTTTCGCTACTGATTGGGAAGCGCTTTCAGCAGCGCAGCAAGCGATCGCACTCGGTTATGATCGTGCCTTTTTGCCTGTATAATGCTGGTTTGTCTACTTACCCTTTGGACACAGCGAAAATCTAGATCATCAACGTCAGAGTGTAAAGCTATTTGACCAACTCAGTTACGATCCTGACAGCAGCAGTGCGATTGAATATGCATATCGTCACTTAGAAATAATTGAGCGTTTTGGGCGATTTCCTCATCGCAATGAAATATTAGGGCGCATTTCCACCCCAGAGGAAATAGAATTTTTACAGCAACCAGCTTCAGGTTTTTAGGGTAATTTACTATCAAAGCGATCGCTAACTTATAAAACGCCTACAGGCTATAAGCCACACCCTTCTAGGGTGTAGGGTAGGAGCGAAGGTATTGTTATTATAAAAGACGCTTTCTCCATCGGGAAAGCGTCTTTGATTGTAGTGATATCAAAACGTATATTCTAAAATTATTCAGTTAAAAGATATAAAAATGCAAATTAATTTAAGACATATGCCCGTATCCCGATAAATTCAGCGATTGACCAGAAAAACTTGCGTCATTTCCAAACCATATTTCATCTAGGTCATTTTCACTAAAGCTATAGCCCAGATTAGCAGCAAAATCAACAATCTTGCTTTTATCCCAATGATAGCTGCCTAAAAACCCTAGACTACAGCACTTATTGTAATATTGCTCGTAAATAGCCTGATCTGAACTCACAAGGTCATAAAAAGCATCAACGTGTTCTAATGACATATAATTTCTCCTTTGTTCATTGTTATTTGTCCATTCATTAAAAACTACATTCCTTAGGTAGATAATTCCGGGTTGAATAGTCAACCTACTTATATATGTGAGCAATAATTTTTTTAATATAATCTTTTTATTTTGCGATTTATAAGTGTTTGACCATTAACATACAGGGATTATCTTCGCCCCAAAGTTGTGTAAATACTTCTAAAGGTCTAAATCCCATATTAAAATAAAACGCTCTTGTCTGTGCATAAAATGTATCTAAGTGAGAAAAAGCAAGAGTCTTAACCTGCCAGTATTCTATACTCTGCTGACGTATAATCGACTCTACGGAAATTACTAACGCACTACCAATACCTTGACGGTGATATTCGGGACGAACACCCATAATATACAGTTCTGCTGCGTATTCATTATGCTGCTTGAAGGTAAGAAAACCTACACACTGATTATCTACTACAGCAAGTAAAGTTGGTAGCCTTTCCATCTCTGTAAGGTATTGAATTAGCGCTGTCTCTTTCCCAAACCATTGCGGTAAGGCTCTAAGTATTGATTCACAAACCTCAGCTTTGTCGTAAAAGGGACCGACGAGTTCTATATTACTTAATTTCATGTCCGTTGAATTAACGATTAATAAAAACACTGTCAAGTAGTAAGCACACAAGAGTGCTTAAAATCCTTGTTATGAGCGGTAAACCCCTCACTAGGAATAAAGCCCTCATTTCTCTAATTAGGGTAACTCACGCAAAAACGCAAAGTCACTCTTGATGACTTTGCGTTTTTGGGTAAAATTATTTAATTCCTCAATTAGCCGGTAAATACCTCAGCCGGCAAGCGATTGAAAGACAAACGCTCATTTTGCACATCTACAAAAATCGTGTCGCCATTATTGAATTCACCACGCAAGATAGCTTTGGCAATTTGAGTTTCTAACTCCCGCTGAATTGCTCTCTTTAAAGGACGTGCGCCAAATACAGGGTCATATCCTACTTCTGCCAAAAAGTCAAGAGCAGAATCGGAGAGTTTTAGACAAATCTTGCGATCGCCCAATCTTTGCCGCAGTCTATTTACTTGCAACTGTACAATATGCCGCAATTCTTGTCTGTGCAATGCATGGAAGATAATCGTTTCGTCAATGCGGTTGAGAAACTCCGGACGGAAGCTATTCCGCATCGCCTCCATCACACGATGACGCATTTCATCATAACGTGAATCATCCCCCGCCACATCGAGAATGTACTGCGAACCGATGTTGCTAGTCATAATGATGATGGTGTTTTTGAAGTCAACTTTATGACCTTGAGCATCAGTCACACGCCCATCATCAAGAATTTGCAGGAAGATATTAAATACATCGGGGTGTGCTTTTTCGATTTCGTCGAATAGCAGCACCGCATAAGGACGACGGCGAACGGCTTCGGTGAGTTGTCCACCTTCATCGTATCCCACGTATCCGGGAGGCGCACCGATGAGGCGAGAAACTGCGTGTTTCTCCATATATTCAGACATATCAATTCGCACTAATGCTTCTTCAGTGTCGAATAGATATGCTGCTAGCGCTTTCGCTAATTCGGTTTTACCCACACCCGTAGGACCGAGGAAAATAAAGCTAGCGATCGGACGATTAGGATCTGCAAGTCCAGCACGCGATCGCTGAATTGCATCCGCTACAGCTGTTACCGCTTCATCTTGTCCGACAACGCGGTGGTGCAGTTCATCTTCTAATTGCAGCAGTTTTTCTTTTTCAGATTCCACCAATTTGCTGATGGGAATCCCCGTCCACTTAGAAATAACTTCCGCAATATCAGCTTCGGTTACTTCTTCTCGCAACAGTGATTTTCCACTGTGTTGAGTTTGTGCAAGTTCACTTTCAGCCGCTTCTAATCGGCGATGTAAATCTGTTAATTTGCCATATTTCAACTCAGCAGCGCGGTTAAGATCGTAGTCACGTTCTGCTTGTTGAATTTCTAGATTTACCCGTTCAATATCTTGTTTAACAGACTGAATTTTGGTGATAATATCTTTTTCAGACTGCCATTGAGTATTGAGCGTTCTTTGTTCTTCTTTAAAATCCGCAAGTTCTTTTTCTAGTCTTTCTAAACGTTCGCGAGAACCTGCATCGCTTTCTTTTTGGAGAGAAAGCCTTTCCATTTCTAATTGAAGAATTTTGCGGTCGATTTCGTCGAGTTCTTCGGGTTTGGAGGTAATCTCCATTTTCAGTCTCGCTGCTGCTTCGTCTACCAAGTCAATCGCTTTGTCAGGAAGAAAGCGATCGCTAATATATCGACTCGACAATATAGCAGCTGCAACTAAAGCACTATCAGAAATCTTTACCCCGTGGTGGTTTTCATAACGTTCTCTCAACCCGCGCAAAATCGAAATACTATCTTCCACAGTCGGCTGATCGACATAAACCTGCTGGAAGCGTCTTTCCAAAGCGGCATCTTTTTCGATATACTTGCGGTATTCATCAAGAGTTGTCGCCCCAATACAGCGCAATTCACCCCGCGCTAACATCGGTTTTAACAAGTTACCTGCGTCCATCGCACCTTGAGTTGCACCGGCACCAACTACGGTGTGAATTTCATCGATAAATAATACAATATTGCCGCCAGACTCAGTAACTTCTTTTAATACTGCTTTGAGACGTTCTTCAAATTCACCCCGGAATTTTGCTCCCGCAATCAAAGCACCCATATCTAAAGCTATCAGCCTGCGGTCTTTGAGAGACTGAGGCACATCACCTGCTACGATGCGCTGTGCTAATCCTTCAGCGATCGCAGTTTTACCAACACCCGGTTCCCCAATCAAAACCGGGTTATTTTTGGTACGACGCGAGAGAATTTGCACGGTGCGGCGAATTTCATCATCTCGTCCAATCACTGGATCAAGTTTACCTTGACGGGCAGCTTCTGTCAGGTCACGCCCATATTTTTCCAGTGCTTCATATTTGCCTTCTGGATTTTGGTCGGTCACTTTCTGGTTCCCACGAATTTGTTTAATGATATTCTTTAATTTGCCTTCGTCCAATCCAAATTCTTGGAATAAACTTTTGCCAAAACGGTCATCTTTGGCGTAGGCAAGTAATAAATGTTCAATAGAAATGTATTCGTCTTGAAATTCTTTGCGATAGTTATCAGCGCGATCTAGCAGAGTATCCAAGCTTCGTCCTAAGTAGACGGAACTGCTGCTACCGGATACTTTTGGCTGACGTTGGATGAATTGTTCAGTGCGATCGCGTAATTTTTGCAGATTTACACCCGCTTTAGTAAAAACAGCGCTAGCGAGTCCTTCTTGTTCTAGCAGCGCTTTCATCAAGTGTTCGCTTTCGATCTGCTGTAGTTGATATTGTTTAGCAATATCTGGAGTGTGGGCGATCGCTTCCCAGGCTTTTTCGGTAAATTGGTTTGGGTTAGTGGGTTGCATAGGCTTTTGACTCAACTAACTACTTTTAGCGTTTAAACAACGCCAAGAGAAAAACAATAAAATTTATTCTGATAGAGTGATTGTAAAAATACGTGGACAACTAGCTGGATCGGTCTTCACGTCATTCTCAAGTAGGATTACCGTCCGTGAAAAAACCTCACCCCTAACTTAAATTGTTTATTTTGTAACTAGTAATCATACGCGAGGAGTCTTGCTGAATTCTTTCTTTTCCCCCTCATCTCCCCAGGCACACAAAAAGTTACCATAATCCTAAGTCGAATAGTTAATACAATCTTATGATTGACCCCCACGACTTAGAGGATGATGACTTTGAATTTGACGAAGAAGATTTCATCTTCCCTAAGCGCGTCAGCGAAATGAACGAAGGCGAATTGTTACAGCGCTTTAAGCGGTTTTTCGACAGCAGCAGTCGCGCAATGCTGCAAGACTGCCGATTTCGCATTGTAAACCACGAAGATGGCACAGGCACTCTAGAAATTCTCTGCCCTAACGAAGTTGTCCGGCAACGCTTTTCTAAAAAAACGCGCAAAATTAACCATCAGATCAGAAGCTGTTGGCTCCATATTAAAAGCTTTTCCCTCTGCGTTGAAGAAAATGGTGAAGTTGTATGTGATACCTTTCCCCGTGGCAGTTAATTGATAACGCCATAGAAGAGGCAACGGGAGAAGGAGACAAGGGGGAGATGTAACGGCGAAAAGAGGCGGGGTTTCCCAGCTTAATGCCCAATGCCCAATGCCCCATGCCCAATGCCCAATGCCCCATGCCCCATGCCCATTGACTATTGACAAATGCCTAAAAAACAAAAATTTCCTTATTTAGTCGGTTCTAAATGGACAGCGCAGCAAAAAGTAGATGGTTGGCGACATTTCCAAGTCGTTAACCGCAAAAATCAGGCTAAGTGGGTTTATGCCGAGATGGTTGCTGCTTGTGACCCCAATGTTCGTTTCTGGCTCAATGCCAAATTATTACAAGATAATTCTCAGTGGCAAGCCGGTTGGCAAACATTACAAGAAATAAGGGCAGTCGAAGAGGATGTTGTATCTTAACCGTTAGTCCACGCAGGTGGACTCTGTTCGTATAGCCCCAGGAATCTCGCGCCTGGGGGCTGTTGGTGCAAGATATTTAATAAAATTTAACCAATATCCTTTAAATTAATAATTTTTTACAAATAACTAGAATTCAGTCAAAATGAGCGATCGCATAATCTTGCCTCACCAGCCAATTACTCATTTATTGCGATCGACAACGGCAACTTTATTTGCGCCATTGGCATAAAAACCTTGATTTTCAAGGCTGAAAACTGAGTTTCTCGCAACAAAATCGGCTTACACAGCCTTTGCTGTAAGTACTTCAGTTTATCTGAGAAAGAACTCATAACTGAAATTGCCATTTCCAAAAATAAACTGGTTTCACCATAAGTTACTTCTATGAAATCCATTCAAAAAGGCAATTTTAGCTTTTTGTGTTTTGTAACTAATTTTATATATTAAGTAACTAAAAACCTTATTTTTTAATTTTTTGAGCCTTTGTATACTTTTATAGCTAATTAAAACCCAAATATGATTAATTGAGACAAAATCTGTCTAATATAACCCTATGACAGATTAACCGCCACTTTCTTTTACATTGAATTTAGACAATAATGACGAAGACCTCACACATCGCGCCTTGTGCGGCTAGGTGAAGGCAAATGTTTTAGCCAAGAAGTTCGATAAGAAACTATAAGAGGCAGACAAAAGTGAAATTAGCAGTTTACGGAAAAGGTGGTATTGGTAAATCCACAACCAGCTGTAACATCTCCGTCGCCCTAGCCAGACGCGGGAAGAAAGTTCTCCAAATTGGGTGTGACCCAAAACACGATAGTACTTTTACCTTGACCGGGTTTTTGATTCCGACAATTATCGACACCCTGCAAGAAAAAGACTATCACTACGAAGATGTCTGGCCCGAAGATGTAATCTACAAAGGTTATGGCGGTGTCGATTGTGTTGAAGCGGGTGGTCCGCCTGCTGGTGCGGGATGTGGCGGTTACGTGGTCGGCGAAACCGTGAAATTACTCAAAGAACTCAACGCCTTTGATGAGTACGATGTGATTTTGTTTGACGTTCTCGGTGACGTTGTATGTGGTGGTTTTGCAGCACCTCTCAACTATGCTGATTACTGCTTGATTGTTACCGACAACGGCTTTGATGCTTTATTTGCGGCAAATCGCATTGCAGCTTCAGTACGCGAAAAAGCACGCACTCACCCACTGCGTCTAGCTGGTTTAATTGGTAACCGCACTTCCAAGCGCGACTTGATCGAGAAATACATAGAAGCAGTACCCATGCCAGTACTGGAAGTATTACCTTTGATAGAAGATATCCGTGTTTCCCGCGTCAAAGGCAAGACTTTGTTTGAAATGGCAGAGAACGATCCTTCTTTGAACTACGTTTGCGATTACTACCTCAGCATTGCCGACCAAATTCTATCGCGTCCAGAAGGTGTTGTACCTAACGACACCCCAGACCGGGAATTGTTCTCTTTGTTGTCCGATTTTTACTTAAATCCGAGTAAACCCCAGGTTACTAATCCGGAAGAGCAATTAGACTTGATGATTGTATAAATCATCTATTTTCTCAGGATGGGGGACAATATGGCTTTCTTTTACAGCTTTACAGATTCTTTAAGACAGAAGTGGTTGCAATTTTTCCAGGTTAATCGTGACTGGATTACCCTCCACATGGAGGTGGAATCGGTTTACACCCCCGATGGTGGAAAGCGACCCCCGTCTTACCTCATCCTGGGAGTTGTTAACGCGCTAGAACCAAAGCTAGCGCAGTTAATGCTGCCTTTTGCCAAATTGAATCCAGACGCAGATACTTTGATAGAAGTGCTGGATTTGCATTTTGATCCTGACATGGCTTTGGGCAACCGCGTCATGCCCAAAGTAGAAACACAAGAAGATATGGAATCAAAAGAAGTCATGGAGGGAAAACCCCATGATGAAACCTTGACGATTCCCAATGTAAATGGTTTTGGGGAAGAGGCGATTATTCACGAGTTCGTGATGGTAGATTCTCATGAAAAAATGCTGATACCAGATGAGTTTAGCCAAATGTCCCTAAGTGAAATAGCTGAATTAACGGTGTCACATGTAACGCAGAATGAATTTGGCGATATTTCCTTCACGAACGGGCAAAACCCAATTCACCATACAGCCAGCATCGAGTCTGTAGATGATTTTGGCGATATTTCCTTTGATGATTTGGAGGATAGCCACAGCAAAATCTCCGCAGCAACTGCACCACAAGCAAACTTGGGGCAAAACATGCTGGAACTGGGTACACCAGACGAAAATACGTTTAGCGACGTGTTGTCTGATGTCTGGGGTGAAGAAAAATCAGCCTCAGGGGAAGATTTGCCATCTGGTGTTTTTGACGACTCGGAAATTGCTCGCCTTTTCCCCAACGCGTAATTACAAAGTTAGGAGTTAGGAATAACATCGCAACTCCTAACTCCTAACTTTAAATACCACGGGGAGAATAATAATAAAATGACTGCTACTCAAGAACCATCAGCTTTAAATTTTGAGTGTGAAACTGGTAATTATCACACGTTTTGCCCGATTAGCTGCGTAGCGTGGCTTTACCAAAAAATTGAAGATAGTTTCTTTTTGGTGATTGGCACAAAGACTTGTGGCTACTTCCTACAAAACGCGATGGGGGTGATGATTTTTGCTGAACCCCGCTATGCAATGGCTGAGTTGGAAGAGGGAGATATTTCCGCACAGCTGAATGATTATGAAGAGTTAAAGCGGTTGTGCTTGCAAATTAAACGCGATCGCAACCCCAGTGTAATTGTCTGGATTGGCACTTGCACCACGGAAATCATCAAAACTGACTTGGAAGGTTTGGCTCCCAAGCTGGAATCAGAAATTGGTATCCCCATCGTCGTAGCGCGTGCTAACGGTCTAGATTACGCCTTTACTCAAGGAGAAGATACCGTCTTAGCTGCTATGGCTAATCGCTGTCCGGATAAGGTTCCCGTGGCGGAAACAGAGAAAAATGAACGGAATGCGATCGCTAAATTGCTCAACTTCGGTAAGAAGAAAGAAGATGTAGCTCAAGATGAATCTGAGTACGTAGATCATCCGCCCTTGGTTTTATTTGGTTCCCTTCCCGATCCGGTTGTAACTCAGTTAACTTTGGAACTGAAGAGACAAGGTATCAAAGTTTCTGGCTGGTTGCCCGCCAAGCGCTTTACTGAACTACCTGTACTCGAAGAAGGGTATTATGTCTCTGGTGTCAACCCCTTTCTTAGCCGTACTGCTACCACTTTGATGCGTCGCCGCAAATGTAAGTTAATTGGCGCACCTTTCCCGATTGGACCAGATGGTACTCGCGCTTGGATTGAGAAAATCTGCTCGGTGTTTGGTATTACCCCGAAAGGTTTGGATGAGCGGGAAGCACAAATCTGGGAAGGTTTGGAAGATTATGTAAAATTGATTCGCGGCAAGTCTGTATTCTTCATGGGTGATAACTTGCTCGAAGTCTCTCTAGCGCGGTTTTTGGTGCGCTGCGGGATGACTGTTCAGGAAATCGGCATCCCCTACATGGATAAGCGCTATCAAGCTGCTGAGTTGATTTTATTGGAGAAAACTTGTAAGGAAATGGGTTCACCCCTGCCTTCTATTGTCGAGAAGCCCGATAATTACAATCAGCTTCAGCGGATTTATGAACTTAAGCCTGATTTGGTGATTACTGGTATGGCTCACGCTAATCCGTTGGAAGCACGCGGAATTAATACTAAGTGGTCTGTGGAGTTCACTTTTGCTCAAATTCACGGCTTTACGAATGCGCGGGACATTCTGGAGTTGGTGACTCGTCCGTTGCGTCGGAATAACAATTTGAAAGATTTGGGTTGGGATAAGTTGGTCAGGGAAGACGCTAAGGTTTAGGGTTTTTCTTGAGCGAGATTATCTTAAGTTGAGGCGAACTTTGGGTTCGCCTTTTTTTTACGAACCGCAGAGGATGCCAAGGACGCACCAGAGAAGAGAGCGAAGTTTCAGCAAGATGGCTATAGTTCTAGAGGTTTGGATGGGATGATATACATCAATTCGGCGCTGTCGGGTTTTGCGTCAGATGGAGTTAGTTTAAGCCATTCGTGAAAGCTGATTTTTAGTTGGGCCATCGCTTGAATTTCGGCTTGATATGCTTCAAAACGGCGGTGAGTTTCAATCATTGCCTCAATAGCTAAATTTGCCATGTTGACGCGATTTTCAGGTTTAGTCATTGTAAAAGCATCATGCGCTAAATCAAGAGCAGCACGAAAATTAGCGTATACAGAAATGTCAAATTTACGATTAAGCTGCTTTAGGTCTTTTTCTACAAGTTTGAGACGCTGTTCAATTTCCTCTAAGCGATTGATTACCAAGGCAAATCCTATTACGGAGACACCAAGATTGAGAATACTTGCAGCTGAACCAAATTGAGAAAGTATTGTTGAGGCTTGAGTCAGATTAGGTGCTGCTTCACGTAACATAGCAACTATGTGCTTTGTTTGTGAATCACGAATAACACCTCCAACACGTTCGTAGGTTTGACTTTTCAACCCCTGTTCAATCCACTCAGGAATTGAAAATGTTGCTGTAACTGTGTCCATAATCCTCTCCTAGTTGCTAAATTCCCAGCAGCGCACTCACCAACTATCTGCGCTTTACTCAGTATTCCCGCAGTGCTGCCAGTATCTAACAATTAAGTTATTCTCGGTTTGGGTTATGTAAGGAGCCGCATACTACTGCGACCGACTACATCCAAATTTGGATACAATCGAAAGTAAAAGGCTTATCTGGTAGCAAATGGCTGAAATTGTCACCCTTCAACTTCCTGAGACGCTGGCACAAAGAGCAAAGGAAATCGCTGCTTTCACACATCAGCGACTTGAAGATGTATTACTAGAATTTATTGACCGTGCCATTACCGAATTACCTATAGAGTCATTACCTAATGAGGAGGTTTTGGCTCTGTGCGACATGCAAATGGAAACTGAGCAGCAAGAGGTTTTTAGTAATCTCTTAGCGCTTAACCAAGAGGGACAGCTTAATGAAGCAGAAGTTAGACAATTAGATGAACTGATGCAAGTCTACCGAAAAGGTTTGGTACGTAAAGCGAGAGCCTTAAAAGTAGCTGTTGAACGTGGCTTGAAATCGGCTCTCACTTAACAGCAATGGCTCGAAGTTATATCCCTATAGAGATAGACCGTCGTGTCCGCACTGCTGCTAGAAACCGTTGTGGTTATTGCTTAAGTCCTCAACGTTTAGTGATGGCACGTTTGGAGATTGAACACATTATCCCGATTTCTAAAGGTGGCAGCAATGATGAATCGAACTTGTGGTTAGCTTGTCCACTTTGTAATGGCTACAAAAGCGATAAAACGACAGGAATTGACCTGGAGACGAGGGAAACCGTAAAACTTTTTAACCCGCGCAACCAAGTTTGGTCTGAACATTTTTGCTGGACTGAAGATGGTTTGCGTATTGTTGGCAAAACACCAACTGGTCGCGCAACTGTTGCAGTTTTACATTTAAGTGATGATCCGGATGCCTTAGAAGTTCGCAGTTATTGGGTGCTTGCTGGTTGGCATCCTCCAGAGGATTAATGATATTTTATAAATTTGCTTTGGGATTTTTTACGAACTGCTTCTTTGAGAGCAGAAGAGAAGAACGCAAAGAGGAGGAAGAGAGCGATCGCCTGAACTTGAGAGCATTTAGATAGAGTTACAATAGGGTGGTATTGGTTAATTTATAAAAGTAAATATGAGAGGAAATAAGACTTATGTTTAGTGGAATTAAACAAAAGGCTATTGTCGGAAAAGATGGCAAAATCGAGTTATCTGCAACCGAACTAGCAGAAGGAACAGTAGTAGAAGTCATCGTGCTAGTTGAGCCACAAACTGAAGAAGATGATACTACCTATCTTCTGAAATCAGAAGCTAACAAAAAATATTTGCTTAAAGCTATGGAGAATGTAGACAAAGGAAATTTAATTTATGTTTATTTAGATGAGTATGAGTAAAACACCTTCCCCAAATGAAAGCCGCGAGATGCTGAAGTGGCTGAACCAAAACCGCCAAATGTTGTTAGATTTATATAAAAATCAATATGTTGCTTACAATGCAAATGGCTTAATAGCTCATAGTGAAAACTTGCGTGAACTTTTACAGTTAGCAGAGGCTTCAGAGCAGCTATTTGCAATTTACTTAGTTCCCCGCAGCACCGCTTCAATCCAAATTTTGCCAATTCGTTTTCGTGCAATTGCTCGGCATGATTGGCAGCCAAATTATCATGTAAAACTGAAGCACAGAGATGTAGATATTTCTACAACAATGTTAGTAGACTCTGGTGCTGAACTGAGTCTAATATCATTAAAAGTTGGTCAAGATTTAGGATATGCTTTAGCTGATGCAGAATCAGCTTTATTAGCAGAAACCATCGGCGGAAGAGTTGAATATGTTTTACGCAATGTTGAAATGACGATTGATGGGCGCAGTTTTATTGCTCCTGTGGCATGGTTACAAACTAACACAGGTGGAGAACAATTGCTTCTAGGGCGGGAAGTTGTATTTGATAAGTTTAATATTGAGTTTAGGCAGGCTGACGAGCAAATTATTTTTACCTGGCGTGAAAATTCAAAGTGATGTCGATTTTCATGAAGCCTGCTTTCGCAGGCTTTGTTCATGTAGCCCCATTCGAGCCTGAGGGCTACTTATAAGCATCAATAATCATTTTATCATCCATCACTGCCAGCAAAACTGACAAATCTGGAGTAACTCTATCAGCTAAATCTAATTCATTTACAGCAGCCTCAAAAGTTTTTCCTTGAAGTATCTGATCACCTACTTTTATCAATTCATCCCAAGTTATATCGCTCTCTACATAAGCTTTAGCTAAGGTAATGAGCAAGTCTTGATATTTATTACCTTCCTCCTTAGTCATCATCGTGTGGGGAATTTCTAGACTTTTATCAAAGCGGTGATACCATGACTTTGGCTGCTGTTTTAATACAGATTCAAATAAAGTCTTTATTTCATGGTGATTGATAGCGCGATCGCTTTCACTATAAATTACAAACATCGGCACTGTTGGCTCTTTTTCCACGCGCTCACTAATCTCTTTTCCCATATCCAAAAATATCCGGAATGCTGGAATCAAAAAGCCATCATAACCAAAGTTACCGGAATTATCTTTATTTAACCATTCGTAATAAATAGGCAGCACTTCTACTAAAAAATCTACTATCGCATTATTACTACCAAGGGATGGCGCAAATAATAAACTTCGTTCAATTTGTTCGGGACGTTCTAGTGCTAACCAAGCTGCTAAATTTCCTCCAGTAGATAATCCGCCGACTATTACTTGATTTCCTAACTTTTGAGCAACTTGCAACCAAGAAAGGGCAAATTGTTGATAAATTTCGATTTCACTTGGCAAGGGAGGTGGATTATCCTTGCCCCATTTTCCTGCGACTCCATGACCGGGCTGCAATGGAACTAAAACATTATAACCAGCTTCAAATAATGCTCTTCCTAATGGCTCAAACTGATAAGGTCCAGCAGTAAATCCGTGGAACAAAAGGAAAATTTTTTGAGTTTGTTCGGGGTGAAAAAAGAATTTTGGGCGGCAAGCTTCGTTTTTTATTGGTAAAGTATTCTCAATATTTTTAGCTTGCTGGATAATCGCTGCTGTTATGGTCGAATAGTTAGACATATTCATTTATACAAAAGTCGTTCTATTTTAAGTAACAACTACAACTTACTTAAATCTGTTATTGGACGGATAATGGCGATCGCATGATTCCAAACGCCCTTAGCAACCTTAAAAAGCAGCATTTTACCTTTGCCCCTTCACGCCAGTTCGCACAAGTCGGAAAACCATGCACGGCAGTCGCTCATGGGGGGAACCACGGCAGATGCTACAACGGAGGGAACCTCAACGCCAGATGCCTCAACGGAGGGAACCTCCGCACGGCACTGGCTCCGCAACGCACTGCCTGCCCTTGGCGCTAGCCTCTCGCTTTGGAAGAAGACCGCGCTGCCTCTCCCTCATAGAGACGCTACGCGAACACCAAGGGACTGGCTCCCCTTTCCCCCTATGATGTTATGGCGTTACCAAAGCCAAGTTAAACTAGGTCTGGTGACAGCCGCTCCACCGTTCGTTGTGAGGCTTTTATGGGAGCTAATCTGCAACAGATTGCCAAATTTCTAGACAAACTTGGTTGGGACTATCGTTTTGATGACGAAGAAGACCGTATTATTACAGGTGTGGAAGCTGAAAATCTAGAGGATTTTCTGATTGTTGTCCAACTGGATGAAGAGGGAAAATTTTTCCGGGTATTTGCCCCTCAAGTTCTTCAGGGAGTGAAAGACCATCCTTATAAAGGAGCTATCCTCCAGACAATGCTTGCTATTTCCTGGGAAACGAAAATGCTCCAATGGGAGTATGACCCATCTGATGGTGAAATTCGGGCAATTATTGAGTTTCCTTTAGAAGACTCAATTCTTACCGAAAAGCAATTTAACCGTTGTCTGAGTGGTTTAATTCAAATTGTCGATAGCGTCGCCATCCCCCGCTTGCAAGAGGTGATGGTAACAGGACAAGATCCTGGTAATGTGGAACTTGGCGAAAGACTATTGCTAAGTATTCAAGAAGAAGCTCCAGGATTATTAGAACTTCTGGAGAAGGCAATGCAAGCACGGAAAAAACGCGGAAGTTTTCCTAATGAGTGAGGCGAATTATCACTCTCATTAGCTATACTCCAAAGTGATACCCTCACTATATACAGAATTTTTCTAGGGCTGGATTTTATGACATCCTATGCAACCTCCTCTGCCAAAGCGGAAATGAGTGAACTTCGGCGGTTGAAAAACTTACTACCGCCAGAATTGCAGAGCTGGGTAACGGTTGAAGGCACAACTGAGGTTAATCCACCCCTGGTCCGCTGCGAAGAAATTGGCAAAGACCAGGTAGAAATCCAAATTGATCTGGTGAAATGGGATGCGCTGGCAATGGATCAGCGTAACCTACTTTTCTGGCACGAAGTCGCCCGCGTCCAAAATGACACTATCCCGAAAGATGGATGGGAAATGGCGGCTCTAGCGATTGGTTTAGGAGGTGCTGTCGGTGAGCTGTGGGTGCAGGATGGATTGCTGCTGGTGTTAGCTATGGCTTTGTGTGGCGTTTCCGGCTGGCGATTATATCAAAAGAATAATGGCGAAAAGCAAATAAGAGAACTGATCGACGCAGATGAAAAAGCGATCGCACTCGCAACTCGCTTTGGTTATAGTCTCCCCAACGCTTACAAAAGTCTCGGTAGCGCCTTAAAAACTTTGATTGACAACACTGCCAGCAAGCGCGAACGCTCTAAATACGAAGGACGCCTCTCTGCACTCAAACGCAGCGCTAATAAGGCAAAAGCTAAATCTAAGACTATTGATGATGGTGGAATGTAGGGGAGACGGGGAGACGGGGAGACGGGGAGACAGGGGGACAGGGGGACAGGGGGACAAGAAGATAGTTCTTTATTTTTAGTCCCTAGTCCCTAGTCCCTAGTTTTTAATTCGCCGTTTCAGCCAAAAGCCGCTCAAACCTAGCAGCATTACTCCAACAGTTGCCGTTGGTTCTGGTACTTTCTTAGATGGAACGAAGTTGCCCAACTCAGCGGCACTGACTTTAAATGAATAAAGGTAGCCAGGGATTAACTTTTGTCCCGTAGGACAGCCTTTATCGATGGGTAAGCGGCTAACGCTAGTACCATTGTTGTTACTACAAATATCGAACTGAGTCGGCTGATCATCAATTTGCGTCACGCTGTAATCATTATCAGTGCCAACTAGCAGCGTATAGGAACCATCTTTAAGTTGCGGACCGATCGCTAGTCCTTCCATTTTTTCTGCTATCTTTGTCCAATCTCCCGGATTATCTGGACTTAAAGCTTTAGCAATATCCAAAAATAGCGATTTGTTGACGGGATTGACCCCTGCTAGCAAAGTATTAGTATTTGCCAGACTGATACCGCTAACATCGGTTGCATCCGTCAAGTTAATCTTGTATACACGCTTGCTACCAACAGGCTCTGGTGTTGTGGATGGGTTTTCAGTTAGACCTAGTAGTGCGTCTACCCCAAACCCGCGATTATCTCGTTCTAGAACTAAAAATTCTTTGTCATTCAAAGCTGTGATTGCACTGATTCCAATATTGCGACCTTGAGAATTTGCCCCAAAATCATCATCAGTTCCCGGAATGCGATCGTTAATATCTGCCAAACTTTCTAATTGATAAATGTACTGAGCAGTACTTTCTCCCTTTTTCGTATCAAATTCTACTAATCTTATATTGCGACCGCGCCGACCATCCGGCGAACCCTCATTCACCAAGGGGTCTTGCAGCAATGTGTATAGTTTGCTGCCATCCGCACTAAGAGTTAACCCTTCAAATCCTCGGTTATCTTGGCGACCGCTAGTAATGGTTGGACGACCATCAACATAGTTAATTGTCCCATTACTCTGTTTGGGAATTATATTTTCTGGAGTTGCAAATGCCCGGATAAATGACCCTGTAGGGCTAAATTCGTAAACAGAGGGACCATATTCATCAGAGACGTAGAAATTGCCATTAGAAGCTACAGCAAAGCCCTCTGGGTCAAAGCTAAGACCAAGAGATCCTTTATTGCCGTTGGGTAATAAATCAGGCTTCAAGCCGTTGAAGTTTTGACCATCCTTGGTGAAAAGAATAGTATCCAATACTTTAAAGTTAGCGATCGCCCCCGTGTTTCGATCTACATCTAAAGAAAATTTCTGTACTCGCGTATTGTAGTCAATCACACCGCCACCAGGTCCGCGATCGCTTAAACCATAATAAACGTTCTGGTAGCGATCGTAGTAGAGATCCGAGAAAAATCCCAATCGGTTAACATTGGCACTATTTCCCGCTGAAGGGAATAAATCCGTACTTTCACCAGGAATTGTCAGAGTATTGGTCAGAGAAAGACCGTAGGCTGATGTTGCATACCCCGTAACACTGGCTGCACAGGCTATCACCGAACAGCTTAATACGGAAAGCCAATGTTTTGCTTTCATCATGGCTAAAACCCAAATAATCATCTTTTTCAGCATCTGGCTTCCGTATTAAGGACAGGTTAACCGTTAAACTATGTACTGATTATTACGCAAAAAATTCATCAAATTTCTTTTTTGCTTGATGATAGCTTTACAAAAGTCGATGGTGGTTATTAGTTAGTATTTAAAAGTAATTTCGGGGAACTTCCAACTCTTATGGATCTGTCTTTTCAGAAATTATTATCTTGACAAAAACCTATAAATCTTCCATATGACATAGTTATAAAAATTTTGCATGTTCTTGCCACTGGCTTTCGGCACTAACACTGGGTAGCTTCACCATACCTACACAATCTAAGTAGGGCAAAATTATCGCTAGTTGTTCTGGGGGATGTCCCCCAGTCTCCAGGTATAGAGATAAACCAGTGGTGGAGCGGATTGGAGGTAAAAATTCTCTTAAAAATGGGGCATGAAGAAGTCGTTCGTCCCCAGTTAAGCTAATGTTATCGTGTAGACAAGGTAGATTTTGCTGCTCAACCCATTCTATTAAGATGGGTAGTGGGAAAGGATTTGAGTGAATTTAAAAATCACGTAATCCAGGCGATCGCTCTATCGGACAACTGGAGGGTGCATTCCAAGTGTGAGCGCTGTCACTTTTGTGATAGCGCAAGTCACAAAGAGCAAACCAAATCAAAATTTGACGTGTTCCCACATTCAGTCCTTCTCCTTGAATGGCACCAAATGACCTCGACCAGGCGTGCGGTTGGTGTAACAGTATTAGCAGTCATTCGATGATAGCAACACGTACTCGTTGCGCCGACACAATAATAAGGATGTTTTTTAGCTTCTTGTTATATTGTGAATCGTCGCAGACGATATTCAATTTCACACCAAGCTACTAGCAATTAACTTGATGCCTAGTGATTAAACATGGTTATTAAGTTACTCGCTATTGAGAAAACAGCGTTTGGCAGATTACATTTATAAGGCAACGAAAGTGCAGAGCTTCATGACTAGCCAACCCAAAGAGGTGGATTTTCCGGTTACTTCCCTAAACGACACGGCTATAGTGCAGATACCCGCACGGTTGAGCGTGCTTGAGGCTGTAACCTTTAAGCAAATCTGCCAAGAGTTAATTGAGGAGAATTCCCATCCCAAGCAAATAATTATTGACTTCCACCAAACTACTTTTATGGACAGTAGTGGTTTAGGTGCCCTCGTCAGTAATTTTAAGACCGCTCAGGAAAAAGGGATCGAAATGGCACTGCGGAAGGTTACCCCTCAGGTAATGGCTGTGCTTAACCTCACAGGACTGGATCAGGTTTTTTCGATTGAGTCTATGGGCAATGCGCCACCCATAGAACCCCGCCAGTTGGGTGAGCAGTTACCAACTACTCATCCTTCGGTACGCTCTTGGATGAAACGAGTTATAGATGTTATCGGGTCATTGGTAGGTTTGGTAATTACGGGAGTTTTGTTTATTCCCATAGCGATCGCCATTCAAATCAACGATCCCGGTCCCATTTTCTTTAAGCAAACCCGCTGTGCTTGGATGGGTAAACGTTTTCAGATTTGGAAATTCCGCTCGATGTGTGTCGATGCAGAAGCGAAGAAATCTCAAGTCAAAAACCAAGTCGAAGGTGCTTTCTTTAAGAATGACAACGACCCAAGAATTACACGGGTAGGGCGCTTTTTGCGGCGAACCAGTTTGGATGAACTTCCCCAATTTTGGAACGTCCTAAAAGGAGAAATGAGTTTAGTTGGCACTAGACCACCCACACCCGATGAGGTGGAACGCTATGAAGTACCGGAGTGGCAACGTTTGGATGTTAAACCCGGTATGACAGGAGAATGGCAAGTAAATGGGCGCTCTGCTGTACGTAGTTTTGAAGATGTAATTCGCTTAGATTTGCAGTATCAAAAAAACTGGAGCTTAGTGTACGATTTAAAACTGATTTTCAAAACGGTAGCCGTCCTATTTAATAGAAATAGTGGTGCTGTTTAGCCAATTAGCCAATTAGCCAAATTAGTGCAACAAAGAAGGGCAGTTTCAACCAAAACACACAAAATGTCCTACCCTTTTCTGTTCCACTTAAGAGCAATATCACTCGGACTTTCGACTAGAAGAACATCGCGGCTTGATTCAATTCGGTAAAAACCGGACACAACAGAGCTGTTCTTCAATGCATATAAGACACGGTATGTTCCGAATCCCGGTTTCTTTGAGAAACCGGGATTCTCGTTTTGACGCAGCTTACACAGAACATCTACCAAAAGAAAAATTTTAAAATTTATATGGGTAGATTTACATAAATAGATTTTTGTCACGATAGGAGTGCGATCGCTTTTGTACTGTCAATAATCTTTTTGAAAAAACCTCTAGGGATTAAGTAACAGAACCCGCAAAGCAATGGTTTGTATATTGCCGTATTTTCTCTTTAAAAATGCCTCCAGGCAAGGCTAGTGGGAGACAACTTGCAATATTTTTTAAGCTTAAATCTAAATTTTCTAGTCAGAAATTGATTAAAAACCGTGGCAGTACTGCTGTTGTTAGCAAAATATGCCGTGGGTTATGTCCTATTTAAATAATAAATATACGGTTTTTACGCAACTAAATAATAAAAAGTATACCTTACAACTTAATCAAAGAGTAAAAAAATATCATCTACTAACTCAGCACATGTTATCAATTTTTACTAAATCTTCAACGAATAATCACTGACATTAATAGATTTTCAAGCCAAAATTAAAACATAGTCGCAACGTAAGTGCAAAGCCATTTTGCCAACAAATGTTGTGATTCATTAAACAAAAAACCGGGGTCATTCTGAATAAATTTTTATGCGAATTTTAATTTACTCCTACAACTATTATCCAGAACCAATTGGTATAGCCCCTCTAATGACTGAATTAGCAGAGGGACTAGTCAAACGCGGGCATGAAGTACGCGTAGTCACCGCTATGCCTAACTACCCTGAACGTCAAATATACGAGGGTTATCGGGGCAAGTTATACGTTAATGAATATAAAAATGGCGTTCAAATCCAACGCAGTTATGTTTGGACTCGTCCCCAACCCAAGTTGCTAGATCGAGTGTTGCTAGATGCTAGCTTCGTTGTCTCGAGTTTTTTGCCCGCGCTCTTTGGCTGGCGTCCAGATGTAATTCTCTCCACGTCACCATCTTTACCGGTTTGCATCCCAACTACCCTTTTAGGATGGCTGCATGATTGCCCGGTAGTGTTAAATCTTCAAGATATATTACCAGAAGCGGCTGTTCACGTCGGTTTACTCAAAAATAAATTTCTCATCCAGGTTTTTGCCACTTTAGAAAAGTTTGCTTACCGCACTGCAACAAAAATTAGCGTCATCGCTGATGGGTTTGTAGACAATTTGCGTTCTAAAGGTGTAGCGGCTAACAAAATCGTGCAAATTCCTAACTGGGTTGATGTGAATTTTATCCACCCTTTACCAAAGGAAGATAACGCTTTTCGCAAGGCACATAACCTAGATGGCAAATTTGTCGTGCTGTATTCTGGAAATATAGCCCTCACCCAAGGCTTAGAAACTGTTGTTAAAGCTGCTGCTGCTTTGCGCGATGTTCCAGATATTGCTTTTGTGATTGTGGGTGAGGCAAAAGGTTTACAGCGATTGCAACAAGAGTGTCAAGATATCGGTGCAGATAACGTTTTGCTACTACCTTTTCAACCCCGCGAAAAGCTGCCAGAAATGTTAGCTGCTGCTGATGTGGGTTTGGTGGTGCAAAAGAAAAATGTTATATCCTTCAATATGCCATCAAAAATTCAAGTGCTACTTGCTAGCGGTCGGGCGTTAGTCGCATCTGTACCTGATAATGGTACAGCAGCAAGAGCCATCAGACAAAGCGGGGGTGGTGTTGTTGTGACTCCAGAAGACTCGCAAGCTTTAGCAACGGCAGTTTTAGACTTGTATGAAGATCCAGAAAAAGTTAAAACTCTCGGTTATAACAGTCGTCAATTTGCTATTGAGCAATATTCCTTTGACCAAGCCTTAAATAATTATGAGTCTTTGTGTTACTCAGTTAAGGCACAGACTCGAGTTATTCAGTCTACGCTAGTGTCAAAACAGGAAGTCTAATCTATAAGACTAATTAAAGTTATATTTTTCATCTTCATAAAGATTCACGCTTAAGCAGATTAGCAGGAGATACTTTAAAACTAGCTCCTGCTTCTGGCTGTTTAAATGTGTAAAATATAGGTATATAGGGCAAAAAGTTAGGCGATCGCTCAATTCACCCAATTCAAACTTAGAACTGAGTTAAAATAAAAAATATAAATTTATCATTCCTCAGTAGGGGTTTTTTGCCAAAAGCTTCAATTTGGTACAGCCATTATGCGCGAACAAGTCCTAGCCTGGTTAGCAGAAAATGTGCCTCCTTCTAGGGTCAACCATATTCTCAGAGTAGAGCAGATGGCAAGCGAGCTAGCTGTTCATTATGAAGAAGATGTAACAAAAGCTGCTACATCAGGGTTGATGCACGATTTGGCAAAATATTTTCCGCCACAGAAGCTCTTGGAAATGGCACGTCAAGAGGGTTTAGAAGTTGATTATGTGATGGAAGCTGCCCCCCATCTGTTACATGCAGACGTAAGTGCGATTGTTGCTAGAGATACATTTGGCGTTGAGGATGAAGAAGTATTACAAGCGATCGCCAATCACACTTTAGGTAGACCAGGTATGAGTCTCCTCAGCTGTATCGTGTTTTTAGCAGACACTCTGGAGCCAGGACGCGGCGATACCCCAGAATTAGAAAATTTACGACTAGTTAGCCGAGAAAATATAGACCGGGCTGTTTGGAAAACTAGCGATTATTCTTTAAAATTCTTAATCGAAAGTTATTGCTTGATTCATCCCCGCACAATCGCCACCCGCAATTGGTTCTTGCAAAAATCAAAAAGCAAACCACAATCCGTCCCTTTGTCTACTTCCGTCGATGGTAACTTCATCACACCAATTATAAATGCAACTTCATAAACATCGATTTTTTGTTAGTATTCAAAAAAACGGGTTCGCACATTTACAATTCTATTAATTTAAATTGTATTAAGAATTGTAAAAACGAGTTGAAAAAAAAACAGAAAGCACCTGAGGTTTAATGTCTGATTATTTCCAAGGAATTCCATTACAATCTGTATTTTTAAGCAAGAAAGCGGTAGAAAGCTCATCAACTGGCAGCGAGCAGATGAGTAGAAAATTAGCGGAAACTATCGTCGAAGCCGCATCGGACCGCAAAGCAGGTGATATTGTATTGCTTCATGTAGCAGAAGTATCTTACTTGGCAGATTACTTTGTCATGATGACTGGTTATTCAAGGGTACAAGTAAGGGCGATCGCCGACGCAATAGAAGAAAAAGTCAATACTGAGTGGCAACGAAATCCCTTGCGGACAGCAGGAAAAGCCGAGGGAAGTTGGGTGCTGCACGATTACGGTGAAGTGATCGTTCACGTCATGATGCCGAAAGAACGTGAGTTTTATAATTTAGAAGCCTTTTGGGGTCATGCGGAACGCATAGAGTATCCAAACCCGTCGGAGGGTGGGGGAAAATCAACATGATAAATTCCTCGGTTTCAAATTGCCCAGTTCCCGCTGAACAGCAACCGCTCAATGAGTATGAAGAATTAAAAATTTCCTGGCTATTTCGTGATTGCACCTTAAGTTGGCGCGATTATATCACAAAAATGGTTTGGATTTGGGGTTTATCTTGGGTACTGGCAGCACCAGTTGCAGCGGCAAGTTTTACCCCAAATAAATATATTGCCCAGTTTCTGCTATGTGGAGCCGGTGGAGCGAGTGTTGGGGTAGTTCTGGGACTGATAAGGCTGTATTTGGGCTGGTCTTATGTACGCGATCGCCTGTTCAGTCCGGTAATATTTTATGAAGAATCAGGTTGGTACGACGGTCAAACTTGGACAAAACCCGAATCCGTCCTCATGCGCGATCGCTTAATAGTCAGCTATGAAATCAAACCGATTATCCGTCGCTTACAAATAACGACTCTTTGCTTGGCGGGATTGTTAGTTGCTGGTACGATAATTTGGCATTTACTTTAAATAGTCACAAGTCTTCAGTTAACAGTCAACGGTCAATCAACTCTTGACTATGGACTTTTAACTCTGGACTATTGACAAAGGACAAAACAATGATATATTCTCACCCATGACCAGGGGAAAACGAACTCAAGCGGCAGCACTTGAAGTTAGGTTGCTGCGGGAAGGCATTATTGAATCGAGGCACATAGTCCAAGCTGTTGTCTGCGATGAACGGGGACGGGTGCTATCCGTTGCGGGAAACGCGGAAACTGCTACTTTTGTCCGTTCAGCCCTAAAACCATTTCAGGCACTTGCTGTTACCGGCACAGGTACACTGGAACGTTATGAATTGAGCGATCGCGACTTAGCAATTATCGTATCTTCTCACAAAGGTACAATCGAGCAGGTACGACAAGCATTTAATATTCTTTGGCGTGCCGATCTTGATCCAAATATACTCCAATGTCCGATTCCCGAAGGAAAAAGAAGTCGTTTAGAATACAACTGCTCTGGGAAACATGCGGGGATGTTAGCCGTGTGTCAACAGCGCCATTTTCCTTTAAATAACTACTTGGAACGCAAACACCCCATCCAGCAGTTGATTCTCAGCAAAGTAGCAGAATTGCTACGAATGCCAGCAGAAGAATTTATCAGCGCTCGTGATGATTGTGGCGTGCCTACTTATTTGATGCAACTTGCTCAAATAGCGTCTTTGTATGCTCTGCTAGCCTCTGGTAGCAATTTGGATATGGAACGCATTGTCCGTGCCATGACTCATCATCCAAATTTGGTCGCAGGAGACGGAGAATTTGATACGGAACTGATGCGCTTGGCTCCAGGGGAACTGGTAAGCAAAGCCGGTGCCGAAGGAGTGCAGTGCATTTCTCGACTTGGTGAAGGCATGGGATTGGCAATTAAAGTCATGGATGGCGCAAAGCGAGCAAAATACGCCGTTGCCATTCACGTGCTTCAACAGATGGGCTGGATTAGCCCCAGCGTCGCTCAAAGCCTCTCAGAAAAGTTTATGAGCTTCGGTAAATACAAGCGTTTAGAAGTTGTTGGAGAATTATCACTTTTGTAGTTGCCAAATTTAAAAGCTTGGGTTATAGTTAATAAAGACGACGCGGGATAGAGCAGCCTGGTAGCTCGTCGGGCTCATAACCCGAAGGTCAGTGGTTCAAATCCACTTCCCGCCACCAAGTTAAAAACAAACCCTGCAACACTTCAGTGTTGCAGGGTTTTGTTTTATGCTGATTAGCACCTATTCCACAAATTGCAGATAGACACAAAGGCAAGGGGAGACATAGCAGAACAAGCTGCGATTCTTTATGCCTTAAAGCGTAGTTGGGGAGTTTTAAAACTTGTTGGCGAATAGCCTTGCTTACGATTTGGTGTTTAATTTAAAATATAAGTGTAAGTACGCTTGGTTTGATGAAGCTTTAGGTAATTATGTCGCAGATAATCGCTGCACCAAGACAAATCCGCGACTAATGGTTAGAGAAGCCTAGAAAAATCCGACTTTGATTTAGCCTTGGTATATATAGAAAAACTTGATCTGTTCTATAGAACCGATTTGAGATCTAAGAAGGGGTTGCAAGTCTCTTAACCATCAGCCGAATAAAACAAAGATTAACCTTGGCAGTCGCTGTCTTCTAGAGTTCTCTCAAAGTTCTTGACGAGGATGA
>JAESGY010000102.1_pt1 | contig 75357 bp, 65 predicted proteins | sample 9269841 | NCBI WGS metagenome assembly JAESGY01 (sample SAMN17022865, study PRJNA683097) | algae metagenome | isolation source: Spirirestis rafaelensis WJT71-NPBG6 and co-occurring heterotrophs from... | place: USA: Pinto Wells, Joshua Tree National Park, Colorado Desert, CA | collected 2006-08-15 | reverse complement strand
CTCGGACTACGACCGCGAGAAGCTCCAGGAGCGCCTCGCCAAGCTCGCGGGCGGCGTCGCGGTGATCCGCGTCGGCGGCTCGACCGAAGTCGAGGTGAAGGAGAAGAAGGACCGCGTCGACGACGCCATGCACGCCACCAAGGCGGCGGTCGAGGAGGGCATCCTGCCCGGCGGCGGCGTGGCGCTCCTGCGCGCCCTGAAGGCGCTGGAGGCGGTCAAGCCCGGCAACGACGACCAGAAGACCGGCATCGAGATCGTGCGCCGGGCGCTCCAGTCTCCCGCCCGGCAGATCGCCCAGAACGCGGGCGAGGACGGCTCGGTGGTGGTCGGCAAGGTGATCGAGGCCAAGGACTACGCCGCCGGCTGGAACGCCCAGACGGGCCAGTACGGCGACCTCTACGCCTTCGGCATCATCGACCCGGCGAAGGTGGTGCGCGTGGCCCTCGAGGACGCCGCCTCCGTGGCGGGCCTCCTCATCACCACCGAGGCCATGATCGCCGAAAAGCCCAAGAAGGACGCCGCCCCCGCCATGCCCGGCGGCGGCATGGGCGGCATGGACTTCTAAGTCCAGGCGCGACTGTCTGAAAGCAAGGAAGAGCCCCGGAGCAATCCGGGGCTTTTTCGTTGTCGGACCCAGCCATTCCGAGGCGGGCTAACGCTTCGCTCGCTAGCCCTGAAATTGCAAATTCCGGCTACCGGATCGGCGTGTTGTCGACATGGTCGATACGTTCCCATGTCTTGCCGTCGAAGCGCAGGATGTCTTTCGAACCCACAACCCAAAGCACTCCACCAACACTATCGACCGTATGCACGTCGTGGATATCGGGCTTGAGTCCGCTCCGAACCTGATTGAAGCGACCGTCTTGATAAACAAAGAGGCCTCGTGGATTGGCGCTGCTGGCCAGATAGATCTTGCCGTCATGCATGGTCATTGATGAGAAAAGCTGCGACCCGCTGCCTGACGCAACCGCATGACGGAACCCGTCGCGAGCGTTCCCGGTCAGCAATGTGCCATCCCGTCCGCAGATCCATATGATCTTCTCGTTTTCAACCAGAATATTGATCAAGGCAGCTTGCGTGATATGCCGCAAACTCTCGAAAGCGCCGCCCCTGGAATGGAGAAGGGTGCCTCTTGTTCCGCAAACGTAAATGTCATCCTCGCTGGGGCCATTGATGCAGAAATAAGACTTCATATGCGCTGCCTCGGAATGGGGGTTATTCAGCAGCGCCTCAAGGCGAGCATCCGGATCGTCGAGAAGAGTAGGGTCCATGTGTTCATATCGTTCATCGCCGAACGTCGCCTTCGTTCGCCGATAGATTTGCCCGCCGTCGCCGCATGCAAAAAGAGTACCGCCAATCTGGCGCACATGGGTCATACGCCCCCAAAGCTTGGAATCCTGAGAGTGGATTCCGGCCCCTGGGATCTTCTCCCGCACAAAGGGCGGGGGTCTCAACAGGAGGGTATCTCCCTCCGCCGACAAAACTCCAAAATTAGTGCGGCCGTCAAATTCCATTCGCGTGATCGATGTCACGGCAAAGTCGAGGTCGTCATAGAACCACTTCGCCGGGCCTGGCGTGAAAGGAGCGTAGCGACAAAGTCGCGTGAACGGTTGCAGGATTTCAAAATTGTCGGGAATGGCAGCAACGCAAAGAAACTCGGCATGGATTGCTTTTGCCCGTGTGAAAGTGAGTGAGGCCGCCATGGAAGATTCGGCTCCAAAGGTCTGTCCGGGCGCCAGAAGGGAGGAGGCCACACCGCAGAGCATCGATCTGCGAGACAGTTCAAACATGGATTTGCCCATCCGGCACTTGTTGTTAAGGCAAGTGTTACAAAGAAACATGGCTTTGAGCAAGCATGTATTCTGTGGGGACCCCATGCCTTGACGGCGCTCCCGCTGCAAGACGCGGATGGGAACAAGGGGGAGGGAAACCAGCAGTGCCTTCCGTCGGGCTCCTGGTGATGGGTTCCCTTCTGCGGGACGGCGTCCCGACCTCCGCTTCGCTCCGGCCGGTCCGGTCCAGGGGACCGGCGGAATGACACGAGCGCTTGTCATGGCCGGGCCCGTTCCGGCCATCCCAATGTGAAAACCGCAGCTCCCTTTGGAGCGGCCTCCCTCGGGAGGGGCCGGAGCAACGGTCCCGAGGCGGCATTTCATGACGCCGCCTGTCCCGCGGCTGCGTGGAGGGAATGGCCGGGATGATCCGGCGGCGGGCCTTCCCGCTTGCATCCGGGCGGCGCAGGCCTGATCTGACAGCATGTGCTCCCGTTGCGCCGTCCGTACAGGAAAGAAGCCCCCATGCCTCTGCTCTCCGTTCTCGATCTGGCGCCGGTGCCGCAAGGCTCCACGCCCGCCCACGCCCTGCGCAACTCGCTTGATCTGGCGCGGCACGCGGAGGGCTGGGGCTACAACCGCTATTGGGTGGCCGAGCACCACAACATGGTCGGCATCGCCAGCGCTGCCACCAGCGTGGTCATCGCGCATCTGGCCGGCGGGACGAAGACCATCCGGGTGGGCGCGGGCGGGATCATGCTGCCGAACCACTCGCCCCTGGTGATCGCCGAGCAGTTCGGCACCCTGGAGGCCCTGTTCCCGGGCCGCATCGACCTGGGCGTCGGCCGGGCTCCCGGCACGGACCAGCGGACCCTGCGGGCCCTGCGCCGCGATCCCGCCAGCGCCGACACCTTCCCGCAGGACGTACTCGAATTGCAGGCCCTTCTCGGCCCGCTCCAGCCGGACCAGGCCATCCAGGCGGTGCCGGGGACCGGCTCCAACGTGCCGATCTGGATTCTCGGCTCCAGCCTGTTCGGCTCGCAGCTCGCGGCCATGCTGGGGCTGCCTTACGCCTTCGCGTCCCATTTTGCGCCCGGCGCCCTCATGCAGGCGCTCCAGGTCTATCGCGAGCGTTTCCAGCCCTCGGCCCAGCTGGAGCGGCCCCATGCCATGGTGGGCGTCAACGTGATCGCCGCCGACACGGACGAGGAGGCGCGCCATCTCTTCACCTCGGCGCAGCAATCCTTCACCAACCTGTTTCGCGGAACCCGCGGGACGCTCCTGCCGCCCATCGACGATATCGAAGCCTACTGGACCCCGCACGAGAAGGCGCAGGCCTCCGCCATGCTGGCCTGCTCCTTCGTGGGCTCGGCGGAGACGGTCCGGCGCGGACTTGAGGATTTCCTGGCGCAGACAGGGGCCGACGAGCTGATCGTGGCCTCGGCGGTCTACGACCACGGCAAGCGCCTGCGCTCCTACGAGATCCTGGCAGGGGTGCGGGAGGCGATGAACCGCGAAGGGGCTCACGCCTGATCAGCGCATCACGTCGCAGCGATCCGGCCGCGCAGGGTGGGATCGAGGGCATCGCGCAGCCCGTCGCCGAGCAGGTTCAGGCCGAGCACCGAGAGAGCGATAGCGATGCCGGGCGCGATGGCCAGGTGAGGGGCCTGGGAGAGATAGGTCTGCGCGTCGCTCAGCATCCGGCCCCAGCTCGGGTTCGGCGGGCGCACGCCCAGGCCGAGATAGCTCAGGCCCGCCTCCGTCAGGATGGCGAGCGCGAGCTGGATCGTCACCTGCACGATGAGCGCGCCCGCGATGTTGGGCATCACGTCCTCCCAGGTGATGCGCAGGGGGTGCTTGCCGATGGCGCGCGCGGCGGCGATGTAGTCCAGGGTCCAGACCTGGAGCGCCACGCCGCGGGTGACGCGGGCGAAGACCGGCACGTTGAACACCGCAATCGCGAGGATCGCGGCCGTGGGCCCGGAGCCCAGGAGGGCCCCGATCATGATGGCCGAGAGAACCGCCGGAAAGGCGAAGACCACGTCGGAGACGCGCATGGCGACCTCGTCGGCGATGCCCTTCCAGGCCGCGGCGGCGCAGCCGATGGCGGTGCCGACGGCCGCGCCCAGAAGCACCGCGGGCCATGCGATGGCGAGGGAGTTCCACGCCCCCGCCATGATGAGCGAGACCACGTCGCGGCCGAAATGATCCGTGCCGAGAAGCCCCGCCTCCAGCGGTCCTTTCAGGCGCAAGGGGATGCGCACGCGGGTGGGCGCTTCCGGCGTCCACACCAGCGAGAGAAGCGCGGTGCCGATGAGCAGCGCCGTGAGCGTTCCGCCGATGAGGAGCGTGGCGTTCAGGGGAATCGTGGGGCGCTTCCTCATGCCCGGCTCCTCAGGCGCGGGTCGAGGATCGCGTAGCCGATGTCGACCACGAAATTCACCACGATCACGAGGCCGGAGAAGATCAGCACGATGTCCTTGATCACCACGAGGTCGCGCTGGTTCAGGGCTTGGTAGGCAAGCCGCCCGAGGCCCGGCAGGTTGAACACGTTCTCCACCAGGATCGCGCCGCCGAAGAAGAACGAGAGCTGAAGGCCGAGGATCGTGGTGACGGGGATGAGCGCGTTGGGCACCACGTGCCGGCGCAGGGTCGCGCCCCGGTCCACGCCCTTGGCCCGCGCGGTGCGGACGAAATCCGCCCCGATCACCTCCAGGGTCGCGGAGCGCGTCACGCGGGTGAGCACCGCGGCCTGGGGGAGGGCGAGCGCCACCGCCGGCAGGAGCAGGGCCTGAAGGGCGGGCCAGAGGCCCGCGTTCCATCCCGGAAAGCCCCCCGCCGGAAACCAGCCGAGCCAGGTGGAGAAGAACAGGATGAACAGGAGGCCGATCCAGAAATTCGGCACCGCCACGCCCAACTGGCTGAACACCAGCACGGCCCGGTCCACGGGCCCATCCCGCCGCGCGGCCGCCGCGACGCCGAGCGGCAGGGCGAGGAGTGTCGAGATCAGGATGGCGAGAAAGCTCAGGGGCAGGGTGACGTTCATGCGCTCGGCCACCAGGGTGGAGACCGGCATCTTGTAGGTGATGGAGGTGCCGAGATCGCCCCGAAGCAGGCCGCCGATCCACCCCAGGTAGCGCACGAGGGCGGGCCGGTCGAGCCCGAGCTCCTGCCGCAGGGCCGCCAGGGTATCCTCCCGCGCCGAGGTGCCCAGCATGATGGCCGCCGGATCTCCCGGCAGAACCTCCAGGATAAGGAAGATCGCCAGCGACACGAACAGCAGGGTCGCCGCCAGGGAAAGAAGCCGGGAGATCACGAGACGGAGCATCGGGCTACAATGGCCTCAGAAGGATGACCAGGACATCATTTGAGCACAGACTAAAACCCTTCCCACAAGGGGGAGGACGGCTTAGGTCGCGCTTGATCATGGATCCCCTTCCCTCGCTTCGCTCGCCGGGGATGACACCAGACGTGACACCCTCAGTGTCATTCCCGGCCGGAGAGGGCGAAAGCCCTCGCAGGGGAAGGGAATCCATGGCACGGAACCACGCCTCCTTCCCCCCGCGGGAGGGGCGCCAGCGTCACATTCTGAAAGGCTGGCGCTACCTCACTCGCTCCAGGTCACTTCCGTCACATCGTTCGACGGGATCGGCGAGTTCTCCCACAGGCCTTTCAGCTTGGCGTTCCACACGCCGAGCTTCGGCAATTGGAAGAGGAAGAGGGCCGGCACGTCCTCGGCCAGGATCTTCTGCGCCTCGGCGTATTTGGCGAAGCGCGCCTTCTCATCCGTGGTCTTGCTCGCTTCCGCGAGCAGCGCCTTGAACCGGTCGTTCTTGTAGTTGAAGTAGTAGTTGTCGCGGGCGAAGATATCGATGTCGAGAGGCTCCGTGTGGGACACGATGGTGACGTCGTAGTCCTTGTTCCTGAACACCTCCTCGATCCACTTGGCCGGGAACTCGGTGGGGATGATCTTCAGCTCGATGCCCGCCTCCGCCAGCATGGCCGAGATCAGCTCCGACGAGCGGCTGGCATAGGCCATCTGCGGGGTCTTGATGGTGATCTGCAGCCCGTTGCCGTAGCCTGCCTCCTTGAGCAGCGCCTTGGCCTTGTTCACGTCGTAGGGAACCACGTTGGTGGTGTCCACGAAGGCCGGATGGTTGGGGGAGAAGAAGCTGCCGATGGGCTGGCCGAAGCCCGAATAGGCGCCCTCCACCAGGGCCTTGCGGTCGATGGCGTGCATGAGGGCGCGGCGCACGCGCACGTCGTCGAAGGGCTTCTTGGCGCTGTTCAGGCCCGCCACCGTCTCGCCCTCCGTGTTGCCGGCCACCGCCTTGAAGCGCGGATCCTTCTGGAACTCGGCGAAGAGCTCGGGGGCGGCGAGATTGGGGAAGGCGTCCACGTCGCCGGCCTTCACGGCCGCCACCTGGGCCTGGGAGTCGCTGATGAAGCGGAAGGTCACGGTCTCGAGCTTGGTCTTGTCCTTCTGCCAGTAGTCGGGGTTGCGGACGAGCTCCACCCGGTCGCCGCGGGTCCAGGACTTGAACTTGAACGGGCCGGTGCCGACCGGATTGGCCTTGTTGTTCTCGGCGGTCTCCGGCGCCACGATCACCGCGTCGCCCCAGCCCAGGTAATAGAGGAAGTTGCCCGAGATCTCCTTGAGCTTGATCACCACGGTGGCGGGATCGGGGGTCTCGATGGACGCGATGGGCGCGAAGATCTGCTTCTGCGCGTTGGTGGATTTCGGATCGCGGGCGCGGTCGAAGGCGAATTTCACGTCCGCCGAGTCGAAGGCGGTGCCGTCATGGAACTTCACCCCCTCCTGCAGGCGGAAGGTGTAGGTGAGCCCGTCGGCGGACACCTCCCAGCTCTTCGCCAGCAGGGGCTGCACCTTGCCGGTCCGGTCGAGGCGCACGAGCCCCTCGTAGAGATTGACCCAGGTGACCTCGCGGATGGCGACCGGGGCCGCCACGGTGGGATCGAGGCCCGGCGGCTCGATGGGCATGCCCACCACGAGAGAGGTCTTGGCGGCGTAAGCGGGAGCCAAGCCCACGGAGAGCAGAAGGGCGGCGGCCAGGAAGCGCTTCGACATGGGGCGGATCTCCATCCGGTGTGTGCGAGAGGTCGCGTTGGCCCCAGCTTACGCACTGCCGCGCGGGATGGAAGATCTTCCTTCGGGGTTTTTTGCCCTTACCGAGGGGGCATGACCGGTGGCCGGGGCCGGCCTCCCGCTCATGGTCACCGTAGCGGCCGAGGAGACGCTCCAGCAGATGAAAGGCGTCGTCGCCTCCCACCTCGATCGCTTCGCCTTCGATTGGGCGAAGGGCTGATTGAGTTCCTTCTCCCTTGCGGGGAGGGCAGGGGTGGGGGTGGTCTGACCGGGTGAGATGGTCAGACGGTGACGCGGTGTATCAGCCTCTGCGCCCTTCTTTGAAGCAGGAGAACTTTGACTTTGCGACCCCCACCCTTTGTCCCTCCCCGCAAGGGGGAGGGAAGAGGGCGCTCGATTCTGCACGCGATCCCCTTCCCTCGCTTCGCTCGCCGGGGATGACAAGAGGGTGTCAGACCCACCACGTCATGGCCGGGCTTGTCCCGGCCATCCCGATAAGAAGAGCGTTGCGCTCTGAGCAATCGGGATCACCGGCACAAGGCCGGTGATGACAAGCAGAGTGTCATTTCGCCGGTCCCCTGGACCGGCCCGGCCGGAGCGCAGCGGAGGGGAAGGGAATCCACACCGCTGCCCTCGCAAGCGGCACCGCTGGTTTCCCACCCGCAAGGGAGAGGTGAGTGCGTGTGGCTCTAAATGCACCGTCCCCCGTCGACCTCCAGCACCACGCCGGTGATCAGGCTAGCCTCGTCGGAGGCGAGGTAGAGCGCCGCGTTGGCGATGTCCTCCGGCTTGGAGAAGCGCCCGAGGGGGATGGAGTTGATGAACTGCGTACGCCTCTCGGGCGTGTCCTCGCCCATGAAGGTGGCGAGCAGGGGCGTCTCGCCCGCCACCGGCGCAAGGGCGCAGACGCGGATCCGGCTGGGGGCGAGCTCCACCGCCATGGACTTGGTCATGGTGTGCACCGCGCCCTTGGTGCTGTTGTACCAGGTGAGCCCCGGCCGGGGCCGCAGGCCCGCGGTCGAGCCCACGTTGATGAACACGCCGCCGCCCTGGCCCTGCATCACCGGCACGGCGGCCCGGGCGAAGAGATAGATCGACTTCACGTTGACCGCGAAGATGCGGTCGAACTCGTCCTCCTCCACCTCCAGCATGGGCCGGTTGCGATGGCTGACGCCAGCGTTGTTGACCACGATGTCGAGCTTGCCGAAAGCCGAGACGGCCCGTTCCACCGCGGCGTTCACGTCGGCGGCCCTGGACACGTCGGCGGCGAGGCCGAGGGCCGATGCGCCGATCCTCTCCGCAGCCGTTTTGGCCGCCGCCTCGTTGATGTCCACGATGAGAACCCGGGCGCCCTCGCGGGCGAATCGTTCCGCAATCCCGAGGCCGAAGCCGGAGCCCGCGCCCGTGATCAGCGCCACCTTGCCGTCGAGGCGATTCATGTTGTTCTTGTCCGTTGGAATCATGCAGATTTTCTTCTCTCGCGAGCCCCTTCCCCTCTCCCGTTCGGGAGAGGGGAAGGGGTGAGGGATGGCCGGAGCAGGATGGGACGCCGAACCCCGCCGTGCTCACCGCGGCCTGTGCTTCGTTCGGCGAGGGCAGGCCCTCACCCCGACCCTCTCCCAAACGGGAGAGGGAGAATGGCTCCTACCCATGCGCGATGACGATGGTTCTGGTGGTGGTGAACTCGATCAGCCCCTCGAAACCCTTCTCGCGGCCATGGCCCGAGCGTCCGAAGCCGCCGAAGGGCAGCTCGATGCCGCCGCCTGCCCCGTAGCAGTTCACATAGACCTGTCCCGCCCGTAACGAGCGGCCCACCCGGGTGGAGCGCATGGCGTCCCGGGTCCAGACCCCCGTCGCGAGGCCGTAGGGCGTGCCGTTGGCGAGCCGGATCGCCTCCGCCTCGTCCTCGAAGGGGGTCGCCACCAGCACCGGGCCGAAGACCTCCTCCTGCGACAGGCTGCTCTCGTGCGGCACGGGGGCGAGAAAGGCCGGGGCCACGTAATATCCCCCCGCCGGCGCATCGAGCGCCACGACGCCTTCGCTGACGATGGTCAGGCCCTCGTTGCGGGCGCGCTCCAGGTAGGCGAGGACGCGGCGCTGCTGCGCCCCGTTGATCATCGGCCCGAGATCGGGCTCGCGCGCCGGGTGCCCGGCGCGCAGGGTGCGGAAGCGCTCCGCCACCGCGCCCACCACCTCGTCGAAGATGCCGCGCTGGATCAGGAGGCGGCTGCCGGCTGAGCAGGTCTGCCCGCCGTTCTGGATGATGGCGTTCACGAGCACCGGCAGGGCCTTGTCGAGGTCGGCGTCGTCGAACACCACCTGGGCGGACTTTCCGCCGAGTTCGAGGGTCACGCCCACATGGTTCTTCGCCGCCGCGGTCTGCACCGCGGTGCCGGTCTCCGGGCTTCCGGTGAACGACAGGAAATCGACGCCCGGATGGGCGGAGAGCGCCGCGCCGGCCACGCGCCCGAGCCCCGTCACCACGTTGAGCGCGCCGTCGGGAAAGCCCGCCTCCCGGGCCATGGCGGCGACGCGCAGGATGGTAAGCGAGGCGTCCTCCGCAGGCTTGACCACCGTGGCGTTGCCCGCCGCGAGCGCCGCGCCCACGGAGCGGCCGAAGATCTGCATCGGGTAGTTCCAGGGCACGATATGCCCCGTCACCCCGTGCGGCACCCGCTCGACGCCGACGAAATGGGTGTTGAGATAGGGGATCACGTCCCCGTGCAGCTTGTCGGCGGCGCTGCCGTAGAACTCGAAGTAGCGCGCGAGCGCCACCGCGTCCGCCCGCGCCTGGCGCAGGGGCTTGCCGTTGTCGCGGCTCTCCAGAGTGGCAAGCTCGTCCGCATGGGCCTCCACCATCCCGGCGAGCCGCATGAGAAGGCGGCCGCGCTCCGTCGCGGTCAGCCGGCCCCAGGCTCCGTCGAGGGCCGCGCGGGCGGCCCTGACGGCGGCGTCGACATCCTCGGCGGTGCCCGCCGCGATCCTGGCGAAGAGGGCGCCGTCGGCGGGCGACAGCACGTCCATGGTCATGCCGTCGGAAGCCGGCAGGTTGCGGCCGCCGATGAGGTTCGTGTGAACCATGTCGGGCGCGATGGTCGAGGTGACCTGATCGTTCACGGGTCTCTCCCTTGCGTCATCGTGTGGGCCCCCGGCACGGCGGCCAGGAGCTGGCGCGTATAGGCGTCGCGCGGATCGGCGAAGAGTTGCGCGGTCGGGGCCATCTCGACGATGCGCCCCTTCTGCATGACGGCCACCCGGTCGCACACCTGGGCGGCCACCCGCAGGTCGTGGGTGATGAAGAGGATGGCAAGGCCAAGCTCCTCCTGCAGGCCGCGGATCAGCCCCAGGATATCGGCCTGCACGGACACGTCCAGGGCCGACACCGCCTCGTCGGCCACCAGCACGTCGGGCCGCATGGCGAGCGCCCGGGCGATGCCGATGCGCTGGCGCTGGCCGCCGGAGAACTCGTGCGGGTAGCGGTCGGCCGCATGGGCGGGCAGCCCCACCTTGCCGAGCATCTCGCGGGCCTCCTCCACGGCCTGGCCCGGGTCCTTGCCCTGGGTGACCGGCCCCTCGGCCACGATGCGCCCCACCGTGCGCCGGGGATTGAGGGACGCGAAGGGGTCCTGGAACACCATCTGGATGCGCCGCCGGTGCGGCCGCAGCGCCCGCTGGGACAGGCTGCCGAAGGGGAGGCTGCCGATCTCGATCCGGCCGCCGTCGGGCTCGATCAGGCGCAGCACGCAGCGCCCCACCGTGGACTTGCCGGAGCCGGATTCGCCCACCAGCCCCAGGGTCTCGCCGCGGCGGATGTCGAAGCTCACCGCGTCGGCGGCCTGAACCTCGCGGGTTTTCCGGAAGAAGCCCCTGCCGCCGAAAACCTTGCTCAGCCCATCGACCTTGAGGGTGACGGGCTCGCCGTCGAGCTTTTTCCTTGCAGGCGGGGTGAGCGAGGGCACCGCCGCGAGCAGGCGTCTGGTGTAGGGATGCTGTGGACGGGTGAGAACCTCCGCGACCGTTCCCGTCTCCACCAGCTCTCCGTGCTGGAGCACGGCCACCGTGTCGGCGATCTCGGCCACCACGCCGAAATCGTGGGTGATGAAGAGCACCGCCGTTCCCTTCTTGCGGCGAAGGTTGTCGATCAGCCGCAGAACCTGGGCCTGGGTGGTCACGTCAAGGGCGGTCGTGGGCTCGTCGGCGATGAGGAGCTTGGGCTCCAGCGCCAGCGCCATGGCGATCATCACCCGCTGGCGCTGGCCGCCGGACAATTCGTGCGGATAGGCGCGGGCGATCAGCTCCGGGTTCGGCAGGTTCACCTCCGCCAGCAGCTCCACGGCGCGGCGTCCGCGCTCGGCGGGGGTGAGAAGCCCGTGCGCCCGGAACGTCTCGGCGATCTGGTCCGCCACCCGCATTACCGGGTTCAGGGAGGTCATGGGCTCCTGGAACACGGTGCCCATGTGCCGCCCGCGCACGTCGCACCATCCCGCCTCGTCGAGGGAGAGCAGGTCCAGGTCCCCCAGCCTGATGGAGCCGGACAGCACCCGCACGCCCCGCGGCAGCAGGCCGATGGCCGCCATGGCCGTGATGGACTTGCCGGAGCCGGATTCCCCCACGATGCACAGGGTCTCGCCCGCCCGGATGGAAAGCGACAGGTTCCTCACCGCATGGGGACGGTCCGCCAGGGCGGGAAGCCCGATGGAGAGGTTCTCGATCGACAGGGCGGGGGAGGGGCTTGCCAAACGTCGTTCTCCTGAGGCCTTGCGCCCATCCTGGCCATATGGGCCGCGCCGTCAATCCGTCCACACCCTGGCCTGCGGCTAAGGGATGATCTGCGCCCCGTGTTGAGAATGCGGATATGGCCCCCATATCCTGATCCGGTCAGGCCGTCAGGATCCAAGCCCGTGCACGATGTCGTCTCGAACCCGATCAAGGACAGCCTGCAGCGGGACCTGAACCGGCAGCGCCGCGCCTTCCTGGAGCAGGGGCCGCTTTCCGTGGAGCGGCGCACGCAGGCCCTCGACGCCCTCGCCGGGGCGGTTCTGCGCCGCGGGCAGGATTTCGCCGGAGCCATCGCGGCGGATTTCGGGCACCGCTCCGCCCACGAGACGAGGCTTGCCGACCTCTACCCGGTGGTCGCGGGCCTGCGCCACGCCCGCAGGCATCTTCGCCGGTGGATGAAGCCGCGCCGCCGGCCGATCGGGATGATGTTCCGGCCCGGATCGGGACGCATCGTCTATCAGGCGCTCGGGGTGGTGGGCATCGTCAGCCCCTGGAACTATCCCGTCCAGCTCACCCTCTCGCCCCTTGCGGGAGCGATCGCGGCGGGCAACCGGGTGATGATCAAGCCGTCCGAGCTCACGCCCCGCACCTCCGCCCTGCTGGAGCAGGTGATCCGCGAGGTGTTTGATCCGAACGAGGTGGTTGTCGCAGGGGGCGGCGCGGATGTGGCCAAGGCCTTCTGCGAACTCGACTTCGACCACCTGCTGTTCACCGGCTCCACGGCGGTGGGCCGCCAGGTGATGCGGGCGGCGGCGGAAAATCTCGTGCCCGTCACCCTCGAACTCGGCGGCAAGTCCCCCGCCCTCGTGGCGCCGAACTATCCGCTCGAAAAAGCCGCCGAGCGGATCGCCGTGGGCAAGCTGTTCAACGCCGGGCAGACCTGCATCGCGCCGGACTACGTCATGGTTCCGCGCGGGCAGGAGGAGGCCTTCGCTGGGGCCTTCCGCGACGCCGTGGCGCGGCTCTACCCGGCGCTCGGGGCCAATCCCGACTACACCGCGATCTTGAACGAGCGCCATTACGGGCGGCTGCGCGATCTCGTCGCCGACGCCAGGGCGCGCGGGGCCGCGGTCCACGAGATCAATCCGGCGGGCGAAGCCCTGGATGCGGGCGCGCGCAAGATGGCCCCCGTGGTCCTCACCGGGGTCCCCGAGGATGCGCTCGCCATGCGGGAGGAGATCTTCGGGCCCGTGCTCCCGGTCCTGCCTTATGAGGATCTGGAAGGGGCCTACGGCTTCATCAACGCCCGCCCGCGGCCTCTGGCGCTCTACCTGTTCAGCCATGAACGCGAGGTGGTGGAGCGCACCCTGGAGCGCACCCTGTCGGGCGGGGTCTGCGTCAACGACACCCTGCTCCATTGCGTGCAGGAGGAGCTGCCCTTCGGGGGCGTGGGCGCGAGCGGCATGGGAGCCTATCACGGCGAGCAGGGCTTCAGGACCTTCAGCCACGCCAGGGCGGTCTTCCATCAGGCGCGCCTCAACGGGGCCGGGATGACGAAGCCGCCCTACGGCCCGCGCATGAACCGCCTGCTGTCCTGGCTGCTGCGGTAGCGCTCTAGAGCTGTTTCCACTCCCATGGAAACAGCTCTCTTATTGGATGCACCGCATTTTTTGACGGCGAACCGGATCCGCTTCGCCGAAAAATGCTCTAGTGCAGAGGGGCGGAGATGTCGTAGGCGACGCCGTTGGGGGCAAACCGGATCGCCAGGTCCCCCGCCAGCTCCCCCTCGATGCTGCGGCGGATGAGCTGGGATCCGAAGCCCTGGCGCTTCGGTGGCTCGACCGCGGGGCCGCCCGATTCCTGCCAGTGGATGCGAAGCCTCGACGAGCGGTCCTGATGCGGCACCACGGCCCATCGCAACTCCAGATGCCCCGCCGGGGTCGAGAGGGCTCCGTATTTGGCGGCGTTGGTCACCAGCTCGTGCAGCACCAGCCCCAGATTGATGGCGTAGCGGGCCGGAAGGTGGACGCTCGGCCCGACGATGTGAACTCTCTCGTTGCTCTTGCGATAGGGCGCCAGCTCCTGTTCGGCGATGTCGCGCAGGTCCGCTTCCCGCCATGACTTGCGGGTGAGGAGATCGTGGGTCTTCGACAGGGCCAGGAGACGTCCCTCGAAGGCTTCCTTGAACTGGGCCGGCGTGGATGTGGAGCGCAGGGTCTGGCTTGCGATGGACTGCACGGTGGTGAGCGTGTTCTTCACCCGGTGGTTCAGTTCGTCGAGGAAGAAGCGCTGCTGGTCCTCGGCCTGCTTGCGCTCCGTGATGTCCTGGAACACGCCCACGAAGGAGACCGGCTTCCTGTTCTCGCCGAAGAAGATCCTGCCCTTGGAGCTGATCCAGCAGATGGTTCCGTCCGGGCGGCGCACCCGGTACTCGTCCTCGTAGAGGCCGTCGTTCTGCGCCGCGTCCCGCAGCTTGTCGGCGACCTTCTTGGCATCGTCGGGATGGATGAGGTCCCGCCACTCCTGCAGGGTGACGGTCTTTTCGGCGGCCGGGAATCCGAGCAGCAGGGAGGCCTGGCTCGACCAGCCGCCGATGGCCTTTGCGTGATCGTACCACCAGGTGCCCATGTGGCCCGCATCCAGGGCCAGGCGCACGTGTTCCTCGCTGGCCTGGAGGGCTTTCTGGCGCTCGTTCACATCGTCCATCAGGTCGTTGAAGGCGCGGGCGAGAACCCCGAGCTCGCTGGAATCGCCGCGCAGCTTGATGCGCGCCTGGTAATTGCCCTGGCGCCACGCCCGGATCGTATCCGTCATGACCTCGAAGGGCCGCGTGATGAAGATCCGGCTGATCAGCCCGGACAGGGACAGGGCCAGGATGAGGGCCGCCGCGATGAGCATGAAGCCGCGCCGCGCCGCCCGGTTGATCTGCTCGAAGGCCGCTTTCGTGGACAGGCCCGCGCTGACGTAGATGTCGCCCGGAGACATCCTGAATGGAAGATATCCCAGGTTGCGCTTGACGCCGTCGAGGCTGACGGTTTCGAACGCGCCGATCCTGTCCCCCATGGCATGGGGCATGGCCGAGGGAGGAACGACGGTTCCCACGAACCGCTCCGGATGAGGCTGGTGCGCGAGGACGACCCCGTCCCTGTCGGTGATCATCACCGACCCGTCCGCCGGCACCACGCGCTCCTTCAATTTTTCGTTCAGCCAGCGCAGATCGAGGGCGGCGGCCACGACGCCCACCATGTCGCCCTTGTGGTCCCGGATCGGCAGGGCCAGGGGCAGCACGGGGCGGTTCGTCAGCTCGCCCTCCTCGAAGTTGCGCGTGAACCGGCCGACCACGAAACCCCTGGTGACCAGCGCGCTTTGGAAATAGAGCTCGACGCTGAACCGGCGCTTCGTATCCACGGTGCCCGATGGGCGGCAGCGCACATAGCCGTTGAGATCGATGGCCACGAAGGACAGGATATAGGGAACCTTCTCCTGGACCGCCTTCAGGTAGGGGCTGCAGGCAGGGGTGTCGAAGGTGCGGATCGAGGGCGTCTCGTCCACGGCGAGCAGGAGACCCTGAACGCCGTCAAAGATGCGCTCGATCTCCGCGCCCGCGATCCGGGCCTGGCGGATGGCGGTTTCCGTGACTTCGGCTTCCCGGGCGCGGCGCAGGGAGACCTCCGTATAGGTCCATATGGCGATCGCCGGCAGAACCGAGATCAACGCCAACAGGAGCAAACGCCGCGTCAGTGTCATGCCATTGCCCAGCTTCAGAACAGCAGGGGACCATAAAGATGACGTAGCGTCCACCCCGTAATAGCCACGGATTGTCTCGGACGATCTTGCATCCTCCCTCCGGAGATGTCAGGTGAGCCCGGATGGCTCTTCCTCCTCTTCTTCTGCTCCAGGACACCGCGCTCACCTTCGGGGGGACGCCCCTCATCGAGAGCGCCGAATTGTCGGTCTCGCCCGGCGAGCGGGCGTGCCTCGTCGGCCGCAACGGCTCGGGCAAGTCCACCCTGCTCAGGATCGCGGCGGGTCTGCTGGAGGCCGACCGGGGCAAGCGCTTCGTGCAGCCGGGGGCCACCATCCGCTACCTGGCCCAGGAGCCGGACCTGAGCGCCCATGCCAGCACCCTGCATTTCGTTGAGGCAGGCCTGGGACCGGGGGACGACCCCTACCGGGCGCGCTATCTCCTGGACCAGCTCGGCCTGACCGGCGACGAGAAGCCCGCCAGCCTCTCCGGCGGGGAGGCCCGGCGCGCGGCGCTGGCCCAGGCGCTGGCGCCCCAGCCCGACATCCTGCTCCTCGACGAGCCCACGAACCATCTCGACCTCCCGGCCATCGAGTGGCTGGAGGGCGAATTGAAGGGCCTGCGCTCGGCCCTCGTCCTCATCAGCCACGACCGGCGCTTCCTGGAGAACCTGTCGCAGTCCACGATCTGGCTCGACCGGGGCAGAACCCGCCGCATGGACCGGGGCTTCGCCGGTTTCGAGGAATGGCGGGACGCGGTTCTGGAGCAGGAGGAGGCCGAGCACCACAAGCTTGGGCGCAAGCTCGTGGCCGAGGCCGACTGGCTGCGCTACGGCGTCACCGCTCGGCGCAAGCGCAACGTGCGCCGCCTCGGCAATCTCCACGCCATGCGCCAGGACTACCGCGACCGCAAGCGCGCTGTCGGCACGGTCTCGATGACGATGGCCGAGGCCGAGCAATCCGGCACCCTGGTGGTGGAGGCCGAGAAGGTCTCCAAGACCTACGGGGAGCGCCCCATCGTGTCGAACCTGTCCTTGCGCCTCCTGCGCGGCGACCGCCTCGGCATCGTCGGGCCCAACGGGGCGGGCAAGACCACGCTCATCAACCTGCTCACGGGGGCCCTCGCCCCCGACGAGGGCCGGGTGCGGCTGGGCTCCAACCTGCAGATGGTCACCCTGGACCAGCGCCGCGCCAGCCTCGACCCCAACGCCACCGTGGCCGAGACCCTCACGGGCGGGCGCGGCGACACGGTGGTGATCGGCGGGCAGGCCAAGCACGTGATCGGCTACATGAAGGACTTCCTGTTCTCCCCCGAGCAGGCCCGCACCCCCGCGGGCGTGCTCTCGGGCGGGGAGCGCAACCGCCTGATGCTGGCCCGCGCCCTGGCGCAGCCCTCGAACCTGCTGGTGCTCGACGAGCCCACCAATGACCTCGACCTGGAGACCCTGGACCTGCTCCAGGAGATGATCACGGATTATGCGGGCACGGTGGTGCTGGTCAGCCACGACCGCGACTTCCTCGACCGCACGGTGAGCTCCGTTCTGGTGTCGGAGGGGGAGGGGCGCTGGATCGAACACGCGGGCGGCTACAGCGACATGGTCGCCCAGCGCGGGCAGGGGGTCCAGGCCCGCGTGGTCGACCGGGAGCCGAAGCCGAGGGCCGACAGGCCTCCGGCGGCTGCGCCCGCCGCGCCCGCCAGGCGCAGGCTCGGCTTCAACGAGCAGCACGATCTCAAGGCGCTCCCGGGGCGCATGGCGGAGCTGGAGGCCAAGATCGCCAAGGTGCAGCACATCCTCGCCGACCCCGACCTCTACGCCCGCGACCCGGCCCGCTTCCAGAAGGCCATGGACGCCCTCACGTCCCTCCAGGCGGACCTGAACGCCGCGGAGGAGCGCTGGCTCGAGCTGGAGATGCTGCGGGAGGAACTGGAGGGATAAGGCAGACGCCACCATCTCCCTCTCCCATCCGGGAGGAGGGGATCTCAGGATGTGCGCTGTGGGATTGTGACCTCCCGGAGCCGGCCTCCCGGGTCGCCGGCGCCTCACCTTGCGCTTCCGAATCGTCCCGTCGTCATCGCAATAGCCAGGAACATAGGATGTGTTCCCTGGTTTGGGACCTGTCAGCTCGGCCGAACAGGACCGGGCGCTGGAAGGAAACCTCCCATGAATCTCAAGATCGCCCTTGTGTCGACCGCCCTGGCCCTTGGCGTCGCCGGCTGCATGACCCCCATGGCCTCGGCCCCGCCCGCCGCCGTCACCACCGCGACGGCCTTCGTCCCGATGGCCACGTCCTCCAACCTCTTCGAGATCGAGTCGAGCCGCCTGGCCCTGGAACGTGCGCGCAATCCCCAGGTGCGCCGCTTCGCCCAGCAGATGATCCGCGATCACAACATGGCGACCCGCCGGATGGCCGCCGTGGTGACGAGCTCGGGCGTGCCGATGCCGGCCCCGGCCATGACGGCCCGGCACCAGGCGATGCTTGCGAGCCTCCAGGGCGCGGCCGACTTCGACTCGGCCTATATGGGCGCCCAGGTGATGGCGCATCAGGAATCCATCACCCTGTTCACCTCCTATGGGTCGAACGGCGACGTTCCCCAGCTGGCGGCCTTCGCACGGCAGACCTTGCCGAACCTGCAGCGACACCTCGATCAGGCGCAATCGGTCGGAGGCGCCTCGGCTCGCGCCATGTGACCTTTTGCCGGAAGTGGGGCCGCCGGGCATCCGGCGGCCCGCCCGAAGGAAACCTCAACCCTCCATGAACTCGATTCTGTTGCCTGCCGGATCCGACACGTAGAACCGTCGGACCTCCGGAATGGCGTCGTCCCATGCCGGTTCATGGCCCGCTCGGGAAAGCGCTTCAGCCAAGCGATCCAAGTCGCGAACGGCGATGGCCGGGTGAGCCTTGAGGGCAGGACGGAAATTCTCCTCCACGCCGAGATGGATCTTCACCGGGCCGCTCTCCAGCCAGAGGCCGCCACGCCCCGCGAGCGCGGCGGGCTTCGGCACCTCCTTCATGCCCAGGAGCGCCGCATAGAACTGCCTGCACCGTTCTTCCGAGCCCCTCGGGATCGCCAGTTGAACATGGTCGAGACGCAGCATCATGGTCCCGTCCGGTACGCCGTCACCTCCTGCTCGATGGCGCCGAAGATGGAATGGCCGGCCCGGTCCTTCATCTCGATGCGGATCGTGTCGCCGAAGCGCATGAAGGGCGTGCGGGCCTCGCCGGAGAGGATCGTCTCCACCGTGCGCTGCTCCGCGATGCAGGAATAGCCCAGCCCCCCCTCGGCGATGGGCCTGCCCGGACCCCCGCCCTCGTCCCGGTTGGACACGGTGCCGGAGCCGATGATGGTTCCGGCGCCCAGGGACCGGGTCTTGGCCGCATGGGCGATGAGGGTTGGGAAATCGAAGGTCATGTCCGCGCCCGCGTTGGGCTTGCCGAAGGGCGCTCCGTTGAGGCTGGACAGCAGAGGCAGGTGGAGCCTGCCCCCGTCCCAGGCCTCCCCCAATTCGTCCGGGGTGACGGCGGCAGGCGACAGGGCCGAGGAGGGCTTGGCGTGGAAGAAGCCGAAGCCCTTCGCCAGCTCCGCGGGAATCAGGTTGCGCAGGGAGACGTCGTTGACCAGGACCACGAGGCGGATCGCGGCGGCCGCCTGCTCCCGGGTCGCCCCCATGGGCACGTCCCCGGTGATCACGGCGACCTCGGCCTCGAAGTCGATCCCGTGTGCCTCGTCCAGGGCCGGGATCGGATCGCGGGGCCCGAGAAACGAATCGGAGCCGCCCTGGTACATGAGCGGGTCGGTCCAGAAGGAGGCCGGCATCTCGGCGCCCCGGGCCCTTCGCACCAGCTCCACATGGTTCACATAGGCGGAGCCGTCCGCCCATTGATAGGCCCGGGGCAGGGGAGTGGCGCAGTCGTGCTCGTGAAAGCGGAAGGACGGGACGGAGCCGAGCTCCAGCTGCGCCGAGAGATCCTGGAGGCGCGGCGCGACCCTGTCCCAGTCGTCCAGGGCCCCCTGGAGGGTGGGAACGATGAAAAACGCGTCCGTCGCCCGGGTCAGGTCCCGCGAGACCACCACGAGCCGGCCGTCACGGCCTTGATTGAGGGAAGAAAGCTTCATGGCCACCCGTCGCGTTGTTGTGGTTCATGCTCCCACAGAATTCGTGCATGATCTTGTTGCTAGACCATTTCCAGTTCAACGGATCATAGGCTAGCTTGCAATGAAATAATTGACAGGGAAGCGCCCATGACCACGATGAAAAGAAGAAATTTCCTGCAGGGAGCAGGACTTGCGGCGGCCGCCGGCACGGTGGCCTCGCCGGCGATCGCACAATCCATGCCGGAAATCCGCTGGCGGCTCACGTCGAGCTTCCCCAAGTCCCTCGACACGATCTTCGGCACCGCCCAGACCTTCGCCAGGTACATGGCCGAGGCCACGGACAACAAGTTCCAGATCCAGATCTTCGCCCCCGGCGAGATCGTGGGCGGCCTCCAGGCCCTGGACGCGGTGCAGTCCGGCGCGGTGGAATGCGCCCATACCCCGGTCTATTTCTATGCCGGCAAGGAGCCGGCGCTGGGGCTCGGCACCGGCGTGCCCTTCAGCCTCAACGCCCGCCAGCACCATTCCTGGTGGCATTTCGGCGGCGGCAAGGAGGTGATCAACGAGGTGCTGGGGCGGTTCAACGCCACGTCGCTGGCCTGCGGCAATTCCGGAACCCAGATGGGCGGCTTCTTCCGCAAGGAGATCAACTCGGTCGAGGACCTGAACGGCCTCAAGTTCCGCATCGGCGGGCTGGGCGGGCAGGTGCTCGCAAAGCTCGGAGTCGTCCCGCAGCAGATCGCCCCCAGCGACATCTACCCGGCCCTGGAGCGCGGCACCCTCGACGCGGCCGAGTTCGTCGGCCCCTATGACGACGAGAAGCTGGGCTTCCTGAAGGTCGCCAAGTACTACTACGCCCCCGGCTGGTGGGAAGGCGGCGCCATGCTGCATCTCGTGATCAACCAGCAGAAGTGGAGCGAACTGCCCAAGCACTATCAGGCCCTCATGTTCCACGCCGCCGAGGCCGCCAACAACTGGATGCTGGCGAAATACGACGCGGTGAACGGCCAGGCCCTGCGGCGCATGATCGGCGCTGGCGCGGAACTGCGCACCTTCTCTCAACCCATCATGGAAGCCTCCCTCAAGGCGGCGAACGAGCTCTACGGCGAACTCTCCGCCAAGAGCCCGGACTTCAAGAAGGGCTACGATTCCATGGTGGCCTACCGCAACGACGTGCTGCCCTGGTGGCAGCTCAACGAATACGCCTTCGACACCTTCATGATCCGCACCCGCGGCCGGTCGTGACGGCGGGAGGCCTCAAGGCGAGAGGAGCGCCATTCCCAACGGCGCTCCTCCTCTGTTGCGCGCTCGGCGGCGGGATGCTTCCCGCCACCGAGACCATTGCCGGGGAACCTGCCATTCCCGAGGTGACCTATCCGGGCCTGCCGAAACAGGCCTCCTCGGCGGAGGGCTTCGTGCCCCGCGGGTGGGTGCTGGAGGCGCAGGCCTCGGGCGATCTCAACCGGGACAGCGTTCCCGATCTGGCACTGGTTCTTCGCCAGAACGACCCGAAGAATATTGTCGCGAATCCAGGCCTCGGCGAGAACCCCTTCGATACGAACCCGCGCATCCTGGCGGTGGCGTTCCGCAACGGGCCGGCGGGCGATTTCGTTCTGCAGCTTGCAAACCATACGCTGATTCCCCGCCGCTCGGACCCGGTGATGGCCGATCCCTTCGAGGACGGCTTGGCGATCGACCGCGGCAATTTGCGGGTGAACCTGAATCTCTGGCTCAGCGCGGGCGGCTGGGACATGTCCGGAATGATTTACACGCTCCAGTACAGGAACGGGCGTTTCGAACTGATCGGCTACGACCGCAGCACGACCAACCGCCGAAGCCTGGACACCACGGATGTGAGCGTCAATTACCTCACCGGCAAGATGAAGATCTCGACGGGAAACAGCAACAGCGACAAGCCCGCAAAGGCCACGTGGAAGACCTTGCCGCGCCGTGCGCCGCTTGCCATCGAGGAGATCGGAGACGGCCTGGAATTCGAGCGCAGGCCGTAACCCGTTCGGCGGTTGCCGCGCCTTACTTCGGCTCGCGCCGGTTCGGATCGAAGTGCTTCTTCAGGTCCCGCCAGCAGTCGATGTAGCTCTCCTGCAGGGTCGGCAATTCGGCGGCGTATTTCGTCACCCGCTGCGGGAAGCGCGTCTCGAACATGAACGCCATGGTGCCGGTGAGCTTGACGGGCTTCAGCTCCCCGTTGCTCGCATGTTCGAAGGCCGTCGCGTCAGGACCATGCGGCAGCATCTGGTTGTGCAGGGACATGCCGCCGGGCACGAAGCCCTCGGGCTTGGCGTCATAGACGCCGTAGATCAGGCCCATGAACTCGGACATGAGGTTGCGGTGGTACCAGGGCGGACGGAAGGTGTTCTCCGCCACCATCCAGCGCTCCGGAAAGATCACGAAATCCACGTTGGCGCTGCCGGGCGTCTCCGAGGGGGCGGTCAGCACCGTGAAGATCGACGGGTCTGGGTGGTCGAACATGATCGCGCCCACCGGCGAGAAGTGGCGCAGGTCGTACTTGTACGGCGCGTAATTGCCGTGCCAGGCCACCACGTCGAGGGGCGACTGGCCGATCTCGGTCCGGTAGAGCTCGCCGCCCCATTTGACGAAGAGAAACGAGGGCTCCTCCTTGTCCTCGTAGGCCGCCACGGGAGTGAGGAAATCGCGCGGATTGGCCAGGCAGTTGGCGCCGATGGGCCCGCGGTCGGGCAGGGTGAAGGAGCCGCCGTAATTCTCGCACACATAGGCGCGGGCGGCTCCGTCCATGAGCTCTACCTTGAAGATCACGCCGCGGGGAATGACGCAGATCTCGCCCGGCTCGATCTCGATCACCCCGAACTCGGTGAGGAAGCGCAGGCGGCCCTGCTGGGCCACCACGAGATATTCGCCGTCCGCATTGAAGAAGTACTCGTTCTCCATGGAGCGGGTGAGGAGGAGAACATGGGCCGCCATGCCCACCTGGGTGTCGGAATCCCCCGCCGTGGCGATGGTGCGAAGGCCCGTCACGAAGGTGAGGTCCTCGTCGGGCAGGGGGATAGGATCCCAGCGCAATTGGCCCAGGGGCAGATTGCTCTCCTCCCGCGCCGCCGGCGCCGTGCGCATGAAGCCCTTGTCGACCCTGACGTAGCGGCCCGAGTGCTTCACGCTCGGGCGGATGCGATAGAGCCAGGAGCGCTGGTTGGTGGCCTGCGGGGCGGTGAAGGGCGAGCCGGAGAGCTGCTCGGCATAGAGGCCGTAATTGAGCTTCTGCGGCGAGTTGCGCCCGATGGGCAGCGCGCCTTCGAGGGCCTCCGTCTCGAAGGAATTGCCGAAGCCCGACATGTAGCCGGGCACGAGGGCGCTGGTGCGGGGCTGAGGGGGCTGAAAGCCTGAGACGTTCTGCACGTTCATGAGCGGTCTCCTTGGAGGAGCCGCTGCGGCTGCCCTGGAGGCATTGACCGGACGGCTCGACACTCTAGTTGCCAATGCAACGAATTCGGGTTATTAGTTGCACGAGCAACGGTTTTTGTCAACGATGGCAGCACGATCCGCAGCGAGGAAGGAACGCCCCGGGCCGCAGGTGGTGCTCGAGCGCTTCCTGCCCTATCGGCTCAACGTCCTGGCGAGCCTGACCTCCAATGCGCTGGCGCAGATCTATGCCGAGCGCTTCGGCCTCTCGATTCCCGCATGGCGGGTGGTGGCCACTCTCGGACAATATGAGGATCGCACTGCGCGGGACATCGCCGCTCACGGGGTCATGCACAAATCCACCGTGTCCCGGGCCGTTTCCGCCCTGGAGCAGCGCGGCCTGATCGTCCGCCGCGCCAACCAGGACGACCGGCGCGAGGAACTGCTGGCGCTCACGCCCGAGGGCCGCGACATCTACGAGGCCCTGGCGCCCCAGGCCCTGGCCTTCGAGGAGCGCTTCGTCTCGGTCCTGACCGCGGACGAGCAGGACATGCTCGTCTCCCTTATCGACAGGCTCAGCGGCCATGCCCGCTCCATGGCGCCGGAAGGCGAAGGGGAGGGCGAGGGGTGAGGCTCTACACCTATTTCCGCTCCTCCGCGGCCTACCGCGTCAGGATCGCCCTCAACCTGAAGGGCGTGGCCTATGAGGCCGTGCCGGTGAACCTGCTCAAAGGCGAGCAGCGCCAGGACGGCTACAGGGCGGTCAACCCCCAGCAGCGGCTGCCCTCCCTCGACACCGGCGGCGCGACCCTCATCCAGTCCCCGGCCATCCTCGAATATCTCGACGAGGTCTATCCGGAGCCGCCCCTGCTGCCCCTGGGCGCAGCCAACCGGGCCAGGGTCAGGGCCGTCGCCAGCCTGATCGCCTGCGACATCCACCCGCTCAACAATTCCGGCGTTCTGGCCTACCTCAAGACCAGATTGGGACATGACCAGGCGGCCGCCGATGAATGGTATGCCCATTGGGTGCGCGAGGGCTTCGATGCGGTCGAGGCCTTGATCGAGCCGGGTCCTTACGCCTTCGGCTCCCGCGTCACCCTGGCGGACGTCTATCTCGTGCCGCAGGTCTTCAACGCCCGGCGCTTCAACGTTCCCCTCGACGCATATCCGAAGATCGCGGCGGTCGACCAGGCCTGCGCCGCCCTCAAGGCCTTTCAGGATGCCGCTCCGGCCCATCAGCCGGATGCGGCCTGAACACACGAACGCGTCCGCCCCCGCGGCGGATGCGTTGACCATCGAGAAGACGGCCCCGACGGGCCGAACGCATGACAGGAGGAGTAACCAATGGGACCGTTCCCGCACGACGCCCCGCCGCCCGCCATCTCCGAGAACAATCCCATGGGCACGGACGGCTTCGAGTTCGTCGAGTTCTGCCATCCGGACCCGCAGCAGCTGGACAAGCTGTTCAGGACCATGGGGCTGAGCGCCGTCGCCCGCCACCGCTCGAAGAATGTCACCCTCTACCGGCAGGGGGACATCAACTTCATCGTGAACGCGCAGCCCGGCTCCTTCGCGGAGCGGTTCGCCAGCCAGCATGGCCCCTCCGCACCGGCGATGGCCTTCCGGGTGGTGGATGCGAAATACGCCTATGAGCGCGCCCTCGCGCTCGGCGCCAAGCCGGCCCAGACCGAGGTCGGCCCCAACGAGCTTGAAATCCCCGCCATCGAAGGCATCGGCGGCCTGCAGATCTACTTCGTCGACCGCTATGGCCAGAAGGGCTCCATCTACGACGTGGATTTCGAGTGGCTGGGCGAGCCCGATCCCAGGCCCAGGGGCGTCGGCCTCCATTACATCGATCACCTGACCCACAACGTGTTCCGCGGACGCATGAACGAATGGGCCGGGTTCTACGAGCGCCTCTTCAACTTCCGCCAGATCCGGTATTTCGACATCGAGGGCAAGATGACGGGCCTGCATTCCCGCGCCATGACGAGCCCGGACGGGAAGATCCGCATCCCGATCAACGAGGACGCGGGCGAGACCGGCCAGATCGAGGAATATCTGCAGGAGTACAAGGGCGAGGGCATCCAGCACGTGGCCCTGGGCTCCCTGGACCTGTACGAATCCATTGAAAGCCTCATCGATGCGGGGCTCGAGTTCATGCCGGCCCCCAACGAGATCTATTACTCGCGCATCGACAAGCGCCTGCCCCGCCACGAGGAGCCCCTCGACCGGTTGCGCAGGAACGGCATCCTCATCGACGGCGAGGGGGTGGTCGAGGGCGGGTTCACGAAGGTTCTGCTGCAGCGGTTCGGCAAGACAGCCATCGGGCCGATCTTCTTCGAGTTCATCCAGCGCAAGGGCGACGACGGCTTCGGCGAGGGCAACTTCAAGGCTCTCTTCGAATCCATCGAGGAGGACCAGATCCGCCGGGGCGTCCTGAACCCGAAGGTGGCGTGAGGCTCCGCCAGGCGGGTTGGGATTTCGCCCGGCAGGCCCCCAGGTCAGGACCTTTCCGGCAGCGATTCGACAAGGGCGGGATGATCCCGCCCTTGTCTTTTGAACCGGCGGGACTCCGCTCGAAACCGAGGCAGGGTTATTCACAGGAGGTCCTCGCATTGGCAGGACCCGGCCGGGTGGTGCCGGCCTGGCGGCAAGCGGAGATCCATCGCTCAACCCCTTCTATATTAAGGGTTTGTTAGGTTTTTGGCCCAGAGTTTTAACGGAGGGTAAATGCCCCCCGGACGAAACGTTGCCTTTGTGCAACATGCCCTCGAAAACCCCCCTCGATTGCCCATTTTGTGCCTTCATTCGGTTGCTTGACCGGCCGCGCTGGCTAATGTGGCTCCTGCGACGGGGGCACCCCAGTCGTGATTTGGTGAGTCGCAGCCAGGAAGGCGGGCTACCAGGTACCAGGGGAAATGGGACGTGTTTTTGAGCTTCAACGAAGCTGAGGCACAACAACCCGGCCCCCCAAGGGTCTTGAAACTTTGGAGGTCAACCATGAAGCTCATTAAGAGCCTTCTCCTCGGATCGGCTGCGGGTCTCGCTGCTGTCGCCGGGGCTCAGGCTGCCGATCTTCCCGTAGCGAAGGCAGCTGCTGTCGAATACGTCCGCGTCTGCTCCGCCTATGGCGCAGGCTTCTTCTACATCCCGGGCACGGAAACCTGCCTGCGCATCGGTGGCCGCGTTCGCGCCGACTACCTTTACGGCGAGCCCACGACTCGCGCTGAGGACGCCATCGGCTTCCGCACCCGTGGCCGCATCCAGGCCGACGCCCGCACGCAGACCGCCTATGGCACCCTGCGCGCGCTCGTCCGCTTCGAGATCACCCGCTCCTCCGGCACGGCCTTCGGCCAGACCGGCGTGGTTGGTGCCTCGTCCCCCAACGTCTCTCAGGCGTTCATCCAGTTCGGCGGCCTCACCGCCGGTCGCGTGACCTCGTTCTTCTCGAACGCCGACCTGCCGACCGGTCACATGGGCACGCTGCGCTTCGACGACGCTCCCGACGTGGCCTTGCTCGCCTACACCTTCTCGTTCGGCAACGGCTTCTCGGCGACGATCTCGCTGGAAGATGGCCTCGAGCGCCGCACCGGACTCCTTAACGGCGGCTTTGTGGACCCGGTCACCGGCGCCATTGTCGCTGGTGGTACCGTTCCTTACGCTGGTCAGCGCGTTCCTGATCTCGTCGGTAACGTGAAGTACACCGCCGCCTGGGGTACGGCTCAGGTCTCCGGCGCCGTCCACCAGATCCGTAGCGTGGTTCTCGGAACCGGTGCTGCGGGAACTGGCAATGCGCCCGGTGCCTTTGCTCCTGGCCTTGTGGGCACGATCCCGGATAACGAGTACGGCTTCGCGGTTGCGGGCTACCTCGGCGTGAACCTGCCGATGCTCGGCGCTGGCGACGCTCTCTGGCTCGCCGCCACCTACGCTGACGGCGCTCCGGCTTACCTGAACGGCGGCATCGCGGGCACGGTCATCACCCCGTTCGCTGCTTTCCAGGGCTTCGGCGGCGGCAACTTTGCGGACGCCACCATCGATCCGGTGACCGGCGATCTCGACAAGACCCGCGCTTGGTCCATCGCCGGTGGTATCCGCCACTACTGGACCCCGCAGCTGCGTTCGAACCTGTTCGCTTCGTACCTCGACTCCGATGGCCGCGCGGCGTTCAACGCCGGCGACTTCCGCGAGTTCCGCGTCGGCGCGAACCTGTTCTTCCAGCCGGTTTCCGGCCTCGACATCGGTGTGGAAGTGATCTACGCCAACGTCGACGAGCGCAACAACGGCGTTGTCCTCTTCGGTGACGACGACGACGAGAACGGTTTCGAAGGCCGTCTGCGCATCCAGCGCGACTTCTAATCGGCTCGATCCGATTGGTAAGGGAAACCCCGGTGGAAACACCGGGGTTTTCTTTTTGCGCACGAAGCCGCCGAGGGCCGATGAGCAGGCATTGGCTGCCCCGAGATCCATCCTCCGGGTTTCTGCATGGGAAAGGCTGGCGTGTTCTATGCTGGCGCGGGGATTCCGCTCTCGGCCTCCGCGACCAGCCCGGCAATCGCACCGATGAGGTCTTCCTCGATCACCGGAGCGTGTCCCTGACCTTCCACCGTGAGGGCTGTGAGGCGTGGGTGGCGCTCCTTCATCGCCTGCAAGGTCTCCGCGGTCAGCAGATCGGAGTGGCCGCCTCTGATGGCAAGCACCGGAATGTTGGCCAGTCCTTCAAAGAACGGCCACAGGTTCGGAAGCGGCATATCGAGGTCGAGGGCTTCGAGCGTGTTCATCAGGTTGGGATCGTAATTGAGAACGAGGCGTCCCTGATCCTCGCGCCAGGTGCCCCGCGCCTGCTTTTCCCACTGGGCATCGGTAAAGCCCGGGAATTGCGTGCCGAACAAGCCCCGCAGGATCTGTCCGGCCTCTGTCATGCTGCGAGGCGCGGGCAGCTTGCCCACATAGCCCCGGATTCGCGCGATGCCCTTGGTTTCGATGACGGGGCCCACATCGTTGAGAACCGCGCCGCCGAGAAGGGTAGGGCGAACCGCGCTCAGGGCCATGGTGATCAGCCCGCCCCGGGACGTGCCCACGAAGACGGCCTTTTCGATCCCTGCCGCGGCGAGAACCTGGAGGGTGTCGTTCAACTCGACGCGGATATCGTACTGCCGCCAGTCCCGGTCCCATTCCGAGCGCCCGCGTCCCCGGTAGTCGAGGGCCAGAACGCGCCTCGGGCGATCCGGGTCGCTGCCGAGGGCTCGTGCCAGATCGTGAAAATCCTCGGAGGTGCGGGCAAGGCCGGGCAGGCACACGACCGGCAGGGCATCGCCGACGTCCGGGCCGTAATCGCGCGCATAAAGGCGCAGGCCATCGGCGGCCGACACGACAAGGTCGCGATACTCACCGGGCATGTGGTCTCTGCTCGTGCGGCAACGCCGGGGCGACCCCGCGCCCCTCAGTGGCCGGCCGTCGCATCCGCCGTTGCGGGAGCCGGAAGATCCCTCTTGTTCAGACGCTGCCGGTAGACGTTGAGGTTTTCCATCACGCGCTGAACGTAGTTGCGGGTCTCGTAGAACGGGATGCGCTCCACCCAATCGACCACGTCCACCTGGGACTTGCGGGGATCGCCATAGGCGTCGATCCACTTTTTCACGTTGCCGCCGCCCGCATTGTAGGAGGCGAAGGCCAGGATGTAGGAGCCCTTCCAATCCTCCATCAGCTCGCCCAGGTGAGCCGAGCCGAGTTTGGCGTTGTAGGCCGGGTCCTCCACGAGCCGTTCGAGGTTGAACCCCACGCCGAAGCGCTGGGCGGTTCGTTTGGCGGTGGCCGGCATGAGCTGCATGAGGCCGCGGGCGCCGGCGCTCGACACCGCGCGGGGATTGAAGGCGCTTTCCTGCCGGGCGATGGCATAGACCATCGCGGGCTCCACCTCGTCGCCCACAGGATCGAACTCGGGAATGCCTGCGACCGGATAGGCATGCTGGTCGAGCGGGAAGCCCCGTTGCGACGCGATCTTGCCGATGGCCAGGATGGCGCGGGCATTCTTCTGAGAGGTTGCAAGGGAGGCCAGCGCATCGAGCTGACCTGGGTCGGTCAGGGTCTGCGCCAGGTCGGAATACAAGCCGAGGGTGAGCTCGCTTTCGCCGATGTCCTGGAGCAGTTTGACGGCCTGCACGGGAACGAGTCCCTCGAAAGCACGGCGCGCTTCTTCCGTGAGCGGATCGACCGTTCTCAGCGAGACGTTCTGGCCGAGTTTCGTCTGGGCGAGCTGTCCGTAATAGGTTGTCGGATTCTCGGCGGCGCGCATGTAGAAGGGCCGAGCGTCCTCGCCGGCGGCCTCTGCGGCGCGCGCCTGCCAATAGGCGACGCGGGAAATGGAAATCGGGGTGGAGGCGGTTTTCGCCACCGTCGCGAAGTGGCCCGCCGCCCCTGCGGGGTCGTTCAGGAACCTGAGGGCGATCCAGCCCGCATGGAACTCGGCTTCGATCTGCTGCGCGGAGGACTCGGCCGCATGGTGGCTCGCCACCTTGTAGGCGAGCTGGGGGTCGCCCTTGTCCAGCAGCGTGCGGGCGACCATGCGCTGTTCCGCCCACCATTCATCCCCGTCCACGCGAAGCTCGGGGTCGCGGGGCGCCTGCATGATGATGGCGGCGGCCTCCGCCAGCTGGTTGCTCCGGCGCAGGTAGAGGGCGCGGGAGAACAGATAGGACGGGTCCTTCCTCAAGGCTGCGGGAACCGCCGCGAAGGCCTTTTCGGCCTTCTTCTTGCCCTGGTAGATGCCCAGGCGCGCCTTGACCAGAAACTCGTATTCCTTGCCCGCAAGCTCCGCCGCCCGTTGCGCGCCGCCCCAGTTCTCCTTCAGCAGAAGGCGCTCCATGCGGAAGCGGTGGTCGGCTTGCGTCAGCAGGCCCGGGAAACGGTCGAGGATGCGGCGCTCCATGTCGCCGCCGAAGGTGTCCTCCCGCCAAGCATGCCGGATCTGGTCGTTCGCCTCCCGGTCGAGCCCGTCGGCCTTGAGGGCGAAGGCCAGCGCGATCCGGCCTGCGACCGTGATGGGAGGCTGCTTGGCGAAGAAGGCGCGAACCTGGGCCGGGGGCTTGCGCTCGCCGAGCAGCGCATCCTCGGCCCGTCGGCGGATCTGGGTGGTCGCCGGCCAGTCCGGGAAATCCTGCCGGAAGGCGGTAATGCGGTCGAAGTCCACCGGCATGCCGCTGCGGATGACGTACCACTCCGCCAGGGCCCGCGCCGCCGGACCGGACAGCTTCGTCCTCAGGATCTGAGCCTCGGCAGGATCGTTGTCGCGATAGGCCTTGAGGAGCCGGGGCAGGTGGTCGAGGTCCCCCAGGGGCTTGGCGGCGGGCACGAAGCTTTCCAGGGTGCTTGGCGCGTCATAGTCCCGGAAGGTCTGAAACAGGACGGGCCCTACGGCCTCGACCGCCGGCGTCTCGGAAGCAGGGGGAGGCTCGCTCGCCTGGACCGTGAATGCGCATAGATGAACGAAGGCGACCGACGCCAAAAGACGTGTAGGAAGACGCATGGAGAGGCTCATCCCGCAACCCGCAACCGCCGCTGATCCCTTGTTATGGCGACGTTCCTGTTGAGGAAACACTAAGAGCCGGGCTAGGACAACCTCCTAAATGCCTGTTTGCGCCCATGCGCCGCAGTTCCTATGTTGGACCAAAGGGCCGTGAGAACCCGGCGCAATCTTTTTCGAGGATGATCGATGACCCACTTCAAAGGCTCCATCACGGCTCTGGTGACCCCCTTCAAGGACGGGGCCGTGGATGAAGCGGCGTTCCGGGCCTTCATCAACTGGCAGATCGAGGAGGGCACGAACGGCCTCGTTCCCGTGGGCACCACGGGGGAAAGCCCGACCCTGACCCACCGGGAGCACGACCGGGTCGTGGAGATCTGCGTCCAGGAGGCGAGGGGCCGGGTGCCCGTCATCGCGGGCGCAGGCTCCAACAGCACGGCGGAGGCGGTCGCCTTCTCGCAGCATGCGGAAAAGGTCGGGGCCGATGCGGTGCTGATCGTCACGCCCTATTACAACAAGCCCACGCAGGAAGGCCTCTACCAGCATTACAAGGCCATCAACGACGCCATCGGGATCCCGATCCTCATCTACAACATCCCCGGCCGCTCGGTGATCGACATGTCGGTGGACACCATGGCGCGGCTCTACGAGCTCAAGAACATCGCCGGGGTGAAGGACGCCACCGCCAATCTCGCCCGGGTCAGCCTGCAGCGGCAGGCCATGGGGCCCGACTTCATCCAGCTCTCCGGCGAGGACGCGACGGCGCTCGGCTTCATGGCCCATGGCGGGCACGGCTGCATCTCCGTCACCTCCAACGTGGCGCCCAGGCTCTGCGCCGAGATGCAGAACGCCTGCCTCAAGGGCGATTACGCCTCGGCCCTCAGGGTCCAGGACCGCCTGATGCCCCTGCACACGAACCTGTTCATCGAGACCAGTCCGGCGCCGGTGAAGTACGCCGTCTCCGTGCTCGGCTTCATGGAGGACGCGGTGCGGCTGCCCATGATCCCGGCCTCGGACGACACCCGCCAGAAGGTGCGCTCGGCCATGGTCCATGCGGGCCTGATCAACGGCTGAAACCCTCATGGCAAAAGACCCCAAGAGTACGAACCGCGTCGTCGCCGACAACCGCAAGGCGCGGTTCAACTACGAGATCATCGACACCTACGAGGCGGGCATCGCGCTCACCGGCACGGAGGTCAAATCCCTGCGCCAGGGCAAGGCGACCATCAGCGACGCCCATGCGGGGCCGTCGGGGGAGGAGTTCTTCCTGTTCAACGCCTATATCCCCGAATACCTCCAGGCGAACCGATTCAACCACGAGACGAAACGCCCCCGCCGTCTGCTGCTGCACAAGCGGCAGATCGACAAGCTCATCGGCGCGACCCAGCGCGAGGGCTTCACGGTGATCCCGCTCAAGATCTATTTCAACGATCGCGGGCGGGCCAAGGTGGAGCTCGGCCTCGGGCGCGGCAAGAAACTGCACGACAAGCGCGAGACGGAGAAGGAGCGCACTTGGAACCGGGAGAAGGCGCGCCTCATGCGGGACAAGGGCTGACGGGCTCACCCGGCTTTCGCCCGGGCGACGCGGCCGAATAATGAACCGGAAGCGGAATGCAACTCGCACAAGCCGCATTCCGCCCTGATACTTCCATCTCCGTTGGAGGAACGACATGGCGTCGGTTGCACTGGTTTCGGTTCTCGGCCCCGACCGGGTCGGGCTTGTGGCGGCGATTGCCGAGCACCTGTTCAACATCGGCGTGAACCTGCGCGACACCACCTTCGCGGCGCTGGGCGCCGGGGCCGAGTTCGTCGCCCTGTGCGAACTCCCGCCGGGGCTCTCGGCCGGCGAGGTGGAGGCGGCCCTGAAGCAGTTGCCGGAGCTGGAAGACGCCGAGGTTCGCGCCGTGCCCTATGCCTTCGATCCGAGCCCGGGTCCCACGGGCAGCGTCACGCACCGGATCGCCATCAGCGGCGGCGACCAGCTCGGTCTGGTAGCCCGGCTGGCCGAGGTGTTCAAGCAGTACGACGCCAACATCGTGCGCCTGGAGGCGCGCAAGCTTCCGGAGGCGGAGGGCGGCCTCTACGTGACCCGGTTCGCAGTTTTCATCCCGGCGGATCGGATGAACCTGTGCCTCGCCACCGTGGGCAACACGGCAGGCGCCCTCGGATTGAGCTGCCAGGTCGAGGAAAGCTCCCTCTAAGCAGAGCCCTGAGGCGCAAATGGCCAGGACAAGCCTGGCCATGATGCGATCAATGCGAAATTCCGCCTGTGCCCGTCAGATCTCGAAGTCGTCATCCTGCGGCTGGCGGATGCCGTAGCGGCTCTCCAGGGCGCCGTTCTTGGGCGGCAAGGGGCGCTGGGGACGCTCGGAGCGTTCGCCGTTCTCGCCCATGGCCCGCTGCGGCCGGTCGGAGGGGTCGCGGCCGATCCGCGCGACCAGTTGGGACAGGTCGAGGAACTCGTCCGCCTGCCGGCGCAGCTCGTCGGCCACCATGGGCGGCTGGGTGGTGACCGTGGACACGACGGACACCCGCACGCCCCGGCGCTGCATGGCCTCGACCAGGGACCGGAAGTCCCCATCGCCGGAGAACAAGACCATGTGGTCGATGTAGGGGGAGAGCTCCAGCGCGTCGATGGCGAGCTCGATATCCATGTTGCCCTTCACCTTTCGGCGGCCAGCCGAATCGACGAACTCCTTGGTGGGCTTCGTCACCACCCGGTAGCCGTTGTAATCGAGCCAGTCGATCAGCGGGCGGATGGAAGAATATTCCTGGTCCTCGACCAGGGCCGTATAGTAAAAGGCGCGAACAAGGTTACCTCGGCTCTGAAATTCCTTCAGAAGGCGCTTGTAGTCGATATCGAACCCAAGGGTCTTTGTCGTAGCGTAAAGGTTGGCTCCATCAATGAAGAGAGCGATCCGCTGCTGGCCTGACATAAGTAATCTCTTTTCATGTCTGGCAGGGATACATAACAATCTTCTTCGTTAAAGCGACATCGATTATTCGCGCTTGCAAATCAATTGCGCGATCAAATGAGGACGTGCCTTGAAACAGACTGTTGGAAGCCCATTCAGACGAGTAAAAACGCATCTTCGCAACTAAATGACGTGTTCTTTCAGGGTGTCAAGTTGGCAAAACGGAGGCGGTCAAGGGAAACCCGAGGGGGTAAACAGCTTTCTACGCTTTGAGATTACGGCTTCCGGGCTTTATGGCGGGAAGTGCCGCCAATTCGGGCGGAATCCCCTCTGGCGGGTACGCCGGAATATCCAGCTGGACAAGGGACACCAGGGGCGCGCCGAGATCGGCCCTGCCGCCTGAGCGGTCGATGAGGCAGGCTGCGCCCAGAAGGGTGCCGGGGTGTTCGCGCAGGGCCGCCAGGCATTCGCGGGACGACAGGCCGGTGGTGACGATGTCCTCCACCATCACGACCCTGGCTCCCTCAGGGATGGCAAATCCCCGCCTCAACGCGAAGGCGCCGTTCTCGCGCTCGACGAAGATGGCCTTGGCCCCCAGGTGCCGGGCGGTCTCGTAGCCCGGCACGATCCCGCCCACCGCCGGCGAGACCACGTAATCCACCGGCCCGTAGGCTTGCCTGATCTTCTCCGCCAGGGCCCGGCAGACCCGCTCCGTGCGGGCGGGGTCCTGGAACACGAACATCTTCTGCAGGAAGACCGGGCTGTGCAGCCCCGACGAGAGCACGAAATGACCCTCCAGCAGGGCGCCGGCGGAGCGGAATTCAGCGAGAACTTCATCGGGGGTCATGGGCGGGCCTGTCATCGGGAGGATCGATGCTGGTTAGCCCATGCGGCGACGGCCCGTCGACTTCTTTTTCCAGGCCCGGTTTTTCCCAGACCCGGGGGCGGAGCGAAACAGAATTTCCTTGCTGCCTTGGAACGGCCTTTGTAGGGACAGACCGGCGGTCTGTGGGGCAATTCATATGAGGGTCCTCGTGCTTGGCGGATACGGCCTCATCGGCCTGCCCGCCGTTCGGCGGCTGGTCGAGGCCGGGCACCGGGTCACGGGTCTCGGACGCTCCGTTCGATCCGCCCGCATCTCCCATCCCGACGTGGCCTGGATCGAACGGGACATCGCCCGGCTGACCGATCCCGCGGCTTGGCTGACGGTCCTCTCCGGGATCGAGGCGGTGGTGAACTGCTCCGGCGCCCTTCAGGACAGCGGCCGCGACGATCTCCAGGCGCTTCAGTCCGACGCGATGAAGGCCCTCTTCGAGGCCTGCCGGACGGCGTCGGTCCGCCGGGTCGTGCAGGTCTCCGCCGCCGGCGTGTCCCTGGAGGCGGCCACGCCCTTCTACCGCACCAAGGCCGAGGCCGATGCAGCCCTCATGGGGTCCTATCTCGACTGGATCATCCTGAGGCCCGGCCTCGTCATCGCGCCTGCGGCCTATGGCGGAACCGCGCTCATCCGGGGTCTCGCGTCCTTTCCCCTCATGGTTCCGCTCGTGGGAGGCAGGCAGCCCCTTCAGACGGTGGGCGTCGATGACGTGGCCGACGCCATCCTGGCCGCGGTCGAGGGATGGGTCGCATCGCGGACAATCTACGATCTCGTGGAGGAGCGCCCCCAAAGCTTGCAGGAGGTCGTTCTGGCGTTCCGGTCGTGGCTGGGGCATCCGGCCGCTTCCGTCGTGCGGGCGCCGAACTGGATCGGCCGGGCCCTGTGCAGGATCGGCGATGCCTTGAGCTGGCTCGGATGGCGTCCGCCCCTGCGAACGACGGCCCTTCTCCAGCTCGAAGCCGGGATCGCGGGCGATCCCTCGGCCTGGCTCCGGGAGCTGGGACGGGTTCCCTCGAGCCTTCAGGAGACCCTGCGGCGCACCCCCTCGACCGTGCAGGAGCGGTGGTTCGGCCGGCTGTGGCTCATGAAGCCGGTGGTGATCGCGGCCTTGAGCCTGTTCTGGCTGGCGTCCGGCCTGATCGGCCTCGTGAAGGCGGACGCGGCGTCCGCCATCCTGACCGGGCGGGGCATCGGGGAGGGGATCGCAACGCTCGCCGTCATCGGCGGCAGCCTCCTGGACATGGCTCTCGGGGCGATGCTGCTCGTGCGCCCCGCCTACAGGGCGGCGGCCCTGGGCATGATCGCGACGACGCTTGCCTATCTTGCGGCCGGAACGGCGCTGGCCCCCGAACTCTGGCTCGATCCCCTGGGCGCCTTCGTGAAGACCCTTCCCGGCCTCGTCCTTGCCCTGGTGGCGCTCGCCATCGCGGATGAACGCTGATGGAGCCCGTCGACGTCCTGCGCTGGCTTCACGTGATCGGCGCCACCGTGCTTCTCGGCACGGGGGCGGGCATCGCCTTCTTCATGCTGATGGCCCACAGAACCCGTCAGCCCGCCCTCGTGGCGCATGTGGCCGGAACGGTGGTCGTGGCGGATCTTCTCTTCACCGCCACCGCCGTCGTCGCGCAGCCGCTCACCGGCCTGGGACTGGCCCTTCTGGTCGGCTGGCCCCTGACGGAGGGATGGCTTCTTGTCTCCCTCGCCCTGTATGTCCTCACCGGATTGTTCTGGCTGCCGGTCGTCTGGATCCAGCTTCGGATGCGCGATCTCGCCCGGTCCGCCGCAAGGGAAGGCCTGCCCCTGCCAGGGGAGTATCACCGGCTCTTTCGCATCTGGTTCGCCTGCGGCATCCCGGCGTTCCTCGCGGTTCTCGCCATCCTGTGGCTCATGCTCGCCAAGCCGTCGTTCGGCTTGATATGACTGAAATCAATCCGTCACCCGGTCCGCGCGGCTCACCACGCGCTTGGCGCGCAGTTCCGCCAGGATGGCGTTGAGGTGCTTCAGGTCCCACACGGTCAGGTCGATGGTCATGTCGGTGAAGTCCTGGGTCCGGCGCTTCATGGCCACGTTGTCGATGTTGCCGTCATGGTCCGCGATCACCTGGGCGATCTGCGCCAGGGAGCCGGGCTCGTTGATGGATTGCAGCTTGATGCGGGCGGGGAAGCGCTGCGGCGCGTTGGGGTCCAGGTCCCAGCGCACGTCGATCCAGCGGTCGGGCTCGTTGTCGAAATCGGCCAGGGACGGGGACTGGATCGGGTAGATCGTCACGCCTTCGCCGGGGGTCAGGATGCCCACGATGCGGTCGCCCGGAATGGCTCCGCCCTGGGAGGAGAAGCGGATGGGCACGTCCCCGTTCAGGCCGCGGATCGGGATGGCCTTGGGACCGTCGCCGGAGCCCTTCTTGGCCGCCCCGTCGGGCTTGTCCGCGCCGCCCGCGGCCGCCCGGATCTCGGCCGCTCCTCGCCGCTCCTCCGTATAGTCGGGGTAGACGGCGCGCACCACGTCGCCGGAGAACATCTCGCCCCGGCCCACCGCCGCCAGCACGTCCTCGATGGAAGCCCGCGCCAGGCGGGGCAGGGCTCCTTTCAGCTTCTCGTCGGAGAAGGGGCGGTTCGCCCGCTCGAAGGCGCGCTCCAGGATCTGGCGTCCGAGCCCGGTATATTGCCGCCGCACCGCCGCCCGGGTGGCGCGCCGGATGGAGGCGCGGGCCTTGCCGGTCACCACCAGGGATTCCCAGGCGGCCGGAGGCGTCTGGCCCTCGGCGCGCACGATCTCCACCTCGTCGCCGTTCTGCAACTCGGTCAGGAGCGGCGACATGCGGCCGTTGATCTTGCAGCCCACCGCCGTGTTGCCGACATCGGTGTGGACCGCATAGGCGAAGTCGATGGGCGTCGCGCCGCGAGGCAGAGCGATAAGGCGGCCCTTGGGCGTGAAGCAGAAGACTTGGTCGTGGAAGAGTTCGAGCTTGGTGTGCTCCAGAAACTCTTCCGGATTGTCGCCCTCGGCCAGGAGGTCGATGGTGCGCCGCAGCCATTGATAGGCGCGGCTCTCGTTGGCGAGGCGCGAATTGTTGTTGATGCCCTCCTTGTAGAGGGCATGGGCGGCGATGCCGTATTCCGCCACCTCGTCCATGTCCAGGGTGCGGATCTGCAGCTCCACCCGCTGGCTGCCCGGGCCGATCACCGTGGTGTGGATCGAGCGGTAGTCGTTCTGCTTGGGCGTGGAGATGTAGTCCTTGTAGCGCCCCGGCACCATGGGCCAGCTCGTGTGAACCGCGCCCAGCGCCCGGTAGCACTCGTCGAGGGTGCCGACGATGATCCGGAAGGCGAAGATGTCCGACAATTGCTCGAAGGAGACGGACTTGCGCTCCATCTTGCGCCAGATCGAATAGGGCCGCTTCTGGCGTCCCGACACCTGCGCCTCGATCCCCTGGACGCCGAGCTTCTTGGTCAGGGTCCGCTCGATCTCCTCCACCAGCTTCTCGCTCCTGGCGGTCAGCTCGTGGAGATGGCGGTTGATGGCCTCGTAGGCCTCCGGGTCGAGGATGCGGAAGGACAGGTCCTCCAGCTCCTCGCGCATCTCCTGGATGCCCATGCGCCCGGCGAGCGGCGCATAGATCTCGAGGGTCTCCTCGGCGATGCGCCTGCGCTTGTCCGGCGGCATGAACTGGAGGGTGCGCATGTTGTGCAGGCGGTCGGCGAGCTTGACCAGAAGCACCCGCACGTCGTCCGCGATGGCCAGCAGCAGCTTGCGGAAGTTCTCCCCCTGGGCCGCCCGCTTCGACACCAGGTCGAGCCGCTTGATCTTGGTCAAACCGTCCACCAGGGAGCCGATCTGCGAGCCGAAGGTCTTGTTGATCTCCTCCAGGGTCGCCTGGGTGTCCTCCACCGTGTCGTGGAGAACCGCCGCCGCGATGGTGGCATCGTCGAGCTTGAGGTCGGTGAGGATCGCCGCCACTTCGAGGGGATGGCCGAAGAACAGGTCGCCGGACGCGCGCTTCTGGTTCCCATGCGCCCGCATGGCGTAGATATACGCGCGATTGAGAAGCGCCTCGTCGGCCGAGGGGTTGTAGCGCTTGACCCGCTCGACGAGTTCGTACTGGCGCATCATCCGGCCGCAATCTCCTTTTGACCCTGGATATCTGGCTGAACTGAAAGGGATTTGGAGGATATTGTACAACGTCTTCCCACGGCAAGCTGAATAGCTTGCCGCAGGGCTTCCAAGCCGCAGGGTGGTTAAGCCCGGCAACGAAAAAGCCCGGCGCGGGGCCGGGCTTCGAAAGGGTCGGGCTTCAAAGAGGTCGGACTTGGCGACGCTTACTCGCGGTCGTCGTCGTCCGCGCTGCTGCTGGGAGGGACGAGGCCCTCCAGGCCGCGCAGCAGGTCGTCCTCGCTCATGCGGTCGAACTGAACGTCCGCGTCGTTGTCGCCTCCGGCCGGGGCCGCGGCGGCGGTGTTGCCGAGGAGCGGAACGGTCTCTGCCTCAGGCTCGTCCACCTCCACGTATTTCTGCATGGAATGGATGAGCTGCTCCTTCAGGTCGTCGGGAGCGATGGTCTCGTCCGCGATCTCGCGGAGAGCCACGACGGGGTTCTTGTCGCGGTCGCGGTCGATGGTCAGCGGCGCGCCCGAGGAGATCAGGCGGGCCCGGTGGCTGGCCAGCAGCACGAGCTCAAACCGGTTGTCGACCTTGTCGATGCAGTCTTCGACGGTCACACGAGCCATGGGAGGCTCCTTCTTCAGGTTCTGAGAAAAATCGGGAGGTGGGGTCAATACATCGGCTGACCCGAGAATACAAGGGGAGCCGTGCCCTTTCAGGGGTTTAGGGCGGAGTCCGCCTGCTCGGGCCGGCGAGGTTTTCCGCTCTTTTCCTTGACTCCGCCGCCTCCCGGTGCGAGTCCCGCGCGGATTTCACGCAGCAAAGGTTCCGCTCCCGATGAAGCGCGCGTTCATTTTTCCCGGCCAGGGAAGCCAGGCCGTGGGCATGGGCAAGGCCCTCGCCGGGGCCTTCCCCCAGGCCAAGGCCGTCTTCGACGAGGTGGATGACGCCCTCTCGCAGAAGCTTTCCGTCCTCATGTGGGAGGGCCCGGCGGAGGACCTGACGCTCACCGCCAACACCCAGCCGGCCCTGATGGCCGTGAGCCTGGCGGCGATCCGCGTCCTGGAGGCGGAAGCCGGGCTCGACCTCAGGACCCATGCGGCGTTCGTGGCCGGGCATTCCCTCGGCGAATATTCGGCCCTGGCCGCGGCCGGCAGCCTCTCGGTGGCCGACACGGCCCGCCTGCTGCGGATTCGCGGCAACGCCATGCAGAGCGCGGTTCCGGTGGGGCAGGGCGCCATGGCGGCGCTCCTCGGCCTCGAATACGACGCCGCCCTGGAGGTCGCCCGCGAGGCGGCGCAGGGGGAGGTCTGCGACGCCGCCAACGACAACGGCGGCGCCCAGGTGGTGGTGTCCGGCCACAAGGCCGCCGTGGAGCGGGCGGTCGCCCTCGCCCCCGCCAAGGGGGCCAAGCGCGCCGTGATGCTGGCCGTGTCCGCCCCCTTCCATTGCGCCCTCATGCGGCCCGCCGCCGACGCCATGCGCGAGGCCCTGGCCGGGGTGAGAGTCAATGCCCCGGCCGTGCCCGTGGTGGCCAACGTGGAGGCGGGGCCGATCACCGACCCGGCGGCGATCCGCGACGCCCTGGTCCGCCAGGTCACCGGCACCGTGCGCTGGCGCGAGAGCGTGGCCTACATGGCGGCCCAAGGGGTCCAGGCCTTCCACGAGGTCGGGTCCGGCAAGGTGCTGACGGGCCTCGTGAAGCGCATCGCCGCATGCGCCTCCGCCACGGCCATCGGCGCGCCCGAGGATGTCGCCGCCTTCAAAACGTCCCTTCACGGCTAAGAGGAGCCCCGCATGTTCGATCTGACCGGCCGCAAGGCTCTCGTGACCGGCGCCACCGGCGGCATCGGCGGCGCCATCGCCCGCGCCCTTCACGCCAGGGGCGCAGCCGTCACCCTGTCGGGGACCCGCCGCCCGGCGCTCGACGAACTGGCCGCCTCCCTCGGGGAGCGCGTCCATGTGGTGGAGGCCAACCTGTCCGACAAGGACTCGGTCGAAGCCCTCGTTCCGGCGGCCGAGGCCGCCATGGAGGGGCTCGACATCCTGGTCAACAACGCGGGCGTGACCAAGGACAACCTGTTCATGCGCATGAAGGACGAGGAGTGGGACACGGTCCTCGCCGTGAACCTCACCGCCGCCTTCCGCCTCTCCCGCGCCGCCGTGAAGGGCATGATGCGCCGCCGCCATGGCCGCATCGTCAATATCGGCTCCGTGGTGGGCTCCACGGGCAATCCGGGCCAGGGCAATTACGCCGCCTCCAAGGCGGGCCTGATCGGCATGACCAAGGCGCTCGCCGCCGAGGTGGCGAGCCGCAACATCACCGTGAACCTCGTAGCTCCGGGCTTCATCGAGTCGCCCATGACCAATGCGCTCAACGACAAGCAGCGCGAGGGCATCCTCGGCACCGTTCCCATGGGGCGGCTCGGCCGGGGCGATGAAATCGCCTCGTCGGTGGTCTATCTCGCGTCCGACGAAGCCGCCTACGTGACGGGCCACACCCTGCACGTGAACGGCGGAATGGCCATGTTCTGAAGGCACTTGAGGGTGCTTCCGGAAACTGTTTGCAGGGGCGGCGACCCCCCTCGCCAGAGAGGACAAGCTTGTGTTAAGCATGAGCCCGATCAGGTCAAAGGGGTTGACCGGCGCTTAAAAATGCGGCTTTGCACGGCGCAGGGTAGCCGTTTCAGCGTTGTCAGCTGAGCAGCTGATCTAAGTTCAATTCTTGACCCGCCCAATTCCTGAGGCGGCAGCCACTGAGGAAAATACGATGAGTGACGTCGCTGATCGCGTGAAGAAGATTGTTGTCGAGCACCTCGGCGTCGAAGCCGACAAGGTGACCGACAACGCCAACTTCATCGACGACCTGGGCGCCGACAGCCTCGACACCGTCGAGCTGGTGATGGCGTTCGAGGAGGAGTTCAACGTCGAGATTCCGGATGACGCGGCTGAGACCATCGTCACGGTTGGCGACGCCATCCGCTTCCTCGAGAAGAACGCGGCCTGAAGACCTGAAGGGCGTCGGGTGACTCATCCGACGCCCTCATTCTATTGAGCGATAGGGCACCACATGATGCGCCGGGTTGTTGTTACGGGTCTTGGCATGGTCACTCCGCTGGGCAACGGGGTCGAGGCCACGTGGTCCCGGCTCGTCGAGGGCCAGAGCGGCGCCAACAGGATCAGCGACTTCCAGGTGGACGACCTGGCCTGCCAGATCGCCTGCCAGATCCCCCGCGGCGACGGCTCGGACGGCACCTTCAACGCCGATCAATGGATGGAGCCCAAGGAGCAGCGCAAGGTCGACCCCTTCATCGTCTATGGCATGGCGGCGGCCACCCAGGCCCTGCAGGATTCGGGCTGGAAGCCCACATCTTACGAGGACCAGTGCGCCACCGGGGTGCTGATCGGCTCCGGCATCGGCGGCATCGGCGGCATCTACGAGGCCTCGGCCACGCTCATCGAGCGCGGTCCGCGCCGCATCTCGCCCTTCTTCATCCCCGGCCGCCTCATCAACCTGGCGGGCGGCTACGTGTCCATCGAGCACGGGCTGAAGGGCCCGAACCATGCGGTGGTGACGGCCTGCTCCACCGGAGCCCACGCCATCGGCGATGCGGCGCGCCTGATCGCCCTGGGGGATGCGGAGGTCATGGTGGCCGGCGGCGCGGAATCGCCCATCAACCGCCTGTCCATCGCGGGCTTTGCCGCCTGCCGGGCGCTCTCCACAAATTTCAACGACGATCCCACCAGGGCCTCGCGTCCCTACGACAAGGACCGGGACGGCTTCGTCATGGGCGAAGGCGCAGGCGTGGTCGTGCTGGAGGAATACGAGCACGCCAAGGCGCGCGGGGCCAAGATCTACGCGGAGGTCGTCGGCTACGGCCTGTCGGGGGACGCCTATCACATCACCTCGCCCTCGGAGGACGGGGACGGGGCCTATCGCTGCATGTCCGCCGCCATCAAGCGGGCGGGCATCTCGGTCTCCGAGATCGACTACGTGAACGCCCACGGCACCTCCACGCCCCTCGGGGACGAGATCGAGCTGAAGGCGGTCGAGCGCCTCGTGGGCAATTCGGCGTCCGACCTCACCATGTCGTCCACCAAGTCCGCCGTGGGCCACCTGCTCGGGGCCGCAGGCGCCGTCGAGGCGATCTTCTCCGTGCTGGCCATGCGGGACGGGGTGGTGCCCCCGACCATCAACCTGGACAATCCGTCGGTGGACACCGCCATCGATCTCGTGCCCAAGACGGCCAAGCGCAAGACCATCGACGTGGCCCTTTCGAACTCCTTCGGGTTCGGCGGCACCAACGCATCCTTGATCTTCCGGCGCGTATCCTGACAATAAGCGAAGCCCGTTACGGCTTTTCGCCATAATCCCCGCTAGGGTGGCGAACAGCCGGGGATCACCGGCAGGCACCAGAAAAGCGTCGTGATGTTCGGACGGAAAAAGCTAAAGCCTCCCGCCTTCCCGCAAGACTCCGAGTCCCAGAACCTCCAGCCGCGCCTTGCGCCGCGCTCCCCCAGCGAGGCCATCAAGCCCATGGCGCCGCCGCCGCCGCCTCCGCCCCGCCTTCGCCGCCGCAGGGGCGGCATGGCCTCCGTGGTCAGCGGGCTCCTGACCCTTCTCATCGCCCTGGCGATCGCGGCGATCTTCGGCTTCTCCATGCTGGAGCGGGAGGTGACGGCCAAGGGGCCGCTCCAGAACGACAAGGTCGTTCTGATCCCGCGCAACAGCGGAACGGGCGAGATCGCCAACATCCTCAAGCAGGAAGGCGTGATCAACCAGCCGTTCCTCTTCGAGACCTACGCTCTCGTCAACGGGCAGCGGGGCCAGCTCAAGGCGGGCGAATTCCAGTTCAAGGCCGGAACCAGCGTCGCAGAGGCCATCGACACCCTGGTCCAGGGCAAGGCTATCCTGCACTCCGTCACGATCCCCGAGGGTCTCACCACCGACCAGATCATCGCGCGCCTCTACGAGAACGACATCCTGAGCGGCGATCTCTCCGAGCCGCCCCGGGAAGGCACGCTTCTGCCCGACACCTACAAGTTCGAGCGCGGCACCACCCGCCAGCAGATCGTCAACACCATGCAGGCGGCCCAGCGCCAGGCGCTCAACCAGATCTGGCAGCGCCGCTCGCCCGAGGTGCCGATCAAGTCTCCCCAGGAGCTGGTCATCCTGGCCTCCATCGTCGAGAAGGAGACGGGCCGCGCCGACGAGCGCACCCGGGTCGCCGGCGTGTTCATCAACCGGCTCATGAAGCGCATGAGGCTCCAGTCCGACCCCACCATCGTGTACGGCCTGGTGGGCGGGAAGGGCACCCTCGGGCGGGGCATCATGCGCAGCGAGATCGAGGCCGCGACTCCCTACAACACCTACGTGATCGAAGGCCTCCCTCCGGGGCCCATCGCCAATCCGGGCCGGGCGGCGCTGGAGGCGGTGGCCAATCCCTCGCGGACGAAGGATCTCTACTTCGTGGCGGACGGCTCCGGCGGCCATGCCTTCGCCGAAACCTATGAGCAGCACCAGCGCAACGTGACCCGGTGGCGGCAGGTCGAGAAGAGCCGCGCCGCGACGGAAACCGGCAATGTGGACCGGGTGGTGCCGGAAGGCGACGGGCAGGTCCCACCGGGCGCCGGGGGCGTGACCCCGGAACTGCGCGGCGCCGCCGAGACCGCCCCTCCTCCGGGGGGCAGGCAGGGGCGCGCCCGCGGCTTCGATGCGAGCGAAGGCACCAGCCGGGACCCGCTCAAGAACAGGACGTTCGACCTGAGCAATCCCAAGAACGTCCCGACCTTACGTCAACCCTGATGGTTTGGCTGCTTGTGGGGGAGATCGGCGCGGATTAAGGTCGCGCCCGTCTTCAAAACCATCCGAGGTTCAAGCGCATGGCCATTGCGAGCATGACCGGCTTCGCCCGCGAAGCCGGCGTCACGGGTCCTTACCAATGGGCCTGGGAGATCAAGACCGTGAACGGGCGCGGCCTCGAGGTGCGGGTGAGGGCCCCCTCCGGCCTCGACGCCGTGGGCGAAGAGGCGCGAGGCCAGATCCTCAAGGCGCTGACCAGGGGCCAGGGACAGCTCAACCTCGCCCTCGGCAAAACCTCCTCCGCGCCGAAGCTTCGGGTCAATCAGGAGGTGCTGCAATCCCTGCTCTCGGCCATCGGCTCCCTGACCCTGCCGGAGAACGTGAAGCCCGCTTCCCTCGACGGTCTCCTCTCGGTGCGCGGGGTGGTGGAGGTCGACGAGGAGGCGGGGGAGCCGGGCCAGGACGAGGCCCTCGACGCAGCCCTCAAGGCCGGGATCGGCAGGCTCATCGAATCCCTGAAGGCGGCGCGCCTGAAGGAGGGGCAGGCCCTGGCCGCCGTCCTCGGCCAGCAACTCGACGGCATTGCCCGCCTCGTGGACGAGGCCGAAGCCTCGCCCTCGCGACGGCCCGAGGCCATCCGCGCGCGCCTGGAGGCGCAGGTCGCCGAACTCCTCGACGGCAGGGGAGGCCTCGATCCCGCCCGCCTGCACCAGGAGGCCGTGCTGATCGCCGCCCGGGCCGACATCCGCGAAGAGCTGGATCGCCTGCGCGCCCATGTGGACGCGGCCCGCGGCCTCCTGCAGGAGGGCGGGTCCGTCGGGCGGCGGCTCGACTTTCTCGCCCAGGAGTTCGGGCGCGAGGCGAACACCCTCTGCGCGAAGGCGAACGATGTGGCGCTCTCGCGGATCGGCCTCGAGCTGAAGGCCGTGATCGAGCAGTTCCGGGAACAGGTTCAGAACGTGGAGTAGGGCAGTGGGTCCTGATGCAAAACCCTTGGTGGGCCGCCGCGGCCTTATCCTGATCCTGTCCTCGCCCTCGGGGGCGGGCAAGACCACGCTCACCCGCTCCCTCGTCCAGGAACAGGCCGGCGTGCTGTCGATCTCCGTGACCACCCGCCCGAAGCGCCCCTCGGAGATCGACGGACGCCACTACCACTTCATCGACGTGGAGGAGTTCATGGCGATGCGCGACCGCGACGAGCTTCTCGAATGGGCCGAGGTGCACGGCAACTTCTACGGCACCCCCCGCAAGCTCGTGGAGCGCACCCTGGCGGCCGGCCAGGACATGATCTTCGACATCGACTACCAGGGCACCCGGCAGGTGCGACAGAAGCTGCCGGAGGATGTGGTGACCGTGTTCATCCTGCCTCCCAGCTTCAAGGAGCTGAAGGCTCGGCTCGAGCGCCGGGCGGAGGATTCCCCCGAGATCATCGCCAAGCGCCTCACCAACGCGCGGGTCGAGATGGAGCGCTGGGTCGAGTACGACTACGTGATCGTCAACGAGGATCTCGGCCGGTCCTACGACAGCCTGAAGGCCATCCAGGCGGCCGAGCGCCTAAAGCGCGACCGGCTCGTGGGCCTGTCCGACTTCGTCGAAGGGCTGCTTGCGGAGAAGATCGGCTAGGCTTAAGCCCTTCGGGCGCCTAGACGAGAGCCAGCCGGTTCCGGCGCTCCCGGCGGGCGACCGCATGCCCGATCAGCACGTCCATCAGCTCGCCCGGAGGCAGGCCTCCGGCCTCCCAGAGCTTGGGATACATGCTGATCGCCGTGAAGCCTGGCAGGGTGTTCACCTCGTTGACGAACAGGCTGTCCTCATCCTGCGGATCGACGAAGAAATCCACCCGCGCCAGGCCTTCGCAGCCGAGAGTCTTGAAGGTTTCGACCGCCAGCTCCTGGAGGCGTCGCGCCTGTTCGGAGGAGAGTTCGGCCGGGATGCGCAGGAGGGCCCCGTCCGCATCCACATACTTGGCATCATAGCTGTAGAAGCCATGGCTGCCCGCGGGCACGATCTCGCCGAGCGGAGAGGCCCTGATCTCGCCCGCCGCATCCTCCAGCACGGAGCATTCGATCTCCCGCGCTCCCGTGACGCTGCGCTCCACGAGCACCTTGCCGTCGTAGCTGAACGCCCGTCCGCAGGCCTTCTCGAATTCGTCGGCGGAGGTGGCGCGGGACACGCCCACCGATGAGCCCATATTGGCGGGCTTCACGAAAAGGTCCGACGTTCCGAGCGCCTCCACGGCAGTCGGGTAATCGCAGCGGGTGCGTGGCGTCAGCGTCAGGAAGGGGACCACCGGCAGGCCGCTGTCGCGCAGGAGGCGCTTGGCCACGTCCTTGTCCATGGCTGCGGCGGAGCCCATCACGCCCGAGCCCACATAGGGGATGTTGGCGAGTTCGAGGAAGCCCTGAACCGTCCCGTCCTCGCCGTTGGGTCCGTGGAGCACGGGCACGATGGCATCGAGGCGCAGCGTGGTGGAACCCGCATGGCCGTTCAGGACGATCATCTCGCCCCCGCCGCCGGGCACCAGGGCGACCTGGGGCGCTCCCTCGGGGATTTCCAGGGATGTTGAACCCCGCCCGCCGCCATTGCCGCTGTCGCAGAGCAGCCAGCGCCCATCCCGTCCGATGCCGATGGGGATGATGTCGTAACGGTCCGGGTCGAGGGCGCGCAGGACATTGGCGGCCGAGAGCTTCGAGACCTCGTGCTCCGCCGAGCGCCCTCCGAACAGAAGCCCGATCCTCTTGCGCGGCTGCGACATGTCCGCTTCCTCCTCTTGCGGCCGAAGCCGCCTGCCTGGGCTGATCCTAGGAGCGGCGCGGTTAAGGTCCCATAAAGGCCGCGCCGTTCCGTCGAGGGGCTGCATATAGACCCTGTCGGGGACGAGGCGACGCCGGAGCCGCCTCAGGCCCGCGAGCCGCGGGCGGCGTCGAGGGCATTGGCGAGCGCCACGTAGCCCTCAATTGGGATGTTCTCGGCCCGGATCGTTTCCTCGATCCCCGCGGCCTTAATGAGGGCGGCCGGATCCGGCGTGAGAGATTTCAGGCTCTGGCGCAGCATCTTGCGGCGCTGCCCGAAGGCGGCGCGGGTCACTGCCTCCAGGGCCCCCAGGCGACAGGGCAAGGGGTTCGCCCGCGGCGTGAGGTGGACGACGCTTGAGGTGATCTTCGGCGGCGGCACGAAGGCGGAGGGCGGCACGTCGAAGAGGATGCGCGATTCCGAGCGCCAGCCGCAGAGGACCCCAAGACGTCCGTAGTTCTTCGGATCATCCTCGTCCGCCACGATGCGCTCGGCGACCTCGCGCTGGAACATGAGGGTGAGCGAGGCCCACCAGGGCGGCCAGGCCTCCAAGGTCAGCCATCCGGTGAGCAGGGCCGTTCCCACATTATAGGGCAGGTTGGCGATGATCCGCACGAGGCCGCTCCCAGCCTGCGGGCGAGGATCGAAGGCCAGGGCATCGGCCTCGATGACCTCCAGCCGGCCCGGGTAATGGGCGGAAATCTCCGCAAGAGCCGGCAGGCAGCGGCTGTCGCGCTCGATGGCCACCACCTTCCTTGCGCCTGCCGCCAGGATGGCCCGGGTGAGGCCGCCGGGACCGGGACCGACCTCGATCACGGTGGCGTCTTCCAGGGGACCGGCGGAGCGGGCGATGCGGCTGGTGAGATTGAGATCGAACAGGAAGTTCTGGCCGAGGGACTTCTTGGCCATCAATCCATGGGTGCGGACCACGTCCCGGAGCGGCGGGAGGCCGTCGATCTGGCTCATGGGGCCGCCCTTGCCCCCAGGCTGGCGGCCAGCCGGATGGCGGCCTCAAGGCTGCTGGGCAGGGCGATCCCCTTGCCGGCGATGTCGAAGGCGGTGCCGTGATCGGGCGAGGTGCGCACGAAAGGCAGGCCGAGGGTCACGTTGACGGCCTCGTCGAACGCGATGGTCTTGATGGGGATGAGCGCCTGGTCGTGATACATGGCCAGCGCCGCATCGTAGCGGCTGCGGGCGCGGGCGTGGAACATGGTGTCCGCCGGAAGGGGCCCGGAGACCGCGATCCCCTCCTGCCGCAGGATCTCCACGGCGGGCGCGACGATCCCCAGGTCCTCCGATCCCATCGCGCCGTTCTCCCCCGCATGAGGGTTGAGGCCCGCGAGCGCAAGGCGTGGGTGGGAGAGGCCGAACCGCTCCCTCAGCTCCCGCGCCACGATCCGCCCGGTGAGAACGATCAGGTCGGTGGTCAGGCTGGACGGGACGGCCGAGAGGGGGATGTGAACCGTCACCGGCACGACGGCCAGTTCTTCGCTCCACAGCATCATGACCGGGTGAGGGGGCCGGCCCTCAGCGTCCGCCGCAAGGGCGGCCAGGAATTCCGTATGCCCCGGATGCCGGAACCCGGCCTCGTAGAGCACGTGCTTTGCGATGGGATTGGTCACCAGCGCCGAGGCCGCGCCATCGCGGACCAGCCGCACGGCGGTCTCGATGGACTCGATGAAGGAGGATGCATAGCCAGCATCGGGCCGGCCTGGCGTTGCGGACACCGGCGACGTCAGGGGAACGACCGGAAGCGCGTCCGGAAACACCGCCTGAATTTGCGACGGCTCGACGGGAACGACCGGAATGGTCCAGCCCTGGGATTGCGCGATGCGGTCGAGAAAGCCGGGATCGGCCACCGCAGCGAAGGGCGGCAGGCGGGCTTCTTTGCGCCTGAGCCAGGCCTTCAGAATCAGCTCGGGACCGATCCCGGCCGGGTCGCCTTGGGTCAGGAGAAGAGGCCTTGGGTTCAGCCCTGTCACTAGTTGAAGATACCAGAATCGGCGGAGTCGGCGGAATTGAAGTTCTGCGAGATCGTCGCTTCGCCGAGGGTGCGCAGTTCGAGGCTCAGAAGCACCGTATGGCTCCTGTCCTTCTCGCCCGAGCTCAAGGCCACATCCCGTGGAGACATGGAGTACCTGATCGAGAAGTTGGTGCACTCGTCGATGTAGCCCAGGCCCAGGGACATGGAACTGACGTAGGCGGCATCCTGCTTGTTGTAGACCGCGGTGCCGGGATTGGTCGCCAGTTGCGTCATATAGGTCTCGCGCGCCAGGAGATAGCGGTCGAGATCGAGCAGAACCGAGCCGGTGACATACCAGTTCGGCGTCAGGTTCCATCGGGCGGAGGTCAACAGGCCCTCGCGGCGATGCGTGAAGCCGATATTGGGCTGCGCCTCGTAGCGCGCATAGGTCACGGAGGTGGAGACCGGCAGGTAGGGATCGAAATTCGCCCTGAAGCCCGCCTCGATGCGGTTGAGACCCAGGTCCTCGTTGTCGAGACGGGCGCGGGTCACGAAGGAGAAGTTCTTGTTGGGCGAGATCTGGATGCGCCCGACATAGTCGGACGCGCGGGATTCGAGGCCCGAATCCAGGCCCACATTGGCCAGGTCGCCCTGCCGGAAGGAGTTGCGGCCCGCCACCTGATAGGATTGTCCGAACAGCACGTTGGCGTAGAAATCGTCCGCGCCCGTGACGGTGTATTGCAGGCCCACATTGGCGCGAACGCCGCCTTCGGCCCGGTCGTAGCCGGAGAACTTGTCCCAGTCGAAGAGCGACGTATCGTCGAAGATCAGGCTCTGGGCGTCTTCGTTGGGCAGATGGCCGATCCGCGTCTCGTTCGGGCGGGCGATCACCTGCGCGATCGGCTCCAGGATCTGCTTTCCGGAGGTGCCGAGATCGGCGACCAGGGGGAAGCGGTATTCGAGGCCGATCGCCGGGGTGGCGCGGAAGAGATAATCGTCGTCGCCCTCAAGGAAGTTGCTCAGCCCGATGTTCTGGTAGCCGCCGAACTCCGGAGCGATCCAGTAGTTGTCGGCCCGGAGGTAGGCGAAGGGCGTCCAGACCTGGCCGATGGGGTCGATGAATTCACGCCGCCAGGAGGCGCTGATCGAGGCCCGGGACGTGGACCCGCTGATGCCGCGCACAAGGCAGGAGCCGCGCTCGAACACGGCGCAGGTCCTGTAGAGACCCAAGAAATTCGTCCGCTGCCGGGGAATCTCCTCGAACTGAGCGGCCTCTCGGGAGAGGCTCGTCACGTTCACGTCGGCGGCGAATTCGCCGCCGAGGACAGGCGGGGTGATCCGCTTGTTGTAATCGAGCACCGGGTGCACCACCGGCTGCTGCTTCTGCCAGTCGCGGCTGGACAGGCCCTGGAAGTAATAGCCCCGGAGGTCGAAGAACGAGCGATCCCCTTGTCCCTGGAGGTAGAGGGTCGAGATTGCTTCCTTGAGATAGAGCGTGTTCAGGCTCTCGCTGCGAACGCGGTAGTTCTCCAGGAACCACTTGTCCGACAGCAGGACGATGTCCCAGCCCCATCTCCAGCGGTCGTTGATGTAGAACAGGCCGGTGGTCTCAAGCGAGCCGCGGAACTCCCGGTCGCCGGGGCCGCTTGGGCTGTCCAGGAAAGCGTCCGGATCGAGCTGCGAAATGCCCGCGGCGCGGATGTTGTAGACGCCGTTGTCGAGGCGGTGGCGCCACTCGACCTGGCCGAGAAGCCCCTGACGGCTCAGAACGGTGGGGGTCACGGTCAGATCGAAGTTCGGGGCGATGGCCCAGAAGAACGGGACCCCTAAGCCGAATCCCAGGGTGTTGGAATAGACGTAGCGCGGGGCGAGGAAGCCCGTCTTGCGTTTGACGGTCGGGTCCGGCGTCCAGAAATAGGGCAGGTAGGCGACCGGCAGTCCATAGATCTCGAGGCTCGCATCCTCGTAATAGATGGTCTGCTCGCTGTTGTTGTGGATGATCTTCGCGGCCTTGACCTGCCAGAGCGGCGGCTTCTCGGGATTTTCCTTGCATGGCTCGCAGACCGTATAGGTGCCGCGCTCGAAAATGGTGGTCTCGCCCCCAGCGCGCTCGGCGCGCGGCGCGGAAAAGCGGGTCGTGAGGGGCCTGCCGTCCTCGACCGAGGATTGCACCACCCGGAGGGAATCGATGAAGCCGCTCTTGAAGTCGTCCGTCAGCTCGAAGCGGTCGCCCGACGCCACGGTGCCGCTGGCGTCAGTGAGCCGGGCATTGCCTTCGGCGTGGACGCGGCCCGTGTTCCGGTCGTAGATGACCCGGTCGGCCTGGAGCGTCCGGCCCTGGTAGTTCATCTGAACGTCGCCGGAGGCGGCGATCATGTTCCGGTCGTTGTCGTAGACGATTTCCCTGGCGTCGACGAGCAGCCGGTCCTGCTGGCCCGAAGCCGAGCGGGCTTGGACCCGGGCGCTGATGGCGTCATTGAGGGATTGCTGGGCGAGCACGGGCGAAGACCCAGCGGCATAGAGAAGAGCCGCCGCGACCGCAGACGTTGCGATCGTTGTCTTGAGCCCTGTCATCCCCACTCCTTACCCCGCGCCCCTGGTGAGAACGATCAGCCGTCCTCCTGGTACAATAACGCCAGGGTCCCTAACAGACTGCCTACGACAGCCGGGAACCAGGCGGCAACAACCGAGCTGATGAGGCCGGAGGCTCCAAGCTCCGCCATAAGCTCAGTGGCGACATAAAGCATGAACCCGGCCGCGACGCCACCCAGAACCATCGTCGCCACACCGCCGAATCGAAAGAATCTTAACGACACGGAAGCGGCGACGAAGACCATGGCGATGAAAAGAAGCGGGCGCGCCAGGAGGATGTCGTAATGCAGGCGATAGGTGGTGGTGTTGACGTCCGCCCGCTCCATGCGCTCGATGGTCTGCTTCAGCTCCCAGAACGGAACCGCGTCCGGCTCGATGAAGCTCTGCCTCACCTGGCTCGGCTGGAGGCTTGAGGCGATCATGTAGCGCTCGTGCGATTGAGGCTCCTCTGTTGCCGAAAGGACACGGGCGTCCTTCAGTTCCCAGAAGCCCTCGTGGAGGGTGGCCTCCCGGGCCTCGATTCGCTGGGAGAAGGAGCCGGATTGGTCGAAGGCGTAAACCGTCACGCGGCTTAAGGTCGTGGTGTTGTTGACGAGGCCGTCGGCCCGGAAGACCGCCTGGCCGTCCAGGCTCTTCTGGCGAAGCCAGATCGCCTTGCCCTGCGTCGGGGCGGCCCGGGAGAAGATCTTGGTTTCCAGAGCGGAGGCGCGGTGCTTCAGGGTGGCCGAGACCGGGTTGTAGACCGTAACCGAGATGATGCCGATGGCCAGCGCCACCAGGAGCCCCGGCTGCAGGAACTGCCATGCGGAAATCCCGGCCGCGCGGGCGACCACGAGTTCGAGCTTGCGGCTGAGCTGCAGAAGCGCCGCCATGCTGCCGAAGAGAACCGCGAAGGGCATGACCTGCTCGGCGATGGCGGGGGTCCTGAACAGGGCGAGCTGAGCCATCGTCCCGGCGGTCGCGCCCTCGGCATCGCCGGCGCGACGCATGAGTTCCACGAAGTCGAGGGTATAGACGAGAGCGAACACGGTGGCGAAGACGAGGAAGATCGTCTTCAGGAACTGCCTTGAAAAATAGGATCCCAGCGTCCGGCCGATCAGCATGGTCAGGCCTTCTGAGGCACGGGCGGGCGCGACGGGAACAGGGCGCGGCCAAGCGCCCGGATCCTGCCCCGCGCCGCCTGGGCGGCGGAGCCCTGCAGGATGAGCAGCAGGCAGATCACGATCGTCCCTAGGGGAAGGGCATAGATCCCGGCGACCGCCGCCGGGGTCCGGATCACGGCGCTCGATGCGGCAAAGCCCAGGATTCTGAGCAGAACGACCGCCACCACGGCAGACGCAATGGCAAGGCCGCGCCCCTGGCGGGTGGTCTGGGCATTGCCGAGGGCCGCAAAGGCGGTGATCATCATGGCCAGCGGGTAGAGCCAGGATGAGAGGCGCTCATGCAGCTCCGCCCGGAAGCGCCCCTCCTGAGTCTTGTAGAGGAATTCGTTCCTGTCCGGAAAGAGGAGCTGGGTCGTGCTGCGCTCCCGCGGCTTGTAGACCATGTTCCCGTCCTCCTTGTTGAAGGCAGACAGGTCGACCGCGTAGCGCTCGAAGGCCACGATGGACGAGTCGCGGCTGTTCGGCTCCTTGCGCTGGACGCTGCCCTTCTCGAGGACGAGATAGGCCTGTCCGTTGGTCTCGACGGTCTGGCCCCGTTCGGCAAGGTAGACGATCGGCTTGTTCTTCTCCCGCTGATCTTCCATGAAGATGCCCAGGAGGGCATCGCCGGAGCGCTCCCGGTAATGGAAGGTGATCCCGTTATCGAGGGTGATGAACTGGCCTTCCTTGGCCATGGTGGCCACGAAATCCGCCCGGATCTTGGTGAACAGGTTGCGCAGCTCCTGGAAGCTTGCCGGCATCACGTAGACCGTGATGACCCCCACCATGAGGCAGACGAAGGTGGCCAGGGCCATGAACGGCCTCAGCAGGCGCGCCGGCCGCATCCCGGCCGCGCTCATGACGATGAGCTCGGAATCCCCGTTCAGCCGGTTGAGGGTGTAGAGCGTCGCCAGGAACAGGGCGACCGGCGAGATCACGTTGATGAGGGCCGGCAGGGACAGGCCGGTCACCGTCAGGAAGATGAAGAGCGTCTGGCCCTTGCCCGTCAGGAGGTCGAGCTCGCGCAGGGCCTGCGTGATCCAGATCACTCCCGTGAGGGCGATGAGGCAGGCCACGAACGCGCTGAAGGCGATCTTGAGGATGTACCGTTCGAGAAGTGTCATGAAGCCCTTCGCTCCCGGGCGCTTCAGCCCTGGGTAGCTTGTCCCCTGGTCCCAAGCAAGACCGGCCGGTCTATGAGCCTGGAATTATGCCCCTTTCGCGGCAAAGGCAGCGTGATCCGGCGGATAATCTGCTGTATGTCAGCAAACGCCGCGGCCGGCCCGAGGGCCCGCCCGTTCGCAACCAGGCAAGAGGATTTCAAAGAGGATTTCATGGCCGCCAGCTTCAAGATCGACTTCCAGGGGCACGAGGGAGCTTCCGGGCAGGCGCCCGGCAAGGCCGGGTCCGGCGACCTCATCGTTTTCGTGGGAGATGACCTCAAGCCCGCCCCGGCCGCCGCCAAACGGATCGGCCCGAGGGCCGTCGATCTCATCGCCAGGGCCGCCGCCGCCGAGAGCTTCAAGGGCAAGACCAAATCCTCCATGACCATCGTGGTGCCGGCAGGCCTTGCGGCGGACAGGCTCGTGGTGATCGGGGTCGGGGGCGAGAAGGACAGGGCCGACCTGGACTGGGTCCAGCTGGGCGGCCTGATCGCCGGCAAGGTCAACGGCAAGACCGCGACGGCGGTGCTGGACCTGCCCGGGATCGAGGCCTCCCCCGACGCCGTGGCCGACGTCGTGCTCGGCATGCAGCTTCGCCGCTACAGCTTCGACCGCTACAAGACCAAGAAGGACGAGAACAAGACCGAGGGCGTGACCAAGGTCAGCCTCAGCGTGGCCGATCCGGCCGCCGTCAGGAAGGTCCACAGGGCCCGGGAGGGGATTCTCGACGGGGTCGTGATCGCTCGCGACCTTGTGAACGAGCCGCCGAACGTGCTCGGCCCGCAGGAATTCGCCGCCCGCGCAGGGGCGCTGGCCAAGCTCGGCGTCGAGGTCGAGATCCTCGACGAGAAGGCCATGCGCAAGCTCGGCATGAACGCTCTCTTGGGCGTGGCGCAGGGCTCCGTGCGCGGCGCCCGCGTGGCGGTCATGCGCTGGAACGGCGGCAAGGCCGCGGACAAGCCCATCGCCTTCATCGGCAAGGGCGTGGTGTTCGATTCCGGCGGCATCTCCATCAAGCCCGGGGCCGGCATGGAGGACATGAAGGGCGACATGGCAGGCGCGGCCTGCGTGGTCGGCCTCATGCATGCCCTGGCGAGCCGCAAGGCGAAGGCCAACGTGGTGGGGGCCATCGGCCTGGTCGAGAACATGCCGGACGGCAACGCCCAGCGCCCCGGGGACATCGTCACCACCATGTCGGGCCAGACCATCGAGATCATCAACACGGACGCGGAGGGCCGCTTGGTGCTGGCGGACGTGCTCTGGTACGTGCAGGACCGGTTCAAGCCGAAATTCATGGTCAACCTGGCCACCCTCACCGGCGCGATCCTGGTGGCGCTGGCGCAGGAATATGCGGGCCTGTTCTCCAACAACGACGAATTGGCCGAGCGGCTCGCCCTGGCCGGAAAGGCCACCGGCGAGCGGGTCTGGCGCATGCCCCTGGGACCGGAATTCGACAAGATGATCGATTCCAAGTTCGCCGACATGAAGAACTCCGCGGGCCGCTACGGCGGATCGAGCACCGCGGCGGCGCTGCTTCAGCGCTTCGTGAACGACGTGCCCTGGGCCCATCTCGACATCGCCGGCACGGCCATGGGCTCGCCCCAGAACGAGATCAACAAGGGCTGGGCCTCCGGCTGGGGCGTGCGCCTCCTCGACCGCCTCGTGCGCGACCACTACGAGGCTTGAGTGTGATGGCGGAAAAGCGCCTCGCGGCCCCTGCAACCCTTCGCGCTCGCAGCCGGTTGTAGGCATCGATGGCCGAGGTCCTGTTCTATCATCTCCAGCACCAGCCCCTCGAGGCGGTGCTGCCCACGCTCCTGCAGAAATCTCTGGAGCGGGGCTGGCGCGCGGTCGTCCAGGTGACCACGGAGGAGCGCATGTCCGCCCTTGACGATCACCTGTGGACCTTCGCGGACGAGAGCTTCCTGCCCCACGGCACCGACCGGGAGGCCCATGGGGCCGACCAGCCCATCCTCATCACCCTCGGCGCCGCCAACCCCAACGGCGCCTCCATCCGCTTCCTGGCGGAAGGAGCCGACCTGCCGGAGGACATCGCCGCCTATCAGCGGCTGGCGATCCTGTTCGACGGCACGGACGTGCAGGCTCTCGCCATCGCCCGCGACCAATGGCGCGCGGTCAAGGAGGGCGGCCACGACGCCACCTACTGGCAGCAGGACGAGCGCGGGCGCTGGCAGCGCAAGGCGTGATGCCCTTGGAACGGAGGCTCTGCTCTCCATTTGAAGAGGGCCACATAGGAAGCCGTCATGATCCGTTTCTCCCGTCTGCCACTCTATGCCGCCCTGTGCCTGTCGCTCGCGACGCCCTTGGCCCTCCAAGCACAGGAACAGGCGCAAAGGGGCCCGGAGAGGCAGGAAGCGTCCCGGCCGCAGCGGCCCGACGACCCTCAGCGGCTGCCGCCGGAAGCGGTGACGCGCCACAGCCTTCAGCTTCCCGGCCGCACCTTGCAGTTCACCGCAACGGCCGGGAGCCTGGCGCTCACCGATCCCCAGGGCGCGCCCCAGGCGGAATACGGGTTCGTGGCGTATGCGCGGGATGACGCCGATCCGGCGACGCGGCCGGTGACCTTCGCGATCAACGGCGGGCCGGGGGCCTCCTCCGCCTATCTGCACCTTCTCGCCATCGGCCCCTGGCTTCTGTCCCTGGACGGCCCCGCCATCAGCCCCTCGGCCCCACCGGCTCTTTCTCCCAATGGGGAGACCTGGCTCGACTTCACCGATCTCGTTTTCATCGACCCGCCGGGCACGGGCTACGGGCGCGTGGTGGGGGGCGATCAGGTTCGGGACAGGTTCTATTCCGTCGGGGGCGACATCGACGGGCTCGCCGCCTTCGTGACCCGCTGGCTCAAGGAGAAGAACCGGCTCATGTCGCCGAAGTTCTTCGCCGGCGAGAGCTATGGCGGCTTCCGGGGGCCCCTGCTGGCGCAGAAGCTCCAGGGCGACCAGGGGATCGGCCTCAGCGGCCTCGTTCTCGTGTCGCCGGTATTCGACTTCGACTGGCTCGACCAGGGGGCAGGGGCCCCCTGGACCCTGTCGGCGCTCCTGCCGTCGCTCGCCGCCGCATCCCTGTCGCGCAAGGGGCCCGTGTCGCGGGAGGCCCTGCGGGAGGCGGAGACCTACGCCTCGGGCGAGTACCTGGTCGACCTGATGCGGGGCTTCCAGGACAAGCAGGCGGTGGAGCGCGTCAGCCGGCGGGTGGCCGAACTGAGCGGACTCGACCCGGAGCTCACGCGCCGCCTCGCCGGGCGCATCGACATGCGCACCGTCCAGCGGGAATTGCGGCGGGCCTCCAACGAGGTGGTGAGCGCCTACGACACCAACGTGGCCATCGCCGATCCCAACCCCAGCGCCTACCTGTCGCGCTTCGAGGACCCGGTTCTCAGCGGCATGACCGCGCCGCTGACCAGCGCCATGATCCATCACCTGAACCGGAACCTGAACTACCGGGCGGAAGGGCGCTACAACCTGCTCAACGGCGGGGTGAACGGCGCGTGGCGCTGGGGCGGAGGGCGCAGCGGGCCCGAGAACCTGGAGGAGCTGCGCCAGGCCCTCTCCCTCGACGGCAAGCTGCGCGTGCTCGTCACCCACGGCTTCACCGATCTCGTGACGCCGTATTTCGCCTCCCAGCTCCTCCTGAACCAGGTGCCGAACCTCGGCTCCGAGAACCGGGTGGCGCTGAAGGTTTACGAGGGCGGCCACATGTTCTATTCCCGCCAGGGTTCGCGGCAGGCCTTCAGGGACGACGCGCGGCGGCTGTTCGAAGAGGCGCTGCAGGCAAGGGCCGCGGATTAGAGGCATTCTCCGGGATCAAGTTCATGCGCGTGACGGTTCTCTCGACCTTGGCCCTCGCGGCGCTGGGCCTGGCCGCCTGCAACAGCCGGACCGAGGCCCCGCGGGTCGCCGCCGCACCCCCGCCGGCAGTCCTGGCCCCGGCCGGGCCCGCCTTCGAGGGGCCCGTGCTGGGCCCCGACGGCCGCTGCACCGGCCCAGCCATGGGAACCGCCTCCGCCATCGAGCCCGGCATCGCCGAATGCGACCTCGTCCGCCTCAAGGGCAAGCCCGCGACCGACGTGCTGGTCGGGGAGAGCGGCAAGGGCCAGCGCGAGGTGCAGGTGCTCTATGCCGAGCCCGGCGGCCGCGAGCTCTATTTCTTCGTCAACAACCGGCTCGACCGGATCGTGAAGCCGTGAAGGGTCGCGGCACCCGGGCTTGAGCCGGTCGCCCGCCGTCATCCCGGGTCCACGCAGCGGAGCCCGGGATCCATAACCGCTGACAGGGCCGGGCGAAGCACAGCGGATGCCGCCGCGCTCTCCCCCATCGTCGGTTATGGATCCCGCCTGCGCGGGGATGACAGGCGAGGGTGTCACAATGGGTGACGGGACTCCCTTCCCCTTCGCTTCGGCTGGACCGGTCTGAAGGACCGGCGGAATGACACCCTGTCGTCATGCCCGGCCTTGTGCCGGGCATCCACGTCTTTCCGCAGGTGGAAGGCGTGGATGGCCGGGACAGGCCCGGCCATGACGGGGAGGGTCTGACACCTGCTGTCATCCTGCCGGACCTCTGGTCCGGACCGGCAAGCGAAGCGAGGGAGGGGGATCGCGTGCAGCGCAGCCCTCAAGCGCCCGCCATCTCGATCTCGCCGCTGACCTCCAGCCATTCCTCCTCCACGGCCGCGAGGGTTTCGGCGGCTTCGGCGCGCATCCTGGCGAGTTCCGTGGCCTTGGCGGGGTCCTTCTGGAAGGCGCTGCCGTCGGCGAGCGCCAGGTCCACCTTGCCGATCGCCTCGCTGAGCTTTGCCATCCGGGCCTCGAGGGCTTCGAGCCTCTTGCGAAGGGGGGCGAGGGCCACCCGGCGCTCGGCGGCGGCGCGGCGTTCGTCGGTCTTGGACGCGCTCGAAGCCTGCGGCTTCTCGGGGCGGCGGCCCGGGTCCAGGCTGCCGGAGAGCACGAGCGCCCGGTAATCGTCCATGTCGCCGTCGAAGGGTTTGACCGTTCCGTTGCCGACAAGCCAGAGCCGGTCGGCGCAGGCCTCGATGAGGAAGCGGTCGTGGCTCACCAGGATCACCGCGCCCGTGTAGTCGTTGATCGCCTCCATCAGGGCCGTGCGGCTGTCGATGTCCAGGTGGTTCGTGGGCTCGTCTAGGATGAGCAGGTGAGGGCCCTCGAAGGCCGCCAGCCCCATGAGCAGGCGCGCCTTCTCGCCGCCGGACAGGGACGAGACCGGCGTGTCGGCCTTGGCGCCCGGAAAGCCGAGCTGCGCCGCCCGGGCGCGGATCCTCGCCACGGGCGCGTCCGGCATCCGTTCCGCCACGTGGTCGTAGGCGGTAGCCTTGAGGTTCAGCTCCTCGAGCTGGTGCTGGGCGAAATAGGCCACCTCCATCTTGGCGGGCCGGCGCATCTCGCCCCGCATCGGGTCGAGCCGCCCGCCGAGGAGCTTGCAGAAGGTGGATTTGCCGTTGCCGTTGGAGCCCAGGAGCGCGATGCGGTCATCGGGCGAGAGGGTGAGGTTGAGCCGGTCGAGGACCGGGCGCTCCCCATAGCCCACGGCCGCGCCCTCCACGGCGATCAGGGGCGGCGCCACCGGGCGCTCGGGTCCCGGCAGGTTGAAGGGCAGCACGTCGTCCTCGACGATGGCCGCGATGGGCTCCAGCTTGGCGAGCCGCTTGACCCGGGACTGGGCCTGCCGGGCCTTGGAAGCCTTGGCCTTGAAGCGGTCGACGAAGGCCTGAAGGTGCCGGCGCTCGGCCTCCTGCTTGGCCTGCATCTTGGCGGTCAGCTCGCGCTTTTCCGCATATTGCCGGGCGAACGACGTGTAGCCGCCGCGATAGATCGCGAGCTTGCCCCGATCCAGGTGCAGGATGTGGTTGACGCAGGTGTCGAGCAGGTCCCGGTCGTGGCTGATGATCAGCACCGTATGGGGGTAGCGGGCGAGATAATCGTAGAGCCAGAGCGTGCCTTCGAGGTCGAGATAGTTGGTGGGCTCGTCGAGGAGCAGCAGGTCCGGCTCGGTGAACAGCACGGAGGCCAATGCCACGCGCATGCGCCAGCCGCCGGAGAAATCCGAGCAGGGGCGGTTCTGCGCCTCGGCGTCGAAGCCCAGTCCGTGCAGGATCGCGGCCGCGCGGGCGGGCGCCGAATGGGCCCCGATGTCGGTGAGCCGGGTCTCGATCTCGGCGCGGCGGAAGCCGTCCGCCGCCTCGGCCTCGGCCAGGAGGCGCGTGCGCTCCGTGTCGGCGGCGAGCACCACCTGGATGAGCGTCTCGGGGCCGCCGGGGGCCTCCTGAGCCACGGCCCCGATCTTCACGTTGCGGGGCAGCGAGATGCCGCCGCTCTCGCTGGAGATCTCCCCCAGGATGATGCGGAAGAGCGTGGTCTTGCCCGCGCCGTTGCGCCCCACGAGCCCGACCTTGCTGCCGGTGGGCAGGTTGAAGGAGGCGCGGTCGAGGATCAGCCGGTCGCCGATGCGGTAGGTGAGGTCGTTCGCGTGGAGCATGGGGCCTTTTGGCCCGTCGCGGCGGCGCTGGCAAGGTGCCTGGAAGCCCTGGCTTTTGAGCCGGGCCAGTCTTTTTCAACCGTGGAAGCCGCCTGCCCTTGCCCCAACGAGACTCGGTTCCACATTGCAATTGTGCTATGGTCAAGGTCAGTATTCGCGCGATCGGAGTCAAAAATGGCGCGGCTTGCAGGGATTTTGCTGTTCAAAGGGCTGGAGATCGATCTTGCTCCCTTCGAGGCGCGGGCCAATTGGCGTCGCTTCGGTCCCGAGGAGGTTCTGGTCGATTTCGACGAGCTCTCGACGGACATCTATTTCCTCTTGGCCGGCGAGGTCCGGGTCCTCATGCGCACGGCCTCGGGCAAGGAAGTCATCCTTGACGAGCTGAAGCCCGGCGAGCTGTTCGGCGAACTGGCCGCCATGGACGGCATCAAGCGCTCCGCCAACGTCACGGCGCTCACCCGGGGCGAGGCCTGCGTGATGCCGGCCGCGGTCTTCCGGGAACTCGTCTTCACCTATCGGCCGGTGGCGGAGCGCCTGTTCTGCCTCATGGCGTCCCGCATCCGCGAGCTCAATGCCCGCTTCATGGAGCAGACGGTGCTCGATCTCAGGCACCGGCTCTATTCCGAGCTCCTGCGCCTGTCCACGCCCCGCGGCGAGAGGATCGGCGAGCGGGTGATCACCCCGCCCCCTTTCCATCACATCATGGCCGCCCGCATCGGCTGCCGCCGCGAGCAGGTGACCCGGGAATTCACCATGATGTCCCAGGAGGGCCTGATCGAGCGCACCAGGGGCGCCCTGATCCTGCGCCAGCCCGACGTGCTCAAGGCCCGGGTGGCCGACGCCATGCGGACGGATCACTGACATCTGTTGTTCTCCCGGCCTGAACGTCATAGGTTGCGCGTACGTCTTCTCGTTCAGGTTGAAGTGCCAGCATCTTGCCTCCTCCCCAACGCCAGTCCGCCTCCGTCGGCGCCGTCCGCCGCACCTTCGCCCCCTGGGCCGATCCTGACGCCAAGCCGCATATCCGCTTCGAGAACGTCACGAAGCGGTTCGGCGACGCGGTGGCGGTGGACCACCTGACCCTCGACATCTTCGAGGGAGAGTTCTTCTGCCTGCTCGGCCCCTCCGGCTGCGGCAAGACCACGCTCATGCGGATGCTGGCGGGCTTCGAGACCCCGAGCGAGGGCCGCATCACCCTGGCCGGCCAGAATCTGGCGGGCGTGCCGCCCTATCGCCGGCCGGTGAACATGATGTTCCAGTCCTATGCGCTCTTCCCGCACATGAGCGTGGAGAAGAACATCGCCTTCGGCCTGAAGCAGGACGGCCTTCCCAGGGACGAGATCGCCGCCCGGGTCGGGGAGATGCTGCGCCTCGTGCAGCTCGGCAATCTCGCCCGCCGCTATCCCAGCCAGCTCTCCGGCGGCCAGCGCCAGCGGGTCGCCCTGGCCCGGGCGCTGGCCAAGCGGCCGAAGGTGCTGCTCCTGGACGAACCCCTTGCGGCCCTCGACAAGAAGCTGCGGGAGGAGACCCAGTTCGAGCTCATGGACATCCAGCACGAGCTGGGCATGACCTTCGTGGTGGTCACCCACGACCAGGAGGAGGCCATGACCATGGCCGACCGCATCGCGGTCATGGACCACGGCCGGATCGTCCAGGTCGCCACCCCCGGCGAGATCTACGAGCAGCCCAAGACCCGCTTCATCGCGGAATTCGTCGGCGACGTGAACATCCTGGAGGGCCATGTGCAGGGCCAGGAGAACGGCCTCTGGCAGGTCCGGACCCCATCCGCCGAGGCGCCGCTCACCATCGATGATCCGGACGAGGTGCTGCATTCCGGTCAGGCGGTGGCCATCGCCGTGCGGCCCGAGAAGATGAGCGTCCGGCGGGACCCGCCGGGACCCGACGCCGCCAACGTGCTCACCGGCGAGGTGTGGGACATCGGCTATCTCGGCGACTGGACCGTCTACCGCATCAAGCTCGCCACGGGCGAGGTCCTGCGGGTCTCCTGCGCCAACGTCTCCCGCTTCGTGGAAAACCCCATCGACTGGGACGAGCAGGTTCATGTCACCTTCGCGCCGGGCGCTGCGGTGATCCTGGCGGAATAGGATGGAAGCGCGCACCCTCCCGAGGAAGCTGACCGAAGGCCTCGTGCCGGCCTTGCCTTATCTGTGGCTTGGGGTGCTCTTCCTCGTGCCCTTCCTGATCGTCCTCAAGATCAGCCTCTCGGATACGGCCGTGGCCCAGCCGCCCTACGCGCCGGTCTTCGAGTGGGGCGACGTGGCGGGCTTCCTCGGCGGGCTCGACCTGGAGAATTTCAGGCTTCTGGTCCAGGACGACCTCTATTTCCTGGCGACCCTGTCCTCCGTGCGGATCGCGGCCCTGTCCACCCTTCTGCTGCTTCTGGTGGGCTTTCCCATCGCCTATGCCATGGCCCGCGCGCCGGAGCGCTATCGCGCCCTTCTGGTGGCGCTGGTCATCCTGCCGTTCTGGACCAGCTTTCTCATCCGCATCTATGCCTGGGTGGCCATCCTGAAGCCGGAAGGGCTGCTGACCCAGGCGCTCACGGGCCTCGGCCTGATCTCCGAGCCCCTCCACATCCTCAACACGGAGACGGCGGTCTATATCGGCATCGTCTACGCCTACCTGCCGTTCATGGTGCTGCCCCTCTACGCGACCCTCGAGAAGATGGACGACACCCTCCTCGAGGCGGCGCTCGATCTCGGCTCGACCCCCTGGCGCTCGTTCTGGACCATCACGGTGCCCCTCGCCATGCCGGGCATCATGGCGGGCTCCCTCCTGTGCTTCATCCCGGCGGTGGGCGAGTTCGTGATCCCGGACCTGCTCGGCGGGTCGGAGACCCTGATGATCGGCCGCCAGCTCTGGAGCGAGTTCTTCTCCAACCGGGACTGGCCCCTGGCCTCCGCGGTGGCGATCCTGCTGCTGATCGTTCTCGTGGTTCCCATCGTGATCTACCGGGACGTGGAGGCAAGGCGCGTGGAGACCGGGTCATGACGCGCCGCCTCAGCCCCTTCAACGTCACCTCGCTGGTCTTAGGCTTGGCCTTCCTGTACCTGCCGATCCTGCTGCTGATGGTCTATTCCTTCAACGCCTCGCGGCTCGTCACCGTATGGGGCGGCTTCTCCACCCAATGGTACCGGGCGCTCTTCCGCAACGAGGCCCTCATGGAGGCGGCCTGGGTGACGGTCAGGATCGCCCTGCTGTCGGCAAGCCTCGCGACGGTTCTCGGCACGCTCGCGGCCCTGGCGCTCACCCGCTACGGGCGTTTTCCCGGCCGCACCCTGTTCACCGGCATGGTCTATGCCCCCATGGTCATGCCCGAGGTGATCACCGGCCTGTCGCTGCTGCTGTTCTTCGTGGCCATCGGCCTCGACCGGGGCTTCTGGACCATCGCGCTGGCCCACACCACGCTCACCATGTGCTTCGTGACCGTGGTGGTGCAGTCGCGCCTCATGACCTTCGACCGGTCCCTGGAGGAAGCCGCGATGGATCTCGGCGCGCCGCCGCTGCGAACCTTCTTCGCGGTCACCCTGCCCCTGATCGCCCCGTCCATCGTGGCGGGCTTCCTCCTCGCCTTCACCCTGTCCCTGGACGACCTGGTGATCGCGAGCTTCAACACGGGACCGGGCGCGACGACCCTGCCGATCCGGATCTACAGCCAGGTGCGGCTCGGCCTCTCGCCGGAGGTCAACGCCGCCTCCACCATCCTCATCGGGATCGTGGCCCTTGGCGTCGTCACGGCGACCCTGGTGAGCAAGCGCTCGGTCATGCGCTCCCGACGCAACATTCAGTGAGCGGAGGCCGTCGGCGGGCTGCCGTTCGGCGGCAGGCGGCCGGGTCCCAGGAGGGGCTTGGCGGCGCCCGAACGCTCGATGAGGGAGCGGGCGTCCGGGGCCACCACGACGCTGTCCCAGCCGCCGCTCACGTCGAACACCAGGGCGGGGGCGGGATCGGGCAGGGCCGAGGTGCCGGCCGACACGTCGGCCCTCAAGTCGAGGGTGCGGTCCACCAGGGAGATGCGCCCTTGAAGGTTCGTCTGGAGGGCAGGGGCCGTGAGGCGGCTTTCCGAGACCTCGCCGATGCCGTTCTTGAGGACGATCTGCGCCTGGGCCTGGTCGAAGGGGGTGCGGCCGCCCTTCCAGTTGAGGGAGGCCAGGAGCGGACGCTTCTCGACCCGGCGCAGGGCGTCGTCGAGGGAGATGCCGATGAGTTCCCCGTCCTTCACCGTGACGGAGGAGCGGCCCTGGGCGTCGCGGATCACGCCCGCCACGTTGCGCCCCGAGCCTTCGAGCTGGAATTGTCCCTGGGCCTGCCCGGTGATCCAGCGGGGCTCGCCGATGGCGCTGAGGAAGGTGGCCATGTCCACCCCCGCGAAGGTGCCCTGGCTCCTGAAATCGAGCATCCCGTTGAGGGCCGCCAGGGACAGGCGGCCCTTCAGGGTTCCCTTGTTGAACTCGGCCCGCCCGATGGACGCCTCGATCCGGCCCGGGCGGACGAGGACGCTCGCCGCCATGTCGTCGAGGCGCAGACGCCCGATCCGCGCGCTCGCGGCGGAAAGGCGCAGGTCGAGGCTGCTGCCGGTGGTATGGGCGAGATCGATATCGTCCTCGTTCCACTCGCCGGACGAGGTGCGGGCCTGCATGAAGGGCTCGAAGAGGTCGGAGAGGTTCAGCTTGTCGGCCGCGAGCGTTCCCGAAATCAGGGGGCGCTCCCCGTCGAACCGGACCGCCAGGGTGCCGTCGAGCTTATCGGCCCCCAGGGTCACGGCCACGGAAGGCCAGGCCAGGCGGCGGCGATTGAGGGAGAAGTCCCCCGTCACCGATAGGGCCGGCACCAGGGGGCCGAAGGGGAGCTTCACGCCGCTCCACTGGGTGAAATCGCGGACGGATTTCGCCTCGATGGTGCTTTCCCCGGCGATCTGGGGATCGTCCCCGAGCTTCGCCTCGCCCGTCACGAGGACGCGCCCGGACGGGGCCGAAAGGGTGAGGGAGACGGGGCTCGGACGGCTGGAGGCGAGCAGGGCAGGGGATATGGAAGCCTGCTCCACAAGCACCCGCTCGTCCCGCCACAGGACGGAGCCGGCCACCTGGAGGGGAGCCTCCCCGCCGGTCCAGGCTGCCACGAGGTTCACCTGCTCCAGCGCTGCGCCCTTCAGGTCCGTCGGATGGATCGAGGATCGGAGGAGGATCAGGCGCTGGGCAGGGGTCGAATCGAGGCTGTTCGCCAGAAGATCGTTCCACTTCAGGGATTGAAGCGCCTGATAGGACCCCTCGATCCGGGTCTCGCTGAGGGTGACCTCCGAAAGTTCGATCCGGCCCAGGAGGAGCGGCAGCAGCTTCAGTTCCCCCCGCAGGATCCCGCCTTCCGCCTTCAGCGCCCCGTCGGGGGTGCGAAGGGTCATCCGTTCGAGTTTGACCCTCGGAACGGGCAGAAGGGCGAAGGTGCTCCGGCCCTCGGATGTGAACTCCAGGCCGTAGCGGGACTTCATGTGGTCGGCCACTGCCGTGGAGAGGCCGCTCCCCGCAAGGGTCCAGGGGGCCGTCGCCGCCCCGAAGACGGCAAGCGCGATCAGCGCGATGAGGAAAACGACGCGGCGGGACATGAGCTTTAGTTTTTCAGACCTTTTGTCCGCACCGCAAGGGGCTGCGGGAGGAAGCTTGGCGGAGGAGAGAGGCGCGACGAGGAGCTTCCTTATATCCACACGAAGGGATTGTCTAAAATGAGGCCAAGTTGCAGGGTGCACCCGGTTGCATGAAGGGCCTTCTGAAAGGGAGGAGCATGATCAGGAGACGTTTGTATGGATAAGGTTTACAGCGATGGGCGGGCGGCGCTGGCCGGCCTGGTCAAGGACGGCATGACCATCATGGCCGGGGGATTCGGCCTTTGCGGCATCCCGGAGACGCTGATCGAGGCCATCCGTGATTCGGGGGCGAAGGATCTGACCTTCATCTCCAACAATGCGGGCGTGGACGGGGTCGGACTCGGGCGCCTGCTGGAGACCCGCCAGATCAGGAAGATGATCAGCTCCTACGTGGGCGAGAACAAGCTGTTCGCGCAGCAATACCTCTCGGGCGAGCTGGAGCTGGAGTTCAACCCGCAGGGGACCCTGGCCGAGCGCATCCGCGCGGGCGGCGCGGGCATCCCGGCCTTCTTCACCAAGACCGGCGTCGGCACCCTCATCGCCGAGGGTAAGGAGGTGCGCGAGTTCGACGGCGAGACATACGTCATGGAGCGCGGCCTGTTCGCCGACATCGCGGTGGTTCATGCCTGGAAGGGCGATACAGAAGGCAACCTGGTCTACCGCAAGACCGCCCGCAACTTCAACCCGATGATGGCCACCGCCGCCAGGATGACCATCGCCGAGGTCGAGCATCTGGTGCCGGCCGGCGAGATCGATCCGGACTGCATCCACACCCCGGGCATTTTCGTGAAGCGCCTCGTGCACGTGGCGAACCCGGTCAAGCACATCGAACAGCGAACGACCCGCAAGCGCGCTCAAGCGGCCGCTCCCGCGGGCGCAGGGGAGGAAATCTAGATGCCTTGGACCCGTGAACAGATGGCGGAGCGCGCCGCCAGGGAATTGCGCGACGGCTACTACGTGAACCTCGGCATCGGCATTCCGACCCTGGTGTCGAACTTCATCCCCGAGGGCATGCGCGTGCAGCTCCAGTCCGAGAACGGGATGCTCGGCATGGGTCCCTTCCCCTACGAGGGCGAGGAGGACCCGGACCTGATCAATGCGGGCAAGCAGACCATCACCCAGTTGCCCACGACGAGCTATTTCTCCAGCGCCGATTCCTTCGGCATGATCCGCGGCGGTCACATCGACCTGTCGATCCTGGGCGCCATGCAGGTGGCGAGCAACGGCGACCTCGCCAACTGGATGATCCCGGGCAAGATGGTGAAGGGCATGGGCGGCGCCATGGACCTGGTGGCGGGCGTCAAGCGCGTGGTCGTGGTCATGGAGCATGTGGCGAAGGGCAAGGACGGGTCCGAGGACCCGAAGCTCCTGACCGAATGCAACCTGCCGCTCACGGGCGCAGGGGTGGTCGACCTGGTGATCACCGATCTCGGCGTCTTTGCCATCGACAAGAAGGGCGGCTCCGGCATGACCCTGATCGAGCTCGCCGACGGGGTCACGGCCGAGGAGATCAAGGCCAAGACCCAGGCCGATTTCCGCGTCGCCCTCGGCGAGCAGTCGAGCGCGGCGTAAGCGCAGGGCGGGCCTGCCTTCCCGTTCCTCGCGGGCTGCCCGAGAGGGGTTTTGTCTCGCGCGGGCAGCGCGACAGGCTCTCCTCCCCCTTGTGGGGAGGAGGTGGAGGTGGGGGTGTGTGCGAGAGCCTATGAAGGGGTGGCGCAAACACCCCCACCCTGGCCCTCCCCACAAGGGGGAGGGAAACCAGAGGTGCCGCCTTTGCGGTCGCACCCTTGCGCCAGCCCGGGGAGGGAACAGGCCCTATGACCCTGGGCCTCCCGCGGACGCCTTCAGGCCGGCCTCGGCGGTTCGCACGAGCTGGATCACCGGAATCAGGCCCACCAGCACGATCAGCAGGGCGGCGAGCGAACCGGCCTCGAAGGCCCCGCGGGAGGCATGGCCGTACACGAGGGTCGCCAGGGTCTCCGTGTTGAGGGGCCGCAGCAGCAGGGTTGCGGGCAGTTCCTTGATGCAGTCCACGAAGACGAGAAGCGCCGCGCTGGCGATGGCCGGGCGCATGAGCGGAAGCTGGATCCTCCAGACCAGGTCCCGCCGCGACGCGCCGAGGGTGCGCGCCGCGTCCTCGAGGCCCGGCGACACCCGGTCGAGCCCTGCCGACAGGGAGCCGGTGGCGATGGGCAGGAAGCGGATCATGTAGGCGATGACGATACCCCCGGCCGCGCCCATGAGAAGGAGGCCGACGCGCTGTCCCGTGAGGCTGCGCCACAGGCTGCCGATCACGGTGTCGACCCCGATGAGCGGAGTCATCAGCCCGAGAGCCAGGACCGTGCCGGGGATCGCATAGCCCAGGCCGGCGAGAAAGAGCGCCCCCCTGGTGAGCGGCGTCTTCGCCAGCCGGGAGGCCGACACCAGCAGGATGGCAAGGACGAGAACCGCCAGGGTCGCCAAGGTGGACAGGCCGATCGTGGTGAGGAGATGGGCGAGGAACGTGGCGTCCAGCTGATCGGCGAGCCCGCCGCGCAGGGCTGCCCGCAGCAGGAAGGCGGCGGGAAGGACGAAGCCCATGGCCACCGGCAGGGCGCACAGGATCGTGGCGATCCAGGCCCGGCGGCCGAACAGGGGGGCGGGCTGCGCGATCCGGGACCTCTTGGCCGACGAGGCGTAGCGCCGGTCCCGGCGGCCATGGCGCTCGATCAGGATCAGGGCCACTACGAGGGCCAGCATGACGCAGGCGATCTGCGCCGCCCCGGGCAGGCTGCCCCGGTTGAGCCAGGTGGTGTAGACCGAGACCGTGAGGGTGCGCACGCCCAGATACTCGCTGGCGCCGATGTCGTTCAGCACCTCCAGGAGAGCCAGCGACAGGCCCACCGCCACCGCCGGGCGGGCGAGGGGGATCGCGATGACGCGGAACAGCTTGAAGCGGCCTGCGCCCAGGGTGCGGGCCACCTCCAGCATGCTCGCGCCCTGGGTGAGGAACATCGCCCGCGCGGCGATGTACACATAGGGGTAGAGCACCACGGACATCACCAGGATGCAGCCGGGCAGGGAGCGGATTTCCGGAAACCAGTAATCGGCCCGGGACGTCCAGCCGACCGCGTCGCGCAGGGCCATCTGCACGAGGCCGGCGGAGTCGAAGATCTCCACGTAGATATAGGCGGTGATGTAGGTGGGCACGGCCAGCGGCAGCGGCAGCAGCCACACGAGGGCGTTGCGGCCCGGAAAGCGATGGGCGGTGACGAGCCACGCGGTCGCGATGCCCATGGAGCCCGCAGCAAACCCCACCCCGATCAGGAGCGCCAGGGTGTCCACGAGGCTCGCCGGCAGCACGTTGGCGATGAGATGCGGCCAGATCTCCGCATCGCCCTCCGCGGCGATGCCGATGAGCGAGGCGAGCGGCAGCAGGACCAGGAGGCCGATCGCCGCCACGGCGGCGGAAAGCCACCGGGGGATGCGCCTTGCGGGCCGCCCCGGGAGCCATCGGAAGGAGGTCTGGATGCTTGCGATCACGCTCAATGGAAACGGCGCCGCCGTGGCCGGCAGCGCCTCCTCGGGTTTGAGGTCTGCGGCTTACTGGTCGAAGCCGACCCTGTCGACCATCTCGCTCGCTTTCTTGCGCAGCTTGGCGATCTCGGCGATCGGCACGGTGTCGGCCTTGAGCGGGCCGAAGGACGCGATGGTCGGGTGGATCGCGATGCCGGCCTTCACGGGATATTCCGAGTTGGCTTCCGCATGGATGCGCTGGGCGTCGTCGGACACCATGAACTCCATGAATCTCAGGGCATTCTCCTTGTTGGGAGCGTTTTTCGCGAGCGCCAGCCCCGAGACGTTCACATGGGTGCCGCCGCCCTCGAACGCGGGCAGGATCACATGGATCGCCTCGCCCCACTTCTTCTGCTCCTCGTCCTTGCCGTTGAGCATGAGGGACACGTAGTAGGTGTTGCCGATGGCGATGTCGCAGACGCCCGCGAGGATGTCCTTGGCCTGCTCCCGGTCGCCGCCTGAGGGCTTCTTGGCCAGGTTGGCCTTCACGCCCTTGAGCCATTCCTCGGCCTTCGCGTCGCCCTTGTGGGCGATGGCGGCCGCAAAGAGGCTGATGTTGTAGAGGTGCTGGCCCGAGCGGGTGCAGATCTTGCCCTTCCACTTGGGATCGGCCAGTTCCTCGTAGGTGATCGCGTTCTGCTTCACCCGCTCCTTCGAGGCGTAGACCACGCGGCCGCGAAGGGCGATGCCGAACCAGTGGCCCTCCGGGTCGCGGTAGGCGGCGGGAACCACCTTGTCGATGGCGTCGGACTTGACGGGCTGCGTGACGCCGTAATCCTTGGCGGCCTGCAGGCGGCCGATGTCCACGGTCAGGATCAGGTCCGCCGGGCTGTTCTGGCCTTCGGTCCTGATGCGCTCCTCAAGGCCGTTGCTGATAAAGATCGTGTTGACCCTGACGCCCGTTTCCTTGGTGAACTCGTCCAAGAGAGGTTTGATCAGGCCGGGCTCGCGGCTGGTGTAGATGTTCAGCATCTGCTGAGCCGAGGCGGAGGGGCTCGAGCCTGCCCAGAGGCCGAGAGCGGCCGCAGCGAGGGCCAGGCCGCGCGCAAACTTGGTGGTCACCATCATGATTTCCTTCAGCAACAGGTCCGGGCCCGGAACGTCATGGCCCGACTGTGCTGGCAAGAACCACGGCGACAGCTCTCAGTCAATCAAAATGTCAACGAATTCAATAACTTATAGGAGTTCTAAACTGGACTCTCCTTATAGGATTTCTAAGCTGAGATCGCCTGCCTGACGGACGTCTCATCCCTGGAGGCCTCCCGGAGGCGGGCGATCTCGGCCTCCATCTGCCCCATGTTGTGGAACAGGCGCTCGCTGGTGAGCCGCAGGAAGTAGAAGCCGAATTCCGGGTTCTGGAAGTAGAGCTGGCGCACCTCGTCATAGGAGATGCTGAGCACCTCGCCGGCCTCCAGGCATTCCAGGGTCTGGGTGCGCCTGTGGTCCGGCGACAGGAAGCCCATCTCGCCCACGAGCTGCCCCTGCAGCAGCTCGATGTTCAGCTCTTTCAGGCGGTAGCGGCCGGAGAGGGTGAAGAACATGCAGGTGGCGTTCTCGCCCTTGGCGAAGAGGAGGTCGCCGGTCTTCACCTTGCGCCGGGTCATGAAAGGCTTGAGCCAGTCCATGGACAGATCGCTCTTGGAGGCCTGCCTCACCTGCCGGATCAGGTGCAGCATCTGGTAAAGCCGCAGCCCGTTGAGCGGGAGCAGGATCAGGTTGACCGTCATGCTCGGGTAGAGACCCATGAAATAGGCATAGATCAGCGCAACCACGTTGGTGGCGATCCCGATGCAGCGCAGGGGGATGATGGTCTTCATCGCGCTGCCGGCAATCGCCAGCGCCGCTCCGAACCAGCCGAGGGCCTCGACCCAGGTCATGAGATTATATACCTTATAATGATGTGCCGTTGGGTCATATATCACTGCAACTTGAGAGCCGACAACCATGCTTCAGCCCCAATTCGGGCTGCCGGGATGGTGCGCCGCTTCGATGTGTGAGAAGGCTCACACAGGGCCGGGGGTTGAGGGATGGGAACGGGCCAGTTCACAATGCTCCGCTGCAGCATCGCCGGGGTGGAGGCGGTCTCGGCCCGGTCGCGCCACAGCTTTCCGAAGCATACCCACGACCGATTCGGGATCGGCGTCATCGATTGCGGTGCCCACAAGTCCCTGAGCGGACGGGGCATGGTGGAGGCGGGGCCCGGCGACACCATCACGGTGAATCCGGGTGAGGTCCACGACGGCATGCCCATCGGCGACGCGGGCCGGTCGTGGCGGATGCTCTACATCGATCCTTTTCTGGTCGCAGACATCCTCCGCGACATCCGCGAAGGCGGCGGGGCGGGCGTCGAGTTCTCGCACCCGGTGCTCTCGGATGCGCGGGCGGCCCGCCGCTTTCGAGGTCTCTTCTCCGCCCTGACCGGGGAGGGCGGCATTCTTCAGGGCGAGGAAAGATTGTGGGCCCTGCTCGCGCGGATGATGCATCGGGGGAGGGGTCCCGGCGGAAGCGACGCCATCCCTGGGGCCATCGCCCTGGCGCAGAGCCGCATCGACGATGATCCGGCTATGCCCCTGACCCTGTCGGACCTGGCCCGATCCTGCGGCCTGAGCCGCTTTCAGGTGCTCCGCGGCTTTGCAAGGGCCACCGGCCTCACGCCGCACGCCTATCTCGTGCAGCGCCGGATCCAGCTGGCGCGGCGGCTCATCGCGAGGGGAACTCCCCTGGCGGAGGCGGCGCTCGGGAGCGGCTTTGCGGATCAGAGCCACATGACGCGAGTCTTCGTGCGCACCTATGGCGTCTCCCCTCGCGCCTATGCACGGGCGATCCGCTGACGGAACCCTCCGCGCCCGCAATTTCCTTCAAGACGGGAATTCCCTCATCGCCTCATTCTCGCCCGGACCGGCACGCTCCGCGCCTCTCCGGCAGGAGTCGGGTGCATGGCGTCACAAGGGGGCTTCTGATGAGCATCGAGTTTCTGATCACGTCGCTGATCATGATCGCGTCGCCCGGCACCGGCGCGCTTTACACCCTGGCAGCGGGCCTGTCGCAGGGGGCCCGGGCGAGCGTGATCGCCGCCTTCGGGTGCACCCTGGGGATCGTTCCGCACATGGCCGCGGCGATCCTGGGGCTCGCCGCCCTCATCCACACGAGCGCGGTGGCGTTCGAGGCGCTCAAGTACCTGGGCGTGGCCTACCTCCTCTCCATGGCCTGGAGCGCCCTGAAGGAGCGGGGCGCATTGCAGGTCAGGCCGCAGGCCGATGGGCGCTCGGCCCTTCAGGTCATCGTGACCGCGGTCCTGATCAACATCCTCAATCCGAAGCTGTCGATCTTCTTCCTGGCCTTCCTGCCGCAATTCGTCCGCGCCGACGAGCCCCATCCGCTGGCGCACATGCTCCTGCTGAGCGCCGCCTTCATGCTCCTGACCTTCATGGTTTTCGCCGTCTATGGGCTGTTTGCCGCCGCGGTCCGGCGTCACGTCATCTCCAGGCCAGGGGTCCTGCTGTGGATGCGCCGCAGCTTCGCCGCCGCCTTCGTGGCGCTCGGGGCGAAGCTCGCCCTGGCCGAGCGCTAGCCGCCTCCGGACGAGGTCAGGGGCGCGGCGGAGCGGGTCGGCCGGCGGGAACCGCAAGGGACCGGCGCTGGGCCGCGGCGTCCGCTCTTGCGCCCGGCGCCGCGCGCCTCGGCGCATCCCCCGCGATGGAGGGCGGGGGCGGAACAGGGTCCCGCGGCAGCACGCCCGCCGGCGCGCCCGTGTTGCAGCCGCCCAGGGCGAGTCCGGCAAGGAGGAGGGCGGGAACGGCTATCAGAGGGCGCATGTCAGGTCTCCGCAGCGAACGCCGCAGAAGCTAGACCATGCTGTCTGGAAGTCGAGTCCATGCGTCTTGAGGTGGTCCCCTCCGTGGTTGTCGGGCCGGTTTCTTTGCCCGCCTCCGAAAATAGTTGGGGAGAGCTTGCAATCTTCGGCCGGCCTCTTGCATGGCGGCGCGCCGATCACGTCCTATATGCACAGAAGGTTCGGCTGTCTTGAGAGGAGCCAATGGAGCGCTGTCGCGACGTGCGGATCGGATCGGTGGCGGGCAGGGCCGTGAGCTTTGCCGCCGCCTTCGTCACCCTGGCTGCCTGGGCGGGCGCAGCGGAAGCCAAATGCCAGGATGCGCCCAAGCCCGGCGTCGACTGGTCCGGGTGCTCCAAGGCGCGCCTGATGCTCACCAACGAGAACCTCGCAGGCAGCAACCTCGCCCGGTCTCTTCTGACCCTGAGCGACTTTGCGGCGTCCAAGATGGCGGGAGCCAAGCTCAACGAGACCGAGGTCAGCCGCACCCGGTTCGAGGGGGCCGATCTGTCCCAGGCCGATTTCACCAAGGCCCTCGGCTGGCGCGCCAATTTCGGGCAGGCGGCCCTTGCAGGCGCCGTTTTCGCCTCCGCCGACATGAGCCGGTCGAACTTCGCCCAGGCCAAAGCCGCAGGGGCCAACTTCAACAAGGCGGAGCTGAACCGGTCGGATTTCAGCGGCGCCGATCTCTCCGGGGCCGACCTGTCCAAGGCGGAGCTCGCCCGGGTCGTGTTCCAGAACGCCAGGCTCACCCAGGCCAATTTCGGCTACTCCAACCTGTCCCGGGCCCGGCTGGACGGGGTCGATCTCCAGGGCGCCAACCTGGCGAACGCCTATCTGTACCTCACCCAGTTGTCCGGCGCGAACCTGAGCGGGTCGAAGGGGCTGACGCAGGCGCAGGTCGATATGGCCTGCGGCAATGGGGAGACGAAGCTGCCGCCGGGGCTCTCGCCGCCGAAAAGCTGGCCCTGCCAGGAAGAAGCCGATTAGGGGCGTCCGGTGAAACAAAGCCCCAGCTTGACCGTTGATTCCTTGAGGCTCACCATGGTGGAAAGCCTCAGGTTTCGGCTCGCTTCGTGGGGATAGGCTCACTTGACCACGCTCAAGGAATTCGAGGATGCGCTGCGGGAGCAGGGAATGCAGATGGCCTTGGCCATCCTGCAGAAGCTGCGCGAGAGGGACCGGGCCACGCGTTCGGTGGCCCCTGCCCGCCGGATCGCAGGCCGCAAGATGACGCCGGAGCTGGCCCGCAGGATCCTGGAGCTTCACGCCACCACGGAAATGACCCAGCAGGAGATCGCCTTCGAACTGGGCATCAACCAGGGCCGGGTGAACGAGGTCATCAAGCACCGCAAGTGGCTGACCGAGGATCCGACAGCGCCGGAGGCTGTGGCGCGGGACAAGGCGAAAGCCAGGATGACCGAGCAGGGGCGCCCCCGAAACAGCCGAACCGCGCCCGCGAAGCGGGAGGCCAAGCCCCCCCAGGCCTCCGCCGGCAAGAAGCGCCGCGACCGCGAGAAGGGCGGCCAAGGACAGTTGATCCTCGGGGATCTCTGATCGCCGATCCCATCGCTGGGGCAGGGCTTTCCTGTAGCGCCAACCGACCATGCATAAAAAAACCCCCGCCCGGAAGGGCAGGGTTAAGTCATCTCCTCGCCTTCGGTTGTCACGCCGAAAACACCAAGATTAGGACATGGTGTTAAGTAGATGTCAAACATATTGCTGTATTATCGGGAGGGAGAACTTTATCACCTTCACCTCTTCCTATGATACCTTGTACCTATCTTTAGTGGTACTACTTCTGAAGCAGTCTTGACGTTGCTTCATCTGCGTGTGTTGCGGCTTTGCAATAGATTTCCCCTCAGGAATAGCCGTTAATGTCACCGTTATTCCTCGCACAAAGGATGGGGATCATGAGGAAGTACTTTATTACTCTTCTGGCGGGAACGGCGGCCGTTGGGCTTGCCGCTTCGGCGGCGTCTGCTGCAGACCTTCCGGCGCGGGCTGCTCCTCCGGCACCGGTGTTTTCGGCGGTTCCGGTGTTCACCTGGACCGGGTTCTACGTGGGCGTGAACGCCGGCTACGGCTGGCAGGACAACA
>JAESGY010000101.1_pt1 | contig 75492 bp, 83 predicted proteins | sample 9269841 | NCBI WGS metagenome assembly JAESGY01 (sample SAMN17022865, study PRJNA683097) | algae metagenome | isolation source: Spirirestis rafaelensis WJT71-NPBG6 and co-occurring heterotrophs from... | place: USA: Pinto Wells, Joshua Tree National Park, Colorado Desert, CA | collected 2006-08-15 | reverse complement strand
CGAGGCCCGCACCTTTGACGCGCTTTGGCGCGCCCTCGGCAGCATCTGCAACTTGTTCGAGCCTCAGGAGTGCTGGAATTTCCTCAAGGCCGCCGGGTATGCGGCCGATTAAGCGTCCGCTGCTCTAATCCGCACGAATGGCCTGTAAGCCCTCTTGAAAACCGGAAAAACCCCTCCTAACATCAACGATGCCAAGGCTCTTAACGAGCTTGGCGGATCGGGCGCCGGTGGTGTCCGGCGCTCTTGTGGTTACGTTGCTCTCAGGGAGGATGTAGCTATGAGAACGGCGTTTGATTTCTCTCCCCTGTACCGCTCCACAGTCGGCTTTGACCGGCTGTTCGACTTGATCGATCAGACCACGCGTGTGGAACAGGCCACCAGTTGGCCGCCCTACAACGTCGAGAAGGTCGGCGATGATCAGTACCGCATCACCATGGCGGTGGCCGGCTTCTCGCCTGACGAGATCGAGATCACCCAGAAAGAGAACGTGCTGCTTGTGGCAGGCCACAAGCACCCGGAGCAGGAGAACGGACAGTTCCTGCACCGCGGCATCGCCACGCGTGCCTTCAAGCAGAGCTTCAGCCTCGCCGACTACGTGAAGGTACGGGAGGCAAAGCTCGAGAATGGCCTGCTCACGGTCGATCTGGTGCGTGAAGTGCCAGAGGCGATGAAGCCCCGTCGCATTGAGATTGCGACGGGAGGTGGCCCCGAGACCATCGAGCACGACAAAGCAGCCTAAGGGCTTGATGAGGTGTGAGGTCGGCGCTGGTCAAGGACTGGCACCGATCTCACTCGCTTGGCTGAACTGAGGAGACAAGGAGGATGACACCATGAACATGCGCGATCTCATTCCGTGGGGTCGCACCCAGCAGACGACCCCGAGCCGCTATCGCGAGGAGGCTGATCCCTTCATGACCTTGCATCGCGAGATGAACCGGCTCTTTGACGATGTTTTTCGCGGCTTCGACATGGCGCCGCTCGGCAGCATGAGTCGCATGGCGGGCTGGCCGCATGTGGAGGTCGTCGAGACCGACAAGGACGTCCGCATCTCGGCTGAACTGCCGGGCCTTGAGGACAAGGATGTTGAGGTCCTGATGGGCGACGGCATCCTGACCATTCGCGGCGAGAAGAAATCCGAAATCGAGGACGAGGGGCGCGCGTTCAGCGAGCGGTTCTATGGCCGCTTCGAGCGCCGCATTCCGCTCGCCTGGGAGGTCGATGAGGGTAAGATCGACGCCAGCTTCAAGAACGGCGTTCTCACCGTCACCCTGCCCAAGGCAGCAGAGAGCCGCCCGGAGGTGAAGCGCATCGCGATCAACCGCGCAGGCGAAGAGACCAAGCATTAGCCACGTGACCGCTGGGCCCGGGTGGGCCGGTTGGCCGCCCGGCCCAGCCCTTTGCTCGATGGAGGATGGACACCATGGATCCAGTGACCGTTGACCTGCAGCCTACCCATGACCCGTCAGCATCGCCCTCTCCACTGCAAGCCCATCGGCGAAGTGGGACGCCCGAAGCTGAGAGCCTTCCGTTCAGGGACCCACGAGAGGTTCTAATACACCCTGGCTTGGGCGTCGGCGCGAAGCGGGCTATCCTCGCGGCCTGGGTCTCGGATGCTTGTGCCGTGGAGAACCTGCCGAACTGGCGCAAGCTGCCCGGGACCGGTGCTCTCGTGGCGTTGGACGACATCCTCGACGCCCTACGGGCGCTCGATGGCGGCGCACTCCACTAGACGGGAGGGTGCCGTGACGACGTTCAACCCGCGCGACTGGCCCCGCCTGCCGGACTGGCTCGACCCGCACCAAGACCGCCGCAGCCCACAGGAGATGAAACGGGAGGCGCTCGAGCGCTGCTGCATGGCGCTGGCGTTCTGCCTGTGCTTTGCAGCCCTTGTGCCACCGCACCTGATGCCGTTCGCGTTCGCCGGTCTGCTGTTCCTGGCCGGGATCGCCTCGCTCAGCCTGGCGGTCCTGCGCGGTGAGCGGCTGCTGTCTTCGCACCTCACAGCCTGGGACGAGGCGGCCCTTCTGTTCACGGTAAGCCTCGGCCTGTGCCTCTGGCTCGGGCCGCTCCCGGCCAATTGAGATCGCCAACCACCCGTTGGTCGACTTGCACCTGGAGGAGTGCAATGGAGCAGCAGACGACTGGAACGAGACACAGCCGACTACCACGGCCCCTCCTGACCCAAGAGCAACCTTGGCTCAAGAGAGGCAAGAGAATAGGGGAGGGCGGTTCCGAGCGCCCAATTGGCCTCTCGCATTGGCGGACCAGTGTGCCTGCGACAAGCGCGTACCCTCCCAGCATTGTGCCTTGGGCGTCCCGGCTGCGCGATCGCGCCAGCCGCCTGGACGCTCCCTTCCTGCCGGATCTCGACCGGGCGTTGGTCAATCCAGCGTCCGTCTTCGGCTCACCTCATGACGTCGTGCGTCATCCGCTGCTGACGATCGATTGCAAGCGCGAGATCCTCGTGCGCTGGGCTTGGGACGAGTATCTCCTCGACCTTGCCAACACCGAGGGTATGCCGGAAGGCGAGCCCTCGCGACTGGACGAAGTCAAGGCGGCCCTGCGGCTGGTCACCAGGGAGCGCAGTCCCGACCCGGCGGCCCCTGCCGCTTTCATTGTCCCGTACCATTGGGATGAGAATGCCCAGGCAGCTTAGCCAGAGCTAGCGTCGCCGAAGGCTATGTGGTCACTATGGCGGATGAGATTGTGGTCAGGAGCGGGGCACAGTTGCAATCGGCCGTCGGCCTGACGCCAGTCGGGAGGCTGAACTCACCCATAGGCTGCGCATCAGTATGGAATGCCGGCCCCTGAGGCGACTGCCATGAAACGCATGAGTCTGCTGGAGAATTCATAGCTTCGGTGGGGTCATCGGCGCCAAGCATGACCCCACCGTATTCCCGTTTTATGTCGCTACACAAAAGCGTTGTGCTTCCCTCGCGAGGGGCCGCTTCGGTGCCGGTTTACAACTGTGGCCTTCTCAGGGTGTCCTCGCATCAAACTCGCACTGAAGGTCCGGTTGGCACCTATAGGCCTTGAGGCAACTTGCCCATTTGAAACAGCCTTCGATCGATTATTGCAGGGCATTCGACAACGGCGGGGCTGATGAGAGTAAGGGCAGATTGGTTTCTGAGACTGGGGAACAGCATATGAGACACTCCGATTTCCAGATTGGCTGCGAGTTCACGACTCTCGCCGGTCGCTGGCGCTGCACGGATGTCGGCACCCGCACCATCGTGGCGATCAGGACCGACCTGGTTGAAACCAGGACCATCATCGATGGGCACCCAGTCAGACGGTATCTCACACGGGAAGAGGCCGAACTCGAAGGATGGTTCAACGGCCCACCCTATGTGCTCGCCGAGGTCGTTTTCGACGAGGATGGCATAGTGGAATGCGAACCTCTTCGATCAGGAGACTAATGCCTGATGAGGTGCGCTTCTCGATCAGAGAGGTGCAAACCGTGTCCATCACGCCGGTTGAGCGTGAGACCTGGACGCTGCAATCCCGGTGAGAGTGGAACGCGAGGCTGCCATGGCTGGAGCAAGGGCAGTGAAACCCTCTGACTTTTAATCAGAGGGTCCTGGGTTCGAGTCCCAGCGCGCTCACCAACAATATCAAAGGGTTACCGGCATCTGCCCTTTGAGCGATTTTTCTCCAGGTAGCCAATAGGTAGCCAGACGTTTCAGACGGGCGGGGCTCGAGCGCGTCCGAGGCCGAGGCAACCTCCGCGCTGCAATGCCGAGGTGAGTCGCTCCGCGCCTGCGTCCCGTCCACTTTGGCTATATCTGAAGATCTGCCGCGGAGCCGCCTATGAGGAGGCCTGAAAGGTCTGGTCTCTCGTCGTGAGCAGACCTTCACCCGGCACTCCTGAACTTCCCAGTTTGACCCTGAGCGGACCATCGCTTGGCGCTGCACTCCAGAACGGCCAACTACCGGAGATTACGGCCGCGCTGCGCGCGACAAGGGCCTCACTCGGGAGTAGAATAGTTGGAGTAGCGTTTTCCGATGCTCGGACGAGCGCCGCCAGCCCATCATGAGGGAGAGCGGTCTATGTCTCTCAAGTTTGAACTCTTTACAGCCATCTGCCTGATCATTTTTGAGCATCCTACCGAAGCCCACGACATCTACTCGCCTCTGAAAGACAAAGCCGGAAGGAACTGCTGCGATGACGGGGATTGTCGCCCTGCGCCCTACCGGGTGAGGCCCACCGGAGTGCAGATGTTCGTCGAGGGAAAGTGGATCTGGGTGCCAGACCATACGATCCAGTATCGGGCGCTACCCGGTGACACGGGTGAAACCGACGGGGGGCATTGGTGCGGGAAGTTCGGGCCTGGCTTCGAGCTGGGCCATGCAACCTTCTGTGCATTCCTTCCGCCGAACCCGACAGCGATTTCTCGACCCGCATTCGCCGTCCGTGAGGGTCACTCGGGACTGTTCCATAAAACGGTGTTACGCGCCATTTGACGCACGTTCTGCGGATCATCTTCCCATGAAAGCACGAGGCTGGTAGAGCCAACAATTAGAATAAATTCATCTTTGGGGGCACGGATGAAAGCGTACGACGATACCGATAAGGCGAGGCATGACCAGGCGAAGCAACGAAGCCTGGAAGCCATCGACGCCCGGCTGGTGCGTCACGAGAAGGTAACCTGGGTCATCCTAACACTTTTCGTGATCCTAGCTGGGCTGACGCTCGCCCTTCTGGCAAATCACCTCTTCAGCCACTCAAACTAACCACATAATAAATCCGCAGGGGCCATAATGAATTTCCATTCGCGTGATCTGAACCTCGCACGCCTGTGCAACGAAGCTCTCGACCAGCCGCTGACTGAGGCTGAGCGTGAGGTGATGACCGCGGCGGCCGCCCAGAAGCTGGAAGAGTTGTTCGATATCCTGCGCATCGATCACCAGAACGACCACAACACCCGTGAGACGCCCCAGCGCGTCGCCAAGATGTATGTTGAGGAACTGCTGGAAGGCCGGTTCACCGCCCCGCCCAAAATCACCGAGTTCGACAACGCTCAGGCCTACTATCAGTTGATCATCACTGGGCCAATTGAGCTGCGCTCCATGTGCGTCCACCACCTGATGCCGATCTACGGCCAGGCTTATACCCGTCCAGAGAATTGCTGACTCGCATTTGCGATGAGGCGCATGGCGTGATTCACTGTGGAGCATGGCGCTGTTGATGGAGGTCAGCATGGCCGGGCTCCCGATCTGTCAGGACTACTCACCAGCCGACTTACGCCAACGGGCTGCTCGTGAGAGGGACACTCGGGCCAGCCTGCGGTTGCTGGCCATTGCCAATGCCCTGGAGGGCATGACCCGAACTGAGGCCGCTCGGCTGGCCGGCATGGAACGTCAGGCCCTGCACGATGCGATCCAGCGCTTCAATGCTGAGGGCCCTGACGGTCTGCACGACCGTCCTCGCACTGGCCGCCCGGAGCAACTCAGCCCTGGCCAGCAGGCGGCGCTGAAAGCCCACATCCTGCGCGGGCTGGAGCCCGAGCGCGATGGGGTCAGTGCCTGGCGTCTGGCTGACCTGTGTGAGCATGTCGAGCGGACGTATGGCGTGAGCTACAGCCAATGGGGGCTTTCGTGCCTGCTCAAGCGGCTGAACCTGTCGCGTCAGAAGACCCGGCCCTCGCACCCGAAGGGCGACCCGGCCGCGCAGGCGGCATTCAAAAAAGGACCTCCCGTCAAAGCTGCGAGCCCTCGCGACCGAGCACCCTGCGGCGCGTCTTCAACTCTGGTGTCAGGACGAAGCGCGCTTTGGCCAGAAGGGACGGACCACCCGCGTCTGGTATGAGCGTGGCGTGCGCCCGCCCGGTGTGGTCGATCAGCGCTATGAGAGCCTGTATTTGTTCGCCGCCTGCCGGCCCGGCACGGACGAGACCTTCGCGTTGGCCCTGCCGCGGGTGAACGCTGACGCGATGACGGTCTTTCTGGAGCAGTTTGCCCGGCAGCTCGAACCCGGTGTGCATGCGGTGCTCGTGCTGGATCAGGCCGGCTGGCACGACGCGCGGGCCCTGCACGTGCCAGAGACGATCACGCTGTTGCCTTTGCCGCCGGCGTCACCTGCGCTGAACCCGGTGGAGCGGGTCTGGCTGTACTTGCGTGAGCGCTATCTCTCGCATCGCGTGCTCGACGATTATGAAGCGGTGTTGGACGCGGTCTGCCGCGCTTGGAACCGGCTTCTCGACGAGACTGGCCGCCTCACAACATTGACGGCCTACCCGTATCTCACTGCGTCAGCATTTCCCTGACCGGGTATTACATCGGCATTCTACCGGCGGCTGAAGGCAAGATCATCGGCCTGTCCAAGTACGACCGGATCGTAGAGTACTTCGCCTCCCGGTTTCAGATCCAGGAGGAACTGGTCAAGCAGATCGGCCAATACATCATGGACATGACCTCACCCCGCGGGCTGGCGGTGCGCATCAGCGCCGTGCACATGTGCAAGACCCAGCGCGGGGTGCGCGCCAGCCACCGCAGCCGCATGGTGAACACCTACTACTGGGGCGAGTTAGCCAGCGACTCCGCGCTCAAGGGCGAGTTCCTGCAGGAATGCGCTACCCTCGACCGGGCAGGGCCATAAAAGGTCTGCCATAACCCGAGCGGCTCAGTCTGCCCTTCTCCCTTGAGGCTTTTGATCATGCGTTCAACCGGGGATCGCCTCCGTCACGCCATCAGCTTTGAGCTCGGCGGCCTTGCCCTGATCTCCCCGCTTGGCGCATGGGTCTTCGGCATGCCGGTGGCTGATGTGGGCGTGGTGGGTATAGCCTGTGCGATCATCGCAACGGCTTGGACCTATGTCTACAATCTGGCCTTTGATACAGCCCTGCAGCGCCTGAAGGGAGGAACGCACAAGAGCCTTCCGATGCGCGTTCTGCATGCTGTTGTGTTCGAACTGGCGCTGCTGGCCCTGCTGATGCCCGTCATCGCGTGGTATCTCGGTGTCGGCCTTGTGCACGCCCTCGTCATGGATGTTGCCTTTGCCGGAGCCTACATGGTCTACGCCTTCGTGTTCAACTGGGCCTACGACCGCGCCTTTCCTCTGCCGGAGTGGCAGGGACGAACCCAGCCACGCCAAGCGCCGCTCTGAGCCGCTGTCCCGGATGAACCACTTTCCTGCCTGAGTTGGCATGGCAGCGGTCTTTCCATCCTGGAGCACCTGATAGGCTAGGCTGCCAAACCCATGCGGGCCTCGGTCTGTCCGCGATAGATGCAGCCGGGGATATCACATTAACTGAGTATAGCCGCTGGGCTGCCCATCAACGTCAGCTTCTGCACAGCCCAAGTCGTTGATTTCCTTCGAAGCGAGTTTTTCTCTTGACGAGGACAGGACAGTATTCGCCGTTGATGTGACATCCCCCAGCATCAGACCAATTGCTGATTGGTTGAAAGTGGTCTACGCTAAGATCATTGCTATGCATGTTTCCGATTAGAGAGTTCACGAATCGATGCACTGGCAGAACAATTGGTTCAGATTGGTTGTCTGATGTCCCAACCAGAGTCATTGCCCAATAGCTCGAACCTTGCCCTCGTGCGGCTCCGGGCTCTGCTTGAGGAAGGCTCCTTTGAAGAGGGGCAACGGCTCCCACCGGAGCGTGTCCTAGCCGCGCAAATTGGTATCAGCAGACAGGCCCTAAGGCGGGCTCTCGAAGTCTTGGAAACCGAGGGGCGGATCTGGCGCCATCAGGGAAAAGGGACGTTCCTCGGGCCACGTCCAGTTCAGCCCCACCCGAGCCTGCAAGAACTGACCGAGCGCACCAATCCCCTCGAGGTCATGGATGTGCGTCTCGAGATAGAGCCGGCTCTTGCGCGAATGGCGGCGCTGCGTGCCTCAAACGGAGACGTCCAGCGCCTGTTACGCCTTGCCGATAAGGTCACTTGCAGCGCTGACGCCGACAGTCGTGAGCTCTGGGACAGCGCTCTGCACCGGACGATTGCGGAGATTGCTGGCAACAGCCTGCTGCTGGCGATCTTCGACATGGTCGATCGTATCCGGCAGGACAAGACTTGGCTGCTTCTGCGCGAGCGGGCGCGCTCCGGCAAGCGGCAGCAGTTGATCGTTGAGCAACATCGCCGTGTCATCATCGCCATTGCCCAGCGCGAGGCCCATGCCGCAGAGCAAGCCATGCGCGATCACCTACAGCTCGTACGTGACGGCATTCTCCAGATCATGACGAGTCCCATCCCCGCTTACGGCTGGGCTTCGTCGGGAACAACAATGTCTCCTGATGCCAACGAAGACCTCCAACACGGGGTGTAAAGCAGCATAACGAGCCATGAGCTCTTGATGGTGTGAAACCCAAACTTCTCCGCCCCTGGCGAGATAGTGAGCAAGTAAACGTCGATGTGGGCAGGGCTGCATCAGTCCTAGGTACTAAGTAGATCCTTATATGATGCAAGAAGTTGCGGCGCTTCCTTTGATTGTCGCTAGGTTCTATATAGGAGTCAGCACGAATGAACGGGCCAACGATAACCCCAAGTGACATCGAAGCAGCAGAACGCCTCCTGGGGATTGCCTACACATCGAAAGAACGGAGCCAGATGGTTGGCAATCTGGAGGGGCAGATCACCTCGGCTCGCGCCCGCCGAGCCGTACCACTCGCCAATTCCATGCCGATGGCGAGCCGTTTCGATCCACGGCTTCCCACCTTCCGCATGCCCGCCCCATTAGGTCCTCTGAGTTTCAATGCGGCCAAGATGGCGCCTGTCCCACAAGACGACACCGACATCGCTTTTGCGCCGGTGACGCAGCTTTCGACGTGGGTTGCGTCGGGCGCTCTGACTAGCCGTAGATTGACCGAAATCTATCTTGCTCGGATCGAAGACCTCGGGCCAAAGCTCGAATGCTTTGCTATGGTGACGCCTAATCTCGCACGGGCAGAGGCGGATGCAGCGGATGCGCTGCTGCGGGCTGGCATCAATCTTGGGCCACTCCACGGTATTCCTTATGGGCTCAAGGATCTGTTTGACACCAAGGGCATTGTTACCGGCTGGGGAGCGGAGCCGTTCCAGGAGCGGGTGCCTGAGAACGACGCGACCATTGTCCGTAAGCTGCGTGCGGCCGGTGCGGTGCTGCTTGGCAAGACGACCGTCGGCGCACTGGCGTACAATGACATCTGGTACGGCGGGCGCACTCGCAATCCGTGGAACCTCAACGAAGGATCAAGCGGGTCGAGCGCCGGGTCAGCTTCGGCTACGGCTGCGGGGCTCTGCGCTTTTGCGATCGGTACGGAGACGCTAGGCTCCATCACATCGCCCAGCCAGCGCTGCGGCACTACCGGCTTGCGCCCGACCTTTGGGCGGGTCTCGCGCGCTGGCGGTATGGCGCTCTGTTGGTCCCTCGACAAGGTAGGACCGATCTGCCGATCAGTCGAGGATAATGCCATTGTGCTGGCTGCCCTCAACGGTCCTGATCTCGCTGATCGCTCATCCATTGATGCACCATTCCACTTCGATGCAAACGCGGGCTTCGCGGGGATGCGGCTCGGCTACCTGCCCGAGGCATTTGGCGAGGGAGCCAACGAGATCGACCATGCTGCACTCGAGGCAGCACGCCGCCTCGGGGTTGAGGTAGTCGAGGCCTCACTGCCCGATCTACCCTACGGTTCGCTGATGAACATCCTCTATGCTGAGGCAGCTGCTGCCTTCGAGGAGTTGACCCTGAACGATCTCGATGACACCCTAACTTGGCAGGACGAGGGCGCATGGCCCAACACCTTTCGCAAGGCGCGGTTTCTCTCGGCTGTCGACCATATCCAGCTCGACCGACTGCGTTATCAGGTGATGCTGGCGCTTGACAGCCTCTTCGCCCAAGTCGATGCGCTGATAGGGCCGTTCATGACTGGCCCTATGCTGATAGCAAGCAATTTCACCGGCCATCCATGTTTACACCTGCGCGCCGGTTTCCTGGATGTCGGCACCCGCAGCGATGCTTCCCTCGGCGAGGGCAAGCTTACGACGGGTGAACCTGACGCAGCGGGGCCAATGTTCAGGGTGCCGCAGGGCATCTCACTCTGGGGGCGGCTTTTCGAGGAGGGGCCAATTCTGAATTTCGGAATGGCTCTTGAGCGTGAGCTGGGTGTGGCCGCGCTCAGGCCTGGTCTTCCGTCCTGACTAAGACGATCTGGGAGCGTTGCCCCGGCGGCACACTCCCTGGAGAGGAGCAGGCCGAAGTTCAGAGATCAACGATAAGAAGCCCGCGGCTACTGCCTACCGAAGCCAGTGGGATATCTCACAACACGATCAGCTCGCGCCCACAGCGCATAGTGAATCAGAGGGATCAGATGAAACGCAGAGACTTTCTGAAATCCACCGCGGCCGTCATCGGAGGAGCAGGGTTCGTCGGGACGCTGCACCCGTCCACGCTCACGGCTCAGGAGGCGCCAAAACGCGGCGGTACCCTGATCTGGGGCCACTCGGAGACCACACAGAACCTCGACATCCACCAGACCGGGACAGCCTCTACCCTACGGGTGCTGCAGAACGTGCATTCTCCGATCGTAACAGTCGATCAGAACCTCAAGGTGATCCCGAACCTCGCCGAGAAATTTGAGCAGAGCCAGGATGGGTTGACCTATACCTTCCGCCTGCGCCCAGGCGTCAAGTTCCACAACGGCAAGACCATGACCTCTGCTGATGTGAAGTACTCGTTCGAGCGCTGCAAGAACCCGGCCACAGGCGCGGTCAACTTCGAGGTCTTTAACAACGTCGCGGCCATCGAAACGCCGGATGACCTGACCGTGGTCGTGAAGATGTCCAAGGTCAACGCTCCTTTCCTCAGTCGCCTCGCCGAGAACGGAGCAGGCGCCATCATGCCGGAGGGGTCCGGCGAGGCGCAGGCCAACACCCCAATCGGCGCAGGCCCATTCAAATTCGTGCGACGCGAGTTCGGCCACGAAGTCGAGCTGCAGCGCTTCGATGAATACTGGGATGGGCCTGCCTATCTCGAGCGCGTGATCGCACGCGAGGTGACCGAGCCCACGGTGCGCCTGACCGGACTGCGCACAGGCGAACTCCACATGATCAACGATATCCCGGCAGACCGGATTGAGGAGATCAAGCGCAATTCCAAACTCCAGGTGCGGACGTGGTTCCCGCTCAACTGGGATTTTGTCAACTTCAATCATGATTTCGAACCCTTCAAGGATAAGCGGGTCCGCATGGCCTTTGACCTGCTCATCGATAAGGAGCAGTTGCTTCAGGGAGCCCTCTGGGGTCAGGGCAAGCTCACGGCCACACCGAGCTACCCAACCTCAACATCCCGCAATGCGGCGCTGAACAATCGGCCCCAGGACATTCAGAAAGCCAAGGCGCTGCTCGCCGAAGCCGGCTACGGTCCTGGTAAGCTCAAGGTCGTCTTCAAGACAACCACGAACTATCCTTACCACATTGAAGCTGCGCAGATCATGGTGGAATGGTTCCGCGAGGCGGGCGTCCAGATGACCATTGAGCAGTTGACCTGGAGTGACTGGCTGAGCCAAGTCTGGACCAACAAGGACTTCCAGGTCACCATGATGAACTTCTTCACCCTCTGGGAGCCTGACTTCCTCTACTACAGCGAATGGCATTCAACCGGCGCCTTCAACTACCGCAAGATCAAGGATCCGGTCTTGGACGAGCTTCTTGAGAAGGCACGCGTCACTACCAATCCTGCTGCGCGGGATGATATCTACAAGCAGGTGCAGCAGCGCATTTTCGATGAGGTGCACGACGTCATCCTCTGGTTCCGGAACGGCTCCATTGGGGCGCAGCCGTCCGTCGGTGGGCTTGAGACGATCGTTCATCCAAACGGCAGCAACCTGAACTTCCATAAGGTCTGGTTACGCGCCTAACCTGCGCAAAGGCCGGCGCGCAACGACGCGCCGGCCTGTCTTTTTAAGGGACGCGGCCCTGTTGGATACACGCCATGACCTACATCCTGAACCGATTGCTCTCGATCGTCCTCACGCTCTTCCTGATCTCGGTGATCACGTTTGGGGTCACGAACATCCTTCCCGGCGATGTCGCCACGATGATCATGGGAACCCAGAGCAACCCCGCGGCGCTCGCCGGGCTGCGCGTGGCGCTCGGGCTCAACGATCCCATCATCGTGCAATATGGCCGCTGGATCGGCGGGTTGCTGACCGGTGACTGGGGGCACTCACTGGTGTTCAAGCAGCCGATTGCCGAGCTCGTGATCCAGAAGATCAAAGCAAGTTCTCTGATTGTTGTCATGTCGATGGTGATCGCGCTCGCCTGTGCGGTCCCACTCGGGGTATGGGCGGCCGTCCATCGCAACCGATGGCAGGACACGGTCAGCAGCAGCAGCGCTCTGCTCGGGATCAGCCTGCCGGATTTCTTTTGGGGCATCGTCATGATCCTGCTGTTTGCCAGAACGCTCGGCTGGTTCCCTTCGAGCGGCTTTGCCGATCCCGCCCAAGACTTCGGCCGTGCTCTGATGCACGCCTTTTTGCCCTCTCTCGCGCTCGGCCTTGGCTTGATGGCGCATCTAACCCGCATGACGCGATCCACCATGACAGGAATCCTCGAACAGGAGTTCATTCGGGTCAGCCGCGCTAAGGGGCTCGCTGAGCGGACAGTGGTTTGGCGCTATGCCCTAGCGAATGCAATCGGACCCGTGATGACCGTCGCCGGACTCCAAGTCGGATACCTCTTCGGGAGCATCATCGTGGTTGAAACTCTGTTCAACTATACTGGCATGGGTTGGCTCACCTATCAGGCTCTGCTGAACCGCGATGTGCCCCTGATCCAGGCAACTGTCTTCGTGATCGCAGCGGTGGTGATGCTGACGAACCTGATTGTCGATCTGCTCTATCTGCTCGTCGACCCTCGGATCCGGCTGGGGTAGGCGCCATGAAACGGTTTCTCACTCCTAAAGGTCTTATTGGAATCACGTTGGTCCTGGCGGTCCTCTTGATTGCGATCCTGGCGCCTCTGCTGATCCCTTCTGATCTCGCGACGCGGATGACCATGACCGCGAGACTCCGTCCTCCCTCCGCGGATTACTTGCTTGGCACAGACCAACTGGGACGCAGCCTGTTTTACCGGGTGATGCTTGGAGCTCACACATCGCTCCTGATCGCCGGAGCTGCCGTTGCGATGAGCGTGCTCCTCGGGCTGCCGCTCGGTATCATCTCAGGCTACTATCGCGGTCATGTTGATAACCTTCTGATGCGGCTTGTCGACACCCTGTTGAGCTTCCCGGCTCTGTTGCTCGCGCTGACCATCAGTGCAATGCTTGGTCCCAACCTGCCAAACACGATCATTGCCATCGGCATAGCCTTCACACCCTTCCTCGCCCGGATTATCCGGGGTGAGGCGCTGCGGGTGGCACAGATGCCCTATGTCGAGGCTGCTCGGGCTGCTGGCACGAACGACCTGCAGATGATCCTCCGGCATATTTTGCCGAATGTCATGCCCCCGATCATCGTTCAGGCCACGATCAGCCTCGCCTTTGCCATTCTGGCTGAAGCAGGATTGTCCTTCCTTGGTCTCGGAACACAACCTCCACAATCCTCCTGGGGCCTGATGATCCAGGCTTCACGCGACTACCTCGACATTGCACCCTGGACGGCGCTCGTACCTGGAGTAGCGGTAGCCCTGACGGTCCTTGGCCTCAACATGTTCGGAGACACTCTCAGGGACGTCCTGGATCCGCGGACTAAGTAGTGGCTCCGATGACTGGAAACGAAGGAGAGTTTGAGATGCTCGATGCAAGATCTGAGACGCTCAACACCGAGAACAACCATGGCGCCCAGCCACTTGTCTCCATTGAAAGCCTGCGCGTTGAGTTCGACACGGATGACGGCACTGTGGTTGGTGTCGAGAACGTCAGCTTCTCGATCATGCCGGGTGAGACCGTGTGCGTTGTTGGTGAGTCAGGGTCAGGAAAATCGGTCACCTCGCTTTCGCTCATGCGGCTGGTCGAATTCGGCGGCGGACGCATCACGAAGGGGAGCCTGCGGTTCAATCGAGCAAGCGGCGAGATGACCGATGTTGCCCGTGCGGACACGGCGCTCATGCAGGAGATCCGTGGCAACGAGATTGGCATGATCTTCCAGGAACCGATGACGTCCCTCAATCCAGTCTTTACCATCGAACGCCAGCTGACCGACGGACTCCGGATCCACAAAGGGTTGGGTCAGGAGGCGGCGCGTGCCAAGGCGCTCGAACTTCTAAAGAGTGTGCGAATTCCCGAGCCAGAGCGGCGGCTTAAGCAGTATCCACACGAGCTCTCAGGGGGTATGCGGCAGCGGGTCGTCATTGCAATGGCGATGGCGTGTGAGCCGCGGCTTCTGATTGCTGACGAGCCAACCACCGCTCTTGACGTTACCATTCAGGCCGAAATCTTGGCCCTGATCGACCGGCTCAAGCGAGAGAATGGCATGGCGGTCCTGTTCATCACACATGACATGGCGGTCGTGGCGCAGATGGCTGACAGGGTTGTAGTGATGTATCGCGGCAATGTTGTCGAGCAGGGAACTGTCGATCAGATTTTCGAGACACCCCGCGAGGACTACACTAGGGCTCTGCTTGCAGCCGTGCCGAAGCTTGGCGAGATGCGAGGCAAAGCGGCGCCTGAGCCCATGCGCATCCTCGGTGCCGAACCGACTTCCCTGACGCAGACGAGCGTTGCACCGGACGGTGACCGCGAGGTGCTGCTCAAAGTGAAGAACCTGACTACGCGCTTTCCCGTGAAGGGTGGCGTGCTGCGCCGAACAGTTGCGAACGTCCATGCCGTGGAGGATGTGAGCTTTTCCGTTAAGGTGGGAGAGACACTGTCGCTCGTCGGCGAGACAGGCTGCGGAAAGTCCTCTTGTGGGAGATCAATCTTGCGGCTGATCGAAGCCCACACGGGAGAAATCTGGCTTGATGGTCAGGATATTCGAAAGCTCGGCTCCGCCGAGCTCCGCCAAGCGCGCCGGAATATGCAGATGATCTTCCAAGATCCCTTTGCATCTCTCAATCCCTATCGGCGGCTTCGGGATCAGGTCGCTGAGCCGCTGCTGAACTTCAGTCTAGCATCCGGCAGGGAACTTGAGGATCGGGTCGCCCATATCTTCGACAGAGTAAAGCTGCCGCGCAGTTTCCTGCGCCGCTACCCGCACGAGCTCTCCGGCGGGCAGCGCCAGCGCGTTGCGATTGCTCGGGCGATTGCAACAAATCCTAAACTCATCGTCGCTGACGAGGCCGTTTCGGCACTTGACGTCTCGGTGCAAGCGCAAGTCCTAAACCTCTTGATGGAGCTCCAGGCCGATCTTGGATTGTCCTTCCTGTTCATCAGCCATGATATGGCAGTGGTGGAGCGGGTTTCGCATTCTGTGGGGGTGATGTATCTTGGTCGTATCGTCGAGCTTGGCCCGCGGCAGGCCGTCTTCGAGGATCCGCGTCATCCCTACACGAAGTCCCTTATGCTGGCCGTGCCGATCGCGGATCCGCGGCAGCGTCGTATGCACGAAAACTTGAAGTTCAAGCCTGTTCCCTCGCCAATGTTCCCGCTGGGGCACGAGCCAGAGCGCTCAGCCTATGATGAGGTCGCGCCCGGCCATTACGTACTCCAGCACTCCTGACCGCACGACAGCACTTGGCAACGATGAAAGCTTGGCCGTCCCGGCCCAAGCGGTACAGGGCTCTTTCGAAGCGGGAGAGACAGAGTTCTGAACGAGAATGCCGTCTTCAATCCTCCCTCCTAGTACTATTCCTGTTGTTATGGAGCGGCCTCTCACATGCCTACACTCGACCTGATCAATCACTTCGCTGATGAGCTCACGGCGATTCGGCGCGACCTCCATGCCCATCCCGAGGTCGGCTTTGAGGAGGTGCGTACCTCGGGCTTAGTGGCCGAGAAGCTCGCATCGTGGGGCATCGAGGTCCATCGTGGCATCGGCCGAACAGGCGTTGTTGGCGTCCTCAAGGGTCGTAGTGACAACGGGCGGCGCATCGGGCTCCGTGCAGATATGGATGCTCTGCCGATGGAGGAGGCAACAAACCTGCCATACCGATCAACTGTCCCGAACCGCTTTCATGGGTGCGGCCATGATGGACACACCACGATCCTTCTCGGTGCGGCGCGTTACTTGGCTGAGACACGGAATTTCAGCGGGACCGTCGTGTTCATCTTCCAGCCGGCGGAGGAGGGGCTTGGCGGCGCCCGCGCGATGCTGGCGGATCGTCTGTTTGAGCGCTTCCCCTGCGATGAGATCTATGGTCTCCATAACGCGCCGTATCTTGAACCAGAGCAGGTCGCCGTCTGGCCAGGAGCCACTATGGCAGGTGCCGATTTCTTCGATATCAGCATCAAAGGACGCGGGAGCCACGGTGCGATGCCGCAAGAGGCGCGCGATCCCACAGTCGTGGCAACCGCTCTCGCTCAGGCGCTACAGAGCATCGTGAGTCGGAATGTTCATCCGATTGAGCCCGCTGTGCTGTCGATCACGCAGATCCACGCTGGATCCGCTTACAACGTGATTCCAGAGCATGCCGCCCTCGCCGGGACGATCCGGGCGTTCTCGGATGAGGTCCGCGCTAAGATACGTGACAGGGTCAGAACTATTGCGGCTGGGACGGCCATAGCGTTCGATGTTGAGATCACTGTCGATATCCGTGATATTTTCACTGTGCTTGAGAATAGTGAGGAGCATGCTACTGCATTGGCCGAAGTCGCCCGTGAGGTTGTCGGTGAGGACAAAGTCTTGACAGCGCCTCGACCGATGATGGGCAGCGAGGATTTCGCCGACATGCTCCGTGCTGTTCCGGGCGCTTACTGCTGGCTCGGCCACAGCGGTGACGTTCCGCTGCATAATCCCGGTTACGTCTTCGACGACACAATTCTGAGCACTGGTGCAAGCCTCTTCGCCCGCTTGGTCGAAACACGACTGCCCGCTGTATGACAACGGCTGAGTCACGCCGACAGGTAATTGGATGACATCGGACGGGGCTCACCGCATACGCCTCGCTTGCTCTTAACATTGGGGAACTGCCTTGACTGAACCGTGCGACCTCTCTGCTCGTGAAGCGCGCCGCCTGATCGGCCGCAGGTCTCTCTCGCCCGTGGAGTTGCTGGAGAGCTGTCTTACGCGCATCGAGCAGGTGAACCCTGCCGTTAACGCCTTCGTCGCTCTTGATGTGCCAGGGGCCCGGGCTGCAGCCAAACAGGCTGAGGACGCGGTCATGTGCGGGGGCGATCTGCCGGTACTGCATGGGCTGCCGGTTGGCATCAAGGATCTTGACGAGACGGCAGGGCTTCGCACCACGTGGGGTAGTACCATCTACCGGAATCATGTCCCGACCCATGACGCCGGGATGGTTGCCCGCATTCGGTTAGCGGGCGGACTGGTACTCGGCAAGACCAACACGCCTGAATGGGGCCTTGGCGCGAACACACGCAACGCGGTCTATGGTGCAACCGGCAATCCATTTGATCCGGCGAAATCTTGCGCAGGCTCATCCGGCGGCTCTGCGGTGGCGCTGGCAGCTAACATGGTCCCGCTTTGCACCGGATCCGACATGGGCGGATCTCTGCGCAATCCGGCATCCTTTTGCGGCATTGTCGGTTTTCGCCCAAGTCCGGGCCTTGTTCCATCTGAGAAGCGGGCTCTTGGCTGGTCGCCGCTCTCCGTGCTTGGGCCGATGGCCCGCAACGTAGATGATCTCTGTCTGCTCCTGTCCGCCATGGCCTCGGATGATGCACGCGACCCCCTGGCGTACACAATGCACGGAGCAGGTGTACGCAGCGCGCGTAGTTTGTACTGGCCACCGCGGCAGGTCGATCTTGCAAAGCTGCGTGTAGCGGCAAGTGAAGACTTCGGCCAAGCACCAGTTGAGCGGATTGTCCGCGAGGCCTTCCAGGTTCGGGTTGAAGCCTGCAAGCCAATGGTTCGCGAACTGGCCTTCGCTCACCCTGACTGCAGCGGAGCCGATGAGAGTTTTGCTGTTCTCAGGGCAGCTGGCGTTCTTGCCACTCATCACGAGCGGTACAGAACCCGCCCGGAGGAGTGTGGCCCGAACCTTAAGGCCAATGTCGAGGAAGGCCTACACTACAGACTCGGAGACTACGCTCGTGCCCATGCGACACAAACACAGATCTATCGCTCTTTTCAGAGCTTCTTTCAGGCCCATGATGTTCTTATCACGCCTGCTATCACGATCAGCCCGCGGTCATGGCGGGAGCTCTATCCAATCGAGATCGATGAGCAGCGGACGCGCAACTACTTTCACTGGCTGGCGATGGCCTATTATGTAACCCTATCAGGTCACCCTGCTGTTTGTCTGCCGGTTGGGCTTGATGCCAAGGGAATGCCCTTCGGCCTGCAAATTGTAGGTCCCAGAGGAGGAGACGCCTTCGTTCTCGGCATCGCGGCTGCGCTTGAGGAAGCGTTCAACAGTTCCTCTACGCTTCGTCGACCAGTTCCAAGCATCGAGCAACTCCGGGTGGCTCCCCCAATCAGCAGCATGGATGGATTTCTCGGTTGGGAGTGACTACCCGCAGGGGAATATCGCTAAGTGGAGGCAAACCCAGGTCACGACGCCGTGTCTGAGTCGGGACAGTCAAAGCTTGTTGGGGCTATCATGCGCCGTGATCCGCAACATCGACCAAAGTCACATCCAGGGTGGTCTTACTTTCACGCCCGCCAACATTGCTCATTCAGTCGTGACAGGGAAGGGGGCCTTCCCCGGCGCCCGGCGCGGGGCGATTGCGCGTCAGACGGATCTGTTGCAGCTTTGAAGCTTCCTTCCGCCCAGACTATCAAGGGGCGGGATTGAGAGGGGCTCATGGTGACGAAAGGCAAGAAGAGTCCGTTCCAAGGTCGGCAGTTCACGGCGGAGATCATCCTGTGGGCGGTCCGCTGGTACCTTCAGTTCCCGATCAGCTACCGCGATCTCGAGCGCATGTTCTCCGATCGAGGCATTCAGGTCGACCATACGACCCTGTTTCGCTGGATCCAGGCCTATGCACCGGAGTTGGACAAGCGCATCCGTCCGCATCTGCGCATGACCAACGGCTCCTGGCGCGTGGACGAGACTTACATTCGGGTGAAGGGGAAGTGGGTGTACCTGTACCGTGCTGTTGATGCAGCCGGACAGACCATTGATTTCTTGCTCTCGCCCAAGCGGGATGCGGCTGGCGCCCGGCGGTTCTTCCGGAAGGCATTAGGGCAGCCGCATACGGTTCGCCCTCGGACGATCACGGTCGACAAGAATGCTGCTTACCCTATTGCAACGAAGGCGATGAAACAGCATGGAGAACTCTGGTGCTTTGCCAAACTCCGGCAGGTGAAGTTCTTGGACAACATCGTCGAGCAGGATCACCGGCGCATCAAGCGGCTGGTCAGACCAGGGCTGGGCATCAAGAGCTTCGCGTCTGCCTTGCGGACGATTGCCGGCTATGAGGCCATGGCGATGATCCGCAAGGATCAGGTTGTAGGTACACCAGCGAACGACATGAAGGCCCAGGGTAAGTTCATTGCTGGCTTATTCAGCGCCGCTGCCTAGCCTGAGCTCTTGTCCGGCATTCGCTTGAGCTACGTCAGGGTTTGCAACAGAACCACACGATCTTGGGACTGTGGGCGGCGGCAGTTGCGAAGGAATGGGAAGAAGCTACCCCTATTGCTTACTCTCTGGACCGCTGATTGGCTTGCACAGCTTGGCTTTTCTCATAAACTCCTGTGAGTCACAAATCACCGGGGGATCGCCATGAAGCAGCAAGCGATGAACGTGTCAGCTACAGGTCTGCTGGATGCGTCGGACACCTTGAAGGCTTTAGTGGGGAACGCCTCAGTGACGCAGACCCATGCCTCCCGCGAGCCAGCTAATCCGATCTATCTCCTCGCCGCGATCACGCTTGGAATTCCGGCTCTGGCGCTACTCGCCCTGATCGGAGCGAACCCTGCCATTGAAGAGGGCATGCTCGGCACCGTCACGATGTTGCTCGCGCTCTCTGCTTTCATCACTGCTGCGGTGTTCGAGATCAAGCGCCTCGCTGACCAACCCTCGGATGCTGAGCACCACTGAGGCAAAAGGGAGGGCCATCCAGCCCCCTCTGTTGCTGAGGGTGCCCCCGTTCAGATCAGACCTATCCTTACCACAGGGTCGTGGTTCGCTTCTCTTGAGTTCGGCACAGGAACAGGCGCATGGACGGATGCTACTGAGCTATCAGCATCAAGGATTGCCGCTCCTCGTCGTCAAATGCTCCTTGGCCCACATGGCGGCTTGAGTCCGATTAGCCGCCCCGATCTTGCGCAGGATCGCTTTGATGTGAACTTTGACTGTTGCCTCCGTCAGGGCGAGCTTGCGAGCTATTATCTTGTTGGGTTCGCCACTCATGACGTGCGTCAGTATCTCTGCCTCCCGGTTGGAAAGTTTGTGCATGGTTGGATCGAGCGGCAATGGCTCTGCCATGAGGCGGTCTTGATCCGGCTCAGACTTTAACGCCATCTCGTCGAGCATTGAGCGAACCAGCCTTAGAGGCATCGTGCTCTCACCCATCATGATCAACTCAAGCGACTTGATCAGAACCTCACGGTCACTCGTGGCCAGACAGAAGCCATCAATTCCGAACCGCACGAAGCTCATGTCGAAGTGATCGGCAACCACGGCAATCCGCGCCTCAGGCTGCTGGACCTTCAGGAGCTTGATGATGTTCAGCACCTCCTCCGAGGCGCGGTTGGCATCCACGATGAACAGATCGGGCCGGGTATAAACGCGGAGTCGTCGAGATGGCGGCTCATCATCAGCCCCGATCTTGGATAAAACGAAGCGGGTATTGGCTAGGAGAATTTCGAGCCCTGTCGCAAGTAAATGATTGTTACAGATCAGAATGGTGACGAACTCTTCACGGTCTTTAGTTGCCTCGCCAGACATATACCCGCCGATCCCCGGACGCAGAACAGAGCCTTGTTCCTCAGAATACCAAGAATGGGCCGGGCATCAAGCAAAGCAAGCAGTGCATTGGGATGCTAATCCCAACGGGTACTCTCTGCATCAAAAGTACAACAAAACTCATCCACTTGGCTCTACGTTTATGGTGGCCCTGTTATTCTTTCGGGGGCTGTGTCGAGGTGCCAGTTTGGTCAGGCTCCTCTAGGATACTCGCCTCTGGCGTTAACAGAACTTCTTCCTTCGGTGGACCGTCACCCGGAACCTCAACAATCTTGCAATCCTTCAGGATCGCATTCGGCATTTCGAGGGTAGAAGCGTATTTCAAGCAGTGGTCATAGCTCGGAAACAGCTTATCCCAAGCCTGCGCGGTATGTTGTTCAGCCGGGTTCGCGCTATTGAGGATGAAGATCAGAACGTACTTCATGGCCATATAGGCGACCCTCCGGGCCTGCGGAGGGGTACAGTCACAAGTCAGAATGGCGGCAATGAGGCCAAGCTCGGGGCGCTCACAAGAGGGGGCGCTGCGCGATAAAATCATAAATATGGTGTTGCAATAACAACCCCGAGGACCAGCCCTGTGCGTTACCAAGAACTTGCCCACCGACCGTCCGAGCACCGTCACGCCGACACCGATGTCGCCACCCTTTTCGTACCATTCGGTGCGGAACAGCGCCTCCTGTTTCTATGCGTGCGATACGAGGCTCAGATTCCCTCCGTGCAGCCTTTGGCAAGAGTTTACGGAGGATTCTCAGTAGAGGTCTTCAGCCCTGATCATAGCGGGTCCGAGCTTCTGGCCGGATGGGTTGATGTTGTGAAGGTGCTGGAAGAGGGTCGCGCGGCTTGAGTGTCGAGCCGAGCCTCATTTAGTGTCAGGTGATGAGTGATCGGGCGCTGCGACAGCTAGAACTTAGAGCTTGGGGTGAAGTGTGCGGAAGAGCATCACGAGCGGCACAATAGTCATGAACAGAAAGGCTCCGAAGAGAACCGGAGCCGAAGCTCCCATCTGATCGCCGACGACACCAGCAAGTGCAGGCCCAACGGCAGCAGTCACATAATATACGGTCATGAAGAGACCGAGCCCAATGGCCCTGTTCTCAGGGTGTAAGATGCGTCCCGGCATGGCTAGAACCGCACCCGGTGGGGGACCAACCGCAATTCCTATGGCGATGCAGAAGAGCAGGGGCATTCCTACGGCAGCGGCCAATCCTGATAGAGCCAGCCCCGCCAAACCTGAAAACAACATGATCGCTGCATCCGGTCGTCCGCTACGCTGGACGAGGTAGCCGCCGAGCGGCAACGAGGCAATCATAACCCACAAACCAAGGCTGGTGAGAAGGGCGGCATCCGGTAATTCGGCTCCGTGTTGCACCAAAAGTGGCGGCACAAAACTAAAGAAGGCGATCAGGCCGACGTTGAAGACGCCCCAAATCAGCCCCGCGATAGCGGTCGGTAGCGCCTCACGTCTCGGTGGTAGGCTAAGGGGGTTTGCAGGCGACGGCGTGGAAGATGCCGCCGTAATCGAAAGCGGGGAGCGGTAGAGAATTGCGACGAGCAGAAGGGCGACGGCGCAGAGCGCGGCGGTGGTGTGCATGACCCATGGCCATCCCAACTCTGATGCAAGCGGCGGTTGGAGGACAAGGGCAAGCGCAATCCCGAGCGGCCAGCTTGTAATTAGGATGCTCAGGGCCGTGACCATCTCATGCCCCGCGAACCAATCTGTCGTCATCTTCGTCAGAACGAGGCTCAAGAGCACTGCGCCGGAACCGCTGACGAGGCGACCCGCCAAAGCGCCGACGTAGGTATCGCTCAGCCCCATCAACGCTCCACCCACAGCCATGAGGAGGAGACTTGTGATGCCGAGGGTTCGGTCGCCAAAGCGTCTGAGGAGGAGGCCGCCGGGGAGAGCCAAGATAATGCCGGGAACCATATACAGGCCAATGAGGGTACCAACCTCAGACAACCCAATAGCCAAATCCTGTCTCAGAAACGGGGCTGTGGAGGCAACGGTTTGGAATTGGAAGGCGAAGGTCGTCCGCGCAAAGAACAGGAGGGCCAGTATGTGCCAGCGGTTCGTGAGCATGGACGGTCCTGAGCGTGACCTTGCCGGAAATCAGCATGAGAATGGACCTTGGCATCTCCCGATGAAATGACGTGTATGGACTACCCTCTTGGTGCTCGATGGGGCGGCAGTTGGAATTGCTAAGCTTGTGTGCGCAAGCAAATCCCCAAATCGCGAACATTCTCAACGATCTCTCAAGCCGGTTCACGGAAGATGTGATGCGTGGACTGAATGCAGAGGTTGATGTGGACAAGAAGGATGCGCGCCAGGTCGCGAACGACTTCTTGAAGCGAGGAAACTTGCTTCCATAACCTGTCAGGTCGATCCGCTGGCAAGCTTACCGGAATGTCTGACGGGTTGATAAAGAAGCGTTCGGACGGGAGTGCAGCTCATTTCTTGTCACTATCACCCGTTCTCCCGATATTACCTGGCCCGCTGTCTAGCTCCAGCTCGCGCTCGGCTCCTATGATGTCGAGGATACTACGGCAGGGGTTCGGCAAGGTAGATGCGAGCCTGGCAGACGATGCCAGTCGGAGCGAAATCAACTCTGATCTCACCCCCAAGATCATCAGCCAAGCTTCGCTCGATCAGCCGGGTGCCAAACCCGCGTTGAGACGGCGGAGCCACAAGCGGGCCGCCGAGCTCCTGCCAATGCAGGTGTAGGACAGAGCGTTCATCCGCTCGGTCGAGAGACCACGTGAGGCGGATTTCCCCGGCAGCATTAGACAAGGCGCCATACTTTACCGCGTTGGTGGCCAGCTCCTGAAACGCCATCGCAAGCGCAAGGGCTGTCTGGGGTGGCAGCCGGACGGTTGGCCCACTCAGATGCAGGCGGTCTTCGTTGCGGCTGCTATAGGGCTCAAGCGCCTGGGCAGCAATCTCGCGCAGCTCCGCTCCCTCCCAGTTCTGCCGTGTGAGCACATCATGGGCGCGGGAGAGGGCGATCAGGCGGCTCTCGATGGCGCTTCTGGCCTGCTGTGGCGACGCGGCATTGCGCAAGGTCTGAGCGGCAATCGACTGCACCGTCGACAGGGTATTCTTCACGCGATGGTTAAGCTCATGGATCAGAAGCTGCTGATGCTCCTCAGCCTGCCTTCGTCCCGTCACATCGCGCTGCACGGAGATCCAGTGGGCAACTTCACCATCAGGGTCTCGAAGCGGCGTGATCAGCCACTCGACGATGTAGATTGTCCCGTCCTTGCGGTAGTTGACGGCTTCCCCCTGAAAGGTGCCATGCCGGGCCAGCTCGGATCGCATTCGCTTGAGTTCGGAGCGTTCGGTGAGCGGACCCTGTAGCATGCGTGGTGTTTGCCCGATCATCTCTTCGCGCGTGTAGCCGGTCATCTGCGTGAACGCCGGGTTGACGTATTCAATGCGGGGCCCCGGGGGATCCAGATCAGCCGTGGTAATCACCACGGCTTCGCCGACCGCCTCGATAGCTGTCAGGAGTAGAGAGGGATCGCCAGCAACGGGTAATGCCGGATGCCTTCGCTGTCCCGGGCTCGCGTCCTGCGGATCCACACGTGTACCTCTTTCGACGGCTGTGCTCGCAACAACAAAGGTGGCACCAGGGTTCCCAGGCGGGTAACGAGATTCGAAGCCGAAGTCCGCATTCCAGGCAGGCCATAGGCACAACAAGGCTCCAAGTTGGATGGAACATGGTATACCTGGGCTCAGCCGGCAGGGGCTCTGAGTAGAGGTGAGCATGCTGGACCTGAAGGCTCCGCGCCACCTCTGAACCACGTCGACTTTGCCCAAGGGTGGGCTGTACACCGACGTGGACATGCCCGGCTCGATGGACGGCATGGAACTCGCCGAGCAGGTCCACAGGCGCTGGCCGCACGTCCTGCTGCTGATCTCCTCCGGCTACGCACGACCGCATCCCGACGAGATCCCGGACCACGGGCATTCATGCCCAAGCCCTATCACGCGGCCACCCTGATCGGGCACATCCACGACCTGATGCGGACATCGCGGCAGTGAGCGGGCCAGGACGCCGCTTGGCGGAGGGGAACGTTTCCTGCCCTTCGGCACCGACGATCTACCTGGGCGTCCAGGCCGTAGCTCCGACCTGCCGGCCGGTTTTGTTCGTCACAAGCCTCTCCTGGCTCTCAGTCATTGTCGTTCGGGATGTTCAGCACGTGGCCGCAGGCCTTGCAGTGAACGGCGTCAAGCTCGTGGCGTTGCAGTCCGCACTGCGGGCACGGGAAGAGCACCTTACCGCCCGGGCGGAACACAGCCTGTGCCAGGCGCAGGAACAGGGTGATGCCCACGAGCATCATCAGGATCGAGAGCACTTCGCCGCTGGTGCTGCCCATGAGGGTGACGTCCCCGAACCCTGTGGTGGAGAGCGTCGCCACGGTGAAGTAGAGCGCGTCGATGAAGTCCTCGATCTTCGGATTGACGCCGCGCTGGCTGACGTAGACCACCGAGGCAATCATGAACACGAACACGGCAAGATCCATCGCCGCGTGGATCACCTCCACGTTGTGGCGCACCAGCGGGAAGCGCCGCTTGAGCTGGCCGAGCACGTTATAGGACCGGATCAGCCGCACCGTGCGCAGGACGCGCAGGAAGCCGAGATTGCCCCCGAGCGCCGAAATGAACAGGGAGCCGATGACCACCAGGTCGACCAGCGCCGCGCCGTTGTCCAAGTAGGCCATCGGATGGCGGTGGGCGAGCATGCGGCCCAGGAATTCCAACCCGAGCAGCACCCCGAGCAACAGGTCGATCACGCGCAGCCAGGTCGCGTCGGCAACGAAGCTGGTGGCGATGAAGTAGCCGATGGCAGCGATGTCGATGGCCAGCAGGCCGGCCTGGAAGGCGACAGCGGCGGGGCGATGGCCGTAGAACAGGCGCCGCAATCGCACCCGCATCCGCCCAAAGGTACTTGATAGTGGTCGCATCCGTGCTACCGCCCCGCCGCAGGAAGCCGCAGACCTTTGACTGGCCTCGGCCACCCGCCGCTATGGCAGGCGCTATCAGTCATGACGGGAGGCGTTCTTCTCAGCCTGATCATCTGCCCACTATTCCCTAGAGCCATGAGGCCAACAACGCATCGTAAGGGCTAGATCCAGTCCTTTAGCCGGGCAACCAAGATCGCTCCGACCGTGATGGTGACGAGAACCCCGATCACCGACCAGAAGCCCAGCACGCCCGATTGCAGGTACGGCGTCTCGAAGTTCATGCTGAAGATTCCGGCAATGGCCCCGACGGCGCCCAGCAGCATTGTCATGAAGGTCAGGCGCAGCACCAGTTCGTCGGTGGACTCGGCGGTGCGGGTGCTGAAGAGCTCGAACGACCCGTTGACGAGATCGCGGGCATGGTCCGCCAGGATCTCATACCGGTCGTAGTCCCACTTGCTCATTGCCCCTCCTGTGGACGGTGGGGTGTCAGGGGTCTGCAAACCCGGTGGCCCGCAGGGTCAGCGCACCGGATCGCGGGTCACGGCGGAAGAACAGCCCGCCCTGCTGCTCCGAGTGCCCCGGAATGTAGTCAAGGACGACCCGGCTGGTCTCGGGGTCCGAACCTGCCGTGGACACTGTTCCTTCGATCTCCACCTGCGCGGCAGCTTCGCCCGCCCTGTTGCGCGCCCGGAACAGGACCCGGTGCCCGCCTTCCACCGGTGCCACGTTCTCAACCTCGACGGTGATCACCGGGGGCACGGTCGCGCCATTGAACAACTGCCATCCAATGACGCCGAAGACGCCGAGCACCAACAGGAGGCCGATGCCGGAGGCCACCCACTCAAGCCAAGGCACCTGTGGCGCCACCTTGCCGGTCTCGTTGTCACCCTGCTTGTGTTCCCGGTTCATCGCGCCCTCACACCACCAGCCGCGCCGTCGCGGCGCCCAGCAAGGCCGGGAAGCCCAGCACCACCAGCATGTTCGCGATCTCGGCCACGGAGACGCCGTCCGTCCGTCCGAAGCTCCAGAGCACGTAGAAGCTCACAGCAGGGCGACGCCGTAGCCGGCCAGTGTGAAGTGCAAGAAGGTTGTCAGGAAGGTGCCACCCTCGGGCCGGCTCTCCTGGCCGGAGAACCCGATACTGTAGACGAAGACGTGCAAGAGCAGGATGGAGAGTACGCCCAGGGCCAGGGCGTGCCACGGCGTCATCTGGAACGCGATCAGGATCATCTCTTCCGTTGGAGCCATGTTGAAGGCCAGGAACAGCGCGCCGGCCACCATCAGGAAGAGCTCGCCGCCATAACCCGCCTCGCGCTTGCGTTCCTCCTCTGCGTCCATGTCCTGCTCATCCCCGAGCTGCTTGCGCCCGAGCATGGCGCCGATGCTCGCCGGCACGCTCTGCAGCGCCACCCGGCCGACAATCTCGCTCCAGGTCATGTCGAAGGTGATCACCGCAAGCACCACGAGGAGCACGGCGGATGTGATCACGCCGACGCCAAACGCCGCGAACGCGTCCATGGCGTCCTCTTTGAGGCTGAAGGTCTTCTCGAAGCCGGAGAAGTAGGAGAGGCCCACGAGCACTGCGAGGGTAAAGACCATGAGCAGGAGCAGCCGGCCGCGGCCCATCGAAAAGCCGAGCGACCACATCTCCATGGTCATCAGCAGGGGTATGCCGAAGATGATTGCCCCGCCGAAGGCGCGAGCCAGGCCGATGGCGTAGCGTTCGCTTGTCACTGGCACATTCCCTATCCTGACTCACCTGCTCCATGCGCCGTGCGCGGCACAAGCTTGGCTGCTGAGAAGGGAACCCCTGATCCAGGGACCGAGTTCCCGGAAGCACTGGGGCCTTGATCGGGTGCCGATCACGGCCGCAGACACCAGCGAATGAGATCCAGAGCGGCTGGTCGAGAATGTGGAGATGGTTGGCAGGCCGTTCACCGCGGGCGCGTTGGTGAAGAGGGGGGATCGGGCTTCGGAGGAAGCGACCCGGACGGAGCACCTGAGGTTCGATCTCGAAGCGCGTCGCCCTCTCAGGAGCCGGTGCCGCGGCCGGCGGCGATGCCGTTGGCTCCTGAGAGCCCCATGATTTCTGCAAGGCGGTTCCGGGCCCTCAGGTCTCACAGCCGGGCTCGCGGTCTCCAACATGGGTAAAGGTCAGCCTTAGGCCTTGAAGAGCAATACCTCGCTGCTGGACTAGCCAGGAAGTTGGCCTCACCCTCTGGATTATTGGGCTCCAGCAGAAGCAATCAGACTGTGCTGCGGACCCATATGAAAGCTCCTGTGACGGTACAGCCTGCACCTTTATGTGGCTGATTTTATGAAGGTCCAGATCTGGCACTGAGCAGAAATAAACCGAATGCCCGCTGTACAGGGAATATCAGACATTTTTGAATGGCAGAGGAATGCCAGAACTAGGTCTTGTGGGTGTCAGAACGCGGCTAATGATATGATCTCCCGGCATCGCTTGAGCATGCGATGCTTGTCAGACTTCGTCGGCAGGATGAAACAGGATGCCATCGGTTTCATGGCAAGAGACTACCGCTTTCTTTTTGACCCGCCCACTCTATTGGCGATAAACCGTGCCAGACTTGGGCCGGTGAGCAGCACCACAAGAAACCGAGCCGTTTGCATGGCCATGACGAACGGCAGATTGACCGTGCTCGAGGCCGCAATGATCGCGACCGAGTCGAGACCACCCGGACTCATGGCCAAATAAGCCGTCAGCGGATCCACGCCCGCTAAGTACACTAGGCCGGCCGCGAATAGGCCACAGACAGCGATCAGGATTAAGGTTGAAGCAATCACCCGCGGGAGTGCCCGGGCCGCATGGGCAAGGATGGAGCGTGTGAAACGCAAGCCAATGCTCCAACCAATGAGAGCGTAACTCATCGCCAGGAGCCATGGCGGCAGTTCGATTGTCATCGCTCCAATGTTCTGTAGCATGACACCAAGGCAGAGCGGCACCAGCAGCGGACCAGCCGGAATACGAAGATAGTGGCCGAGCACGGCACCAGCACCAGCCAACGCGAGTGTCTCGGCAAATGACAGCCAAGCGATCTCTGGGAACCAGACGACCTCTGGCATTGGAGCGCCTGAGCCAGCAACCCAGAAGCGTGACACGAGAGATGCCGCCACCGCTACGCAGAGCACGCGGGTGTACTGCATAAAGGCGACGAGCCGAATATCCGCCCCGTAGGCCTCAGCCATCAGCGTCATGGCTGAAGCTCCACCAGGTGACGAGCCCCAGACAGCCGTGGTGCCTGGCAAAACACGCCAGCGTGTCAGCAGCCAGCCCAAAGTTGCTGCCGCCGCTATGACTGACGCAATCCCCAGGAGGAAAATGGGCCAATGGCGACCGATCTCGGCAAAGATGGAGAGCGGAACACTCCGCGCGATCATGCAGCCCAACACCCCCTGTGCAAGAAAGAAAAGGATGGGTGGTAACCGCACCGACCAGTTTGCCGTCGCGTGAACAATGGCAGCGATCATCGGGCCGAGAAGCAGCGCCGCCGGGAGATGCAACAGCTCCAAGATCAAGCCGAACAGGGCAGAGAGGCCGAGCAGGACCACCCATTGAAGGCTGATGGTGCTGCCGAGCGGTCGAATGAGCAATGAACGATCCTTCTGCAATACAGCGACCCTGACGTAGTCGCGGGAATCGTTGGACAATGCAGAAATCCAAGTTGGCAAGACTAGAGGTGGGGAATGCCGACCATACGTCGAGAGAGCACTGATTGAGCCACCGGATAGGCGATCCACCCCTGCCTCGCCGCCTTGGCCTGATTACATTGGACAATTTGAGGGAAATGAACCAAGAGCTGGGGAATACAGCCTTGGTTAAATCCGAGAGAGGTATAAAACAGTGTTTCAGGATTGCGGGAAGGCATTGATCATAGGGCTATTTCCTGGACCAGCATTCGACCCTTCGATGACCCGCTTCTGAAAGCAAAGACGGGTCATCGCATTAGCTAAGGCATCGACATCATCCGCCATTGACCAAGGGCCAGACTTCCAAAGCGCCGCGGTAGACCATCTCGACCGCCACGTAGAGGATGACGGCCAGACCCACGTAGGCGATCCAGTGGTGTCGCTGAAGCAGGCGGGCGATGAAGCTGGCGGCGACGCCCATCAAGGCGATCGACAGGCCCAGGCCGAAGACAAGGATGACCGGGTGGTCCTGCGCGGCGCCCGCCACGGCGAGCACGTTATCCAGCGACATGGATACGTCGGCGAGCACGATCTGCCAGGCCGCTTGGCTGAAGGTTTTCTTCGGAGCATGTTCGGCGATCAGCCCATCCTGGTCGAGGTCGCGATCCTCCAGCGCCTCTTCGGCTTCCAGATCCTTCTCAGCATGGCCTGCCCGCAGCTCGCGCCACATCTTCCAGCACACCCACAGCAGCAGGATGCCGCCCGCGAGGAGAAGACCAACGATCTGGAGAAGCTGGGTGGTGAGGAGCGCGAACACGATGCGCAGGACCGTGGCGGCGATAATGCCGATCAGGATGGCCTTGTTGCGCTGCTCCTTGGGCAGGCCGGCTGCCGCCAAGCCGATCACGACGGCGTTGTCCCCGGCCAGCACCAGGTCGATCATGATTACCTGGAGGAAGGCCGACAGGGCCTCGGTCGTGAGCAGTTGTTCCATTGTCGCGCTCCGCTGTTGGCCGCCGGAATGGTCAGCCACGTTTTTGCCTTATGACTTAGGTGTTCAATCGGACTCCGGTGCGTCCCGCGCCGGTCTCAGGAACGCCGCCACGGCCTCGATCTGGTCGCGTGGCATGAGCGTCGGCGCATGGCCGCAGCCCGGCACGTCATGCACGATGGCGTTGCGATTTCGACGTGCCATCTCATTGGAGAGGTAGGACGGCAGGAAATCGGACTCGCGGCCGCGCACGACCAGGATGGGATGATCGATGGCGTCCCAGTACGCCCACAGATGGGCCCCCGGGTTGGCCGGCGCCCTGAGCGCCTGAAGGATCGCAGGATCACACAAGGTCAGGTAGCGGTCCTGCTCCGGATCCTTACGGACGCTGTATCGGGTGAGGTGGCGCCAATGCTCGTCCGCGACATCCCCGAAGGGGGCCAGGACCTCGCGCAGATACCCCTCGGCCTCATCGAACGTGGCGAACGCCTCCGGCATGTCCGCAACGTACCGGCCGATGCGTTGAAGGGCGTTGACCGGCACCACCGGGCCGATGTCGTTGATCACGAGGCGCCTGATGGGGCTGTTGGGAAGGCCCGCCAGCACGATGCCGATCAGGCCCCCGAGGGAGGTGCCCACCCAGTCCACGCGCCCCACTCCCGTGCGGGCGATGAGCGCGTTCATGTCGGCGCAGTATTGCAGGACGGTGTAGTCGGCTGGATCCCGCAGCCATTCACTTCGTCCACGGCCGACCAGGTCCGGGCAGACGACCCGTCGTCCCTGTGACGCAAGCTCGTGGGCCAGGTAGTCGAAGTCGCGCCCCTGCCGCGTCAGGCCGTGGACGCAGATGACGACGTCATCGGCATCCGCTAGCCCCCATTCGACGTAGGCGATCTCGTGAAAGCCCGACTTCGACAGGCCTAAGATGTTGCCAGTTCGGTCCGGCTCGCGACGCAGGTCTTCCGGCACTGCACCCGTCGGCTGCGCTTTCGCTCTCGTCACCGGTCCATCTCCGCTCGCAGTGCAATGGATGCCTGGGCTTCCCGCGGCGTCTCGAAGATGTGCGGCGCCACGTCCCGGCTGCTGAGAGCCTCGCCGAGCTTCAGGCGCATGAACGCGCTCGTGGTGTAGCGCGACACATGGTTATAGAAGCGGCTCTCAACGTCAGCCGCCATCGCGAACCAAGCGTCGTGGAGTTCAGGGGCGATCGAAATGGCATCGTAGCTGATGATCGCCCCCACCTTCCTGCCGAGCGGACCGACCCGGCTCACCACGGCTTCCCGCACGGCCTCGACGTCACGCAGGGTCCGGACGCGATAACCGTCGAGGTCGATGAACAGCACCCCGGCCCCGTCATCGAGGGAAAGCCGCTGCGACAAGGGGCGCTCGAGCAGGACCTCGTCGAGACCCATCGGTTCGGCACGGAAGAGACGCGCGTCCATGAGCTTCGACTCGCGGACCAGCGGCTCGAACGCCATGTGGGCGAGCACGTCCCTCTCGATGTCGATCCCCGGCGCGACCTCGATCAGCTCGAGCCCGTTCTCCCCGAGCCGGAACACGCAGCGCTCGGTGATGAACAGCACCGGCTGCCCGCTGTCGGCCGCGAACCTGCCGCTGAAGGTCACCTGTTCCACGGCGTCGACGAACTTGGCGCTGCGTCCTTCCTGGGCGATGGCCAGCCGGCCTTGCCCGACCTTGACCTTCAGGCCGCCCGCCGTGAACGTTCCGACGAAGATCAGCTTGCGGGCATTCTGCGAGATGTTGATGAAGCCTCCGGCCCCGGCGAGGCGGTCGCCGAAGCGACTGACATTCACGTTGCCGTGCCGGTCAGCCTGCGCCAGCCCAAGACAGGCCAGGTCCAGGCCGCCGCCGTCGTAAAAATCGAACTGCTGGTTCTGGTCGATGATCGCGCCGGGGTTGATGGCCGCCCCGAAGTCGAGCCCACCCTGCGGCAGGCCCCCGACGATGCCGGGCTCCGCCGTCAGCGTCACGAGATCGAGCAGCTTCTCCTCGGCAGCCACGACTGCCACACCCTCCGGCATGCCGATGCCGAGATTGACCACGCCGCCAAGGGGCAGCTCGAACGCGCATCGCCGCGCGATCACTTTGCGCTCGTCGAGCGGCAGCGGTGCGATGCGATCAACGGGCACGCGCATCTCGCCCGAGAAGGCCGGGTTGTAAGCCGTCGCATAGGTCTGGGCATGGTGCTCCGGGGAGGCCACCACCACGCAGTCGACGAGCGAGCCCGGGATCTTCACATGACGGGGGTTGAGGGATCCAGCGGCCGCGAGCCGCTCCACCTGCACGATCACCAGGCCCTTGGAGTTCTTGGCCGCCATGGCGATCGCCAGGTTGTCGAGGGTGAGCGCCTCCCGCTCCATGGTGATGTTGCCGTCCGGGTCGGCCGTCGTGCCGCGCAGGATCGCGACCTGGATCGGAAAGGCCTTGTAGAACATCCACGGCTCGCCCGCGATGGACAGGAGTTCGACAAGATCCTCCGTCGTGCGGTCGTTGAGCTTGCCGCCGCCTTCCCTGGGGTCGACGAAGGTTTGCAGGCCGACCTTCGAGAGCAGGCCTGCCTTGCGTCCCGCGATCTCGCGAAAGAGCTGCGAGATGCAGCCGAGCGGCAGGTTGTATCCCTCGATGGCGCCGTCCGTGACCATGCGGGAGAGCTTCGGCACGAGGCCGAAGTGCCCGCCGATCACGCGGCGCACCAGTCCCTCGCGTGCGAGGCGGTTCAGGCCCTTGTCGCGCCCGTCGCCGGGGGCTGCGGCGAACACCAGGGTCAGGTCACGGGGTGCACTGGTCTCCATGAACCGTGCCTCGAGAGCCGCGATCACCGCATCCGGCGTGCCGACCCCGACGAAGCCCGAGGTCGCCACCGTATCACCGGGCCGGATGACGGCGACCGCATCCTCGACCGGAACAACCTTGCTGCCGTAGGCCATGATTGCCCCCGCTCAGTCCTGCTGGTGATCGTTGAGCCACTGCGCGATGCCGGGGCCGAGCAAGCCTTGCGACTTGCCGCCGACGAAGACGCCCACATGCCCTCCCGGGAGCGGCAGCTCGGTGTAGTCGGGGGTGCCGACCTTGCCGCCGAGTGCCCGTGATGTCGCCGGCGGGATGATGTGGTCATCCTTGGCGTACACGTTCAGGACGGGACAGGTGATGTTCCCGAGATCGACCTTGCGGCCGCCGAGCTCGAGCTCATTCCTGACCAGTTTGTTGTCCTGGTAGAGATCTTTGAGCCACTGCTTGGCGGCCTCGCCGGGATGGTGCGGGCGGTCGGCGATCCACTTCTCCATGCGCAGGAAGTTCAGCAGCTTCTTCTCGTCGTCCACGACCTCGAGGAGGTCGAGGTTGTACTTCAGCATGGTGCGCATGGGCGTCATCATCGAGAAGATCGAGCCCATGAATTCACCCGGCAGCGTGCCATGCGCCTCGATGAGGCGGTCGATGTCCTCGGGCGCAAGGCTGCGGGTCCAAAGATTGATGAACCCGTGCCCGAGGCGGTTCTCGACCGTATCGGCGTGGAAGTCGATCGGCGTGATAGTCAGCACCATGCTTTCGACCGTCTCCGGGTACAGGGCGGCATAGCAGGTGGTGAAGACGCCGCCCTCGCAGATGCCGAGCAGGCTGATCCGCTCAACGCCATGGCGCTCCGAGATTTCCCTCACACACTCGGCCAGGTAGCCATCCACATAGTCGTCGATGGTTACCCAGCGGTCGGCGCGGGAAGGATTGCCCCAGTCGACCACGTAAAGATCGACACCCTGATCGAGCAGGTTGCAGACGAGCGAGCGGTCTTCCTGGAGGTCCGCCATGGTGTAGCGCCCGATGAGGCCGTAGACGATCAGGACAGGCGTTGTCACCTTGGTGTCGGTCACGGGCTGGTAGTGGTGGAGGGTGACCTTGTCCTGGCGCCAGATCTCGTCCTTGGGCGTGGTGGCGATCGCCACGTCCTCGTCGCGCACGTCCCGGAAGAGCTTGGTGCCGCGCGCGATCTTCTCGCCCAAGGCGGCGATCTCGGCAGCCACCTGTTCCGGCTTGATGTTGACCGGGTTCATCGACTTGCTCATGAGCGTGAACCTTTTCGTTTGGATGCGGATGCAGTCTTCGTGGCGGACGCGGCGCGCTGATACGACGCCTTCGGTTTGGGCGGCTTCTCCTGCGCCTGCGATGGAGCCGCCGCACGGGGAGTGGAGCGCTTCAGCGCGCGAAGCTCGCGCCGCAGCTCGGTCACGGCCTTGTGGACGTCGTCCAGTTCGGCGCGTGTCGGATAGCCGTACATCTCGCTGTAGAACTCAGCGACTTTGCGCTGGGCGAGCCTGAGGTCGGTCGAGGCCTTGAGCACCTCGCGCTGGGTTTGCAGGAAGGCATCGGACCGCTGCGTCTCCAGCAGGACCTCGTTGGCGGTTTCGCCCCACAGCGTCAGGAACGCACGGACGGAGTCGAGGGGCGGCTCGCCCGTTTCGCTGCGTTCGTTCAATCGCTTGGCGAAGGCGCCGGCCGCCCGCGTCCAGGCGTCGAGCATGACCTTGTTGTGCTCGAGGCTGCGTTGCCGCAGCCTGGACCAGGCCCTGAACACCTCGGCGAACTGCCGCTCCACGTTCCACAGATCGGCGAGCCGCGGACCCTCGGCCATGCGCTGAAGCGCCTGGTCGACCTCGTTTGTCGCCGACATCCAGCCGCGGGGATCGAAGATCTTGGCCAACATGGCGGTTATGACCGGATCGGGCTGTGCCGATCCATCACCGCTCTGCAATCCCTTGGCTAATGAGGATGAGAGTTCCTGCGCCGTTGACCAAGACCGCTCGAACGCTCGTCGTGCCTCTTCCAATCCCTTGCTGTCGGGTGCCGACCAGGCGCCAAAAGCCTCGCTCACCCCGTCGGCCATCGCCTTCATGTCCGGCGGGTAGGCGGATGCCATTGTCTGGGCGCCCTTGCCCCAGAGGTCGGCCAGTGCCTGCATGCTCTCGAACGGATTCATGGACCTGTTCCTCCTGAATGCCTCGCGACGGACCTGCCGTTATGCCGTCGCCTAGCGCTGCCTGCCGTCGAGCGCCTCGCCGTAGATCGCGAACGCGTCCGCGTAGGTCACCTCACGTGGGTTGTTGACGAGCAGGCGCGTCTGCTTCATCGCGTCCTCCGCGAGCCGTGGCAGGTCGCTCTCACGTACTCCCACTTCCGCCAGGGATGCCGGCACCTTGCAGTCGCGGCAGATGGCGGCGAGGCCCTCCACGAACCGCCGGGCCGCCTCGCCAGTGGGTAGACCGTTGGCTTCGGGATCGATGATGCGCGCGAGCTCCGCGTAGAGCGCCTCGGCGGCGGGCAGGTTGAAGCGCAGCACGCCCATGAGAACCAGCGCGTTCGACAGGCCGTGCGGCACGTGGAAGATCGCCCCGATGGGATAGGCCAGCGCGTGCACGGCCGCCACCGGCGCATTGGCAAACGCCATGCCCGCCAGCATCGACCCGAGCAGCATCTGCGCGCGGGCCTCGAGGTTCCGGCCGTTGCGGCAGACCTCGCGGATGTTCTGCGACAGGAGCGCGAGCGCCTGCCGCGCGAGCTGGTCCGACATCGGGTTCTTCCTATGCCGGCTCGTGTAGGCCTCGATCGCATGGACCATGGCGTCGATGCCCGTGGCAGCCGTCACGTGCGGCGGCAGGCCCAAGGTCAGCTCGGGATCGAGGATGGCCCAATCGGGCAGCAGCCGGGGCGAGACGACACCCTTCTTCTCGGTGGTGGGCGTCGTCACGATGGCGATCGGCGTGACCTCGGACCCCGTGCCGGCGGTCGTGGGCACGAGCAGGAGCGGCAGGCGCTCTCCCTTGGCGAGGCCGACGCCGTAGATGTCGTCGAGCCGGTCGCCGGACCTGGCCAGATAGGCCACGAGTTTGGCCGTATCGAGGGCTGAGCCGCCACCGATGGAGAGCACGAGGTCGATCCGCTCGTCGCGGCAGAGGGCGACGGCGCGCTCGATCACGTCGGACGGCGGGTCGGCGACCACATCCTCGAACAGAACGAGGTCACGGCCGGCGTCCCGGAGCGCGTCTTCGGCGGCCCGGGTCAGGCCGGCGTCGCGCACGCCCCTGTCGGTCACGAGCAGAATCCGCTGGGCGCCAAACCCAGCGGCAAGCTCGGCGACCTTTCGCGAGGCTCCGCTCTCGAAGAGGATGTTCGACGGCACCTGGAACGTAAACGGGTTCATGTGAGGCGCCCTCCGATCAGACCGGTTCGACGTCAGGAATGCTGCCGCGCAATTCGTCGACGAGCACGCGGGTGTTCTCGGCATAGTCGACGGGAACGGCGACCACGTGCACGCCGCCCTCATTGAAGGCAGCCTCAAGGGTCGTGGCGAGTTCGGCGATGGCGCCGATGCGCCACCCCTTGGCGCCATAGGCCTGCGCATACTGCACGAAGTCGGGGTTGCCGAAGGTCAGGCCGAAGTCTGGGAAATCGTCCACGGCCTGCTTCCAGCGGATCATGCCGTAGGCGGAATCGTCCAGGATGAGCACGACCAGATTGAGCTTCAGCCGCACGGCCGTTTCCAGTTCCTGCGAGTTCATCATGAAGCCGCCGTCGCCGCAGACCGCGAGGACACGCCGCTCCGGATGCAGGATCGCCGCCATCATGGCCGACGGCAGCCCAGCACCCATGGTGGCGAGCGCGTTATCCAGCAGCAGCGTGTTCGCCACGTGGGTGCGGTAGTTGCGGGCGAACCAGATCTTGTACATGCCGTTGTCGAGGCACACGATGCCGTCGTCTGGCATGACCTTGCGCACGTCGTGCACGATCCGCTGCGGCGTGACCGGGAAGCGGTCCTCGTCCGCGCGGTCATTGATGCGCGCCAGGATCTCCTGCCGCAGGTTCAGGAGCTCGGGATCCGGATCGAGCTTGCCTCCGAGCCGGTCCGCCAGCAGCGCAAGGCTCGCGCCAATGTCGCCGATCACTTCCGCATGGGGAAAGAAGACCTGCTCCACGTTGGCCGAGGTGAAGCCGATGTGGATGACGCGCGGTCCCCCGTCGCCCATGATGAAGGGCGGCTTCTCGACCGTGTCGTGCCCGATCGAGATGATCAGGTCGGCCTGGTCGATCGCCCGGTGGACATAGTCCCGCTCCGACAGGGCGGCGGTGCCCACGTACAGGTTGGATCCACCGGTCACGGCGCCCTTGCCCATCTGGGTGTTGAAGAACGGCAGGCGGGTGCGGCGTACGAAACTGGACAGCGGCTCGACGAGCTGGGGACGGTTGCCGCCGGCGCCAATCATGATGAGGGGCCGCTTGGCCGCCAGGATCATCTCGGCGGCGCGATCCAGTGCCGCCGGATGGGCGACCGGACGCTCGATGGGATGGACCGGGATGATCGGGGCGGCGCCGGGTTCGACTTCATCGGCGGCCACGTCCTCCGGCAATTCGATGTGCACCGGACCGGGCCGTTCCTCCATCGCGACCCGGAAGGCATCCCGCACAATGGTAGGAATGCTCGCGGCGCTCACGATCTGGCGCGTCATCTTGGTGAGCGGCTTCATCGAGGCGATGACATCGACGATCTGGAAGCGGGCCTGCCGGGCCGTCTTGATGGCCTTCTGCCCGGTGATCATGATCATCGGCATGGCGCCCAGATGAGCATAGGCCGCCCCCGTCGAGAAGTTCAGGGCTCCCGGTCCCAGCGTCGAGATGCAGACGCCGGGGCGGCCCGTCAGCCGTCCATGGGTTGCCGCCATGAAGGCCGCCGCCTGCTCGTGTCGCGTGAGCACGAGCTGGATGGAGGACTTGCGAAGCGACTCGACGACGTCGAGGTTTTCCTCGCCGGGGATCCCGAAGATGCGATCGACGCCCTCGTTCTCCAAGGCTGCAACCAGAAGATCCGATCCCTTGGTCATGGTAGATGACTTTCCTGTCTAGTGCCGTTCGTGATTAGGAGCCGTTGCCGTCCAGCCGTGCAATGATGGCTGTGGTGAAGTCCCTGGTTGAGGCCGTGCCGCCCAGGTCGCGCGTCAGCACGTCATCCTGGAGCGTGCGCAGCACGGCGGCACGAAGCCGGCTGGCCTGGTCCGGCAATGCGACGTGATCCAGCATCAGGGCCGCGGCGAGCAGCATAGCAAGGGGATTGGCGAAACCCTGGCCAGCGATGTCGGGCGCCGATCCATGGACGGCCTCGAAGATGGCTGCCGACTCCCCGATGTTGGCGCCCGGCGCCATTCCGAGGCCTCCGATCAGGCCCGCTATCAGGTCGGACAGGATATCGCCGAACAGGTTGGTCGTGACGATCACGTCGAACTGCCGCGGGTTCAGCACAAGCTGCATGGCGCAGGCATCGACGATGCGCTCGTCCATCTGCACGCGCCCCTCAAACTCCCGCGCAATTTCCCGTCCGGCTTCCAAGAAAAGGCCGGTTAGCGCCTTCAGAACATTTGCCTTGTGAACCACGGTGACCTTCTTGCGGCCATGCCGTAGAGCGTATTGAAAGGCAAAACGTATGATGCGGCGCGCCTCGGACCGGGTGTTCACCCCGGAGGAGATGGCGACCGCCTGCGGGTCGTCGCCGACCGCGATATAGTGCTCGAAGCCGACATAGAGTCCCTCGAGGTTCTCCCGCACGAGCACGATGTCGATGTCCTCGTACCGCCCGCCCGGCACCATGGTCTTGGCCGGACGTAGGTTGGCATAGAGGCCGAACTCCTCCCGCAGGCGCACGTTCACGGACCGGAATCCGCCGCCGACCGGAGTCGTCAGGGGGCCCTTCAGGGCCAGTCTGGTGCGGCGGATGCTGTCGATGAGGGATGCGGGGAGGGGATCGCCCCCTTCCTTGATCGCAGCCATGTCGCCTTGATGAGGGTCCCACGCGAACGGGGCACCGAGAGCATCGAGGATGCTGACCACGGCCTCTGTGATTTCCGGGCCGATTCCGTCACCCGGGATCAAGGTTGCCGGAATGGGACGAAGCGCTTTTGCATTCGACATCTCTGTTTCCTCAACAGGGGGCGCTGGCCCTAGCGGTAACACTTCAGGCAACCTGCCTATGAAGAGTGTCTGCCTCTGACCCGAACACTGTCCTCAGGGGGGGACGAACCGTGGCTGGCCGCATTCCGTGCCACGAAATTGCGCCTGCACATGGAACTTCTTCCTGGAAGCCGCTTCCGAGGCCCGTAGCATCGAACCCGGATGCCTCTTGGCGACCCCACGGGAGTTGCGTACCCTGTGAACCTGTCACCAACCTGACAGTGGCATGCTCATGAGAGGCTAAGATGCGCATCCTGCTCGTCGAGGATACCCTGGACGTCGGGGAGGCGATCGTTGCCCGGTTCGAGCGGATCGGCCACACGGTCGACTGGGAGAAGGACGGGGGCGTGGCCGATGAGGTCCTTGAGGTCCAGGCCTACGATCTCCTGATCCTCGACGTGAACCTTCCGGCCCTCGACGGCTTCACGATCCTGAAGCGTCTTAGGCAACGCAAGACAATGACGCCAGTCCTTGTGCTGACGGCACGGTCGCAGGTCGACGACCGTGTTGATGCCCTGGACCTCGGGGCGGACGATTACCTGGTGAAGCCTTTCGACTTCCGTGAGCTGGAGGCGCGGGCACGGGCTCTCCTCCGGCGCAGTGCCGGCGAGTCCACCAATCAACTGGTCTGCGGGCAGGTGGCCATCGATCGGGGCTCACGAGCCGTGAGGATCAATGGCACGCCCATCGATTTGACCCGCCGGGAGCTGACACTGCTCGAGATCCTGGCGGCGCGGCCGGGCCGGATCTTCGGCAAGGACGAGCTTGTCGACCAACTGTTCGGCTTCGATGACGAGCCTAGCCCCAATGCCGTGGAACAGTATGTCGCCCGTTTGAGGAAGAAGCTGGCCGGGTCCGGTGCGGAGATCCGGACGCTGCGGGGGCTTGGCTACCAGATCGTATGCCAATGATCAGACCGGGCCCCTCCCTCTACTCCCGCATCATTCTGGTCATTGCCATTATCTTCGGCGCCGGATCAGTCGTATTGGGAACAGCCGCATGGTTCTATGCTCGGGTTGCCGCGGATGATGCCTACGACCGCCTTCTAATGGGAGCTGCCCTCCAGATCGCGGAGAGCATTTTCGTTCAGGAGGGAACGGTCTCGGTCGATCCCCCGTTCTCCGCGTTCGAGACCCTCTCCCTGTCAGCCGATGATCGCATCTTCTATAAGGTCATCGCCCCACGCGGCGTCGTTCTCACGGGATACGATGACCTGACCCCCGCGCGGCCCTTTGCCGAAACGCGCACACCGGTGATTTCCGACGGCGAGTACCGGGGCTTTCCCGTTAGGGTCGCCACCGTAGGCCGCCTCGTCTCCGACCCGGCGACACCGGGGTGGGCGCAGGTCGTGGTTGCGCAAACCCGTCAGGCTCGTACCGGTCTGGCACGGGATCTGACGCTCAAGGCCCTGCTGCTGGTGTTCGCCATGACCAGCCTTGCCTTCATGGCTGTCCTGTTCGCGGTCCGACGGGCTCTGGGCCCCCTGACCCGTGTGGAGCGTGAATTGCGGTTCCGGGACCCCAAGGACCTGACCCCGCTCGACCTTGAGATCCCGCGCGAGATCCAGACGCTCGTGTCCACGATCAACCGCTTCATGGATCGCCTCTCCGGCCGCATTGCCCTGATGCAACGGTTCATAGCCGATGCCGCTCACCAGATCCGGACGCCTCTAGCAGGGCTAGCATCCCAGGTCGATCTCCTCACGGAGGAGTCCAGGCCGGAGCGGCGAGAGCAGCAACTGACCCGGGTCAGGGAACGAACCGCCGAACTGGGGCGCCTGACGAACCAGCTTCTCAACCATGCTATGATCATTCATCGGGCGGAAGTCGCGGAGTTCGACACCGTGGATCTGGTTGCGCTTGCCCGCCAAGCCCTGATCAGCGCCGTCCCGCACTCGCTCGATCGCGACGTACACATCTCCTTCGACGATCCGCAAGGGCCGGTGCTCATGAAAGGGGACGCGGTCAGCCTGCGTGAGGCGCTCTCGAACCTGATCCATAACGCCTTGAAGCACGGCGCCGAGACACGTCTCGATGTTCGGGTTTTTGCAGATGTGGATGCCGCCGTCGTCGAAGTCATCGACGACGGGCCAGGGATACCTGTCTCGGAATGGCAGCGGGTCCAGGAGCCATTCCATACCAAAAGTGCGAGCGGCTCCGGCTTGGGCCTCTCGATCGCCGGGGATGTCGTTCGGGCACACGGAGGCGAGTTTCGCTTCCGCGAGCGTTCTGATGATGGATTTGCGGTTGTCATGCGCTTCAGGAGGCTCCAGGAGGCGCCTGTGCCGATCAATGACGGAGACGCATCTTGATCACGAAATTCAAGGCGATGATCCCCGTCGTTGGTCTCTTGGCGGGGGTTGCCATCGACACGGTGAAAGCGGCCGAGAAGATCGTATTCCCTGCTCCAGGCGAGCAACAGACAGTCTTGTCAGTTCATGGTGCTACCGACCTTTCCGCTGTGGAACCCTTAATCCGCGACTTCCAGACGCTCGCACCGAATGTGACGATCGAATACAGTGAGTACGTTACCAACGATCTGTTCGATGGGGCGTCAAGGGAATGCAGCGAGAGGCAAGGGACCATGGATCTGGTCCTCTCATCGTCCGTTGATCAATTGGTCAAACTCGTCAACGACGGGTGTGGCACGAGTTACCGCTCGCCTCTGACCCTTCGATTACCATCCTGGACACGCTGGCGGGACGAGATCTTCGGCTTCACATTCGAACCGGCCGTCATCGTGTTCAACCGTGACCTGGTTCCTCCGGAAGACGTGCCGCGCACACGGGTGGAACTACTCAACCTGCTTCGATCAAAGCCCGAAAAGTACAATGGCAAAATCGGGTCTTACGATATTGCACAATCGGGGATCGGCTACCTCTTTGCGTCCTATGATGCCCGGGGAACAGCCATCTTCGGGCGCCTCCTCGAGGCTTTCGGACGAGCCGACCTAGTCGTCAAGTGCTGTAGCAGCGATCTCCTGGCTGAACTCTCCACCGGTCGTCTTGCCATCGGTTACAATCTAATCGGGTCCTATGCCGTCGGTGCCCAGAGACGTGGAGCTCATATTGGGATCGTCATTCCCCGGGACTACACCATCGTCCTCAGTCGCGCGGCCTTCATCCCGCGCTCGACCAGAAACCCGGCCACTGCCTTCTGGTTCCTGGACTACCTGCTCTCCGATCAGGGGCAGAAGAAAGGCCGTGAAGCCTCCTTTTTTTTCAGCTTCGAGGGGACACTGCCCGAGGAGGTGGATGGACCGCTTTGGTTGAACACATCCGGGCTTTTGCGGCCGATCACCATCGGGCCGGAATTGCTGGCTGTCCAGGATCGCGCCAAGCGTCAGCGTCTGTTGAGGGAATGGCACCGCTCGACACAACCCGATGGCAATGTACCGTGAACACCACTGGCAGATACCCTCATATCGGCGGAATGGGATACGGCAGCCCTGGCTCCTGACGGAGCCAGGACGAGATTGGAGTCAATCCTCGGTCGCCTTAAAGCGCCCGAGTCCCTTGAGGACGAAGGGGGCCACGAGAGCGATCAACGCGATGACGAGGAGCGTCGCCGAAATCGGGCTCTGGAGTAGCACCATCGGATCGCCCAGGCTGATCGAGAGGGCACGTCTGAGTTGGCTCTCGGCTACAGGACCCAGAATGAGGCCCACGACCACCGGAGCAATGGGGAAGTCGAAGCGCCGCATCAGGAAGCCAAGCACGCCGAACACCGTCAGCATGACGAGTTCCACCGGCGATGGATTCGCCGCGATCGTTCCCATGGTGGCGAAGACCAGGATGCCGGCATAGAGCCAGGGCTGCGGGATCTTCAAGAGGCGGACCCAAAGGCCGACGAGCGGCAGGTTCAGCACCAGCAGCATGATGTTGGCGATGAACAGGCTCGCGATCAGGCCCCACACCAGGTCCGGCTTTTCGGCGAACAGCAGCGGTCCTGGATTGAGGCCGTATTGCTGGAAGCCTGCCAGCATCATGGCGGCCGTGGCCGAGGTGGGAAGGCCCAGCGTCAGAAGGGGAACGAGGGTGCCGGCCGCGGAGGCATTGTTGGCGGCCTCCGGTCCGGCGACGCCCTCGATGGCGCCCTTGCCGAATTCCTCGGGATGCTTCGTCAGACGCTTCTCGGTGGCGTAGGACAGGAAGGTCGGGATTTCCGCGCCGCCCGCCGGAAGCGCGCCGATGGGGAAGCCAAAGGCGGTTCCGCGCAGCCAAGGCTTCCACGAGCGCTTCCAATCGTCCTTGGTCATCCAGAGAGAACCTCGGACAGGCTCGAGCTTCTCCTCGTGGATGTGGCGGCGCGACGCCACGTAAAGTGCTTCACCCACGGCGAAGAGGCCGACGGCCAGGGTCGTGACTTCGATGTTGTCGTAGAGTTCCGGCACCCCGAAGCTCAGGCGGGACTGGCCGGAGAGGATGTCAATGCCCACCAGTCCGAGCAGCAAGCCGATGAACAGGCTAGTGAGGCCGCGCACGGGCGAATCGCCGAAGGTGGCCGACACCGTGACGAAGGCCACCACCATCAGGGCGAAGTAATCCTCCGGGCCGAAGCTCACTGCGATGTCGACGAGATAGGGCGCCAGGAAGGTAAGACCGAGCGTGGCGATCGTGCCGGCCACGAAGGAGCCGACGGCAGCCGTGGCGAGTGCCGGGCCGCCGCGGCCGGCCTTGGCCATCAGGTTGCCTTCCAGCGCCGTCGCCATGGAGGCGCTCTCGCCCGGCGTGTTGATCAGGATTGCGGTGGTCGAGCCGCCGTACATGCCACCGTAATAGATGCCGGCGAACATGATGATGGAGCCCGTGGGGTCGAGCTTGAACGTGATCGGCAGGAGCAGCGCCACGGTGAGCGCCGGGCCGATGCCGGGCAGAACGCCGACGGCGGTGCCGAGCAAGACGCCGATGAGGGCGAACAGCAGGCTCATCGGCTGGATCGCCACGGACAAACCGTGGGCAAGAGACATAAAGGCTTCCATGACAGGCCTCACAAAAGACGTTCAAGCGGCCCGGCCGGCAGGGACAGAGCCAGGAGCTTGGCAAAGAGCAGGTAAACGACCACGGCGATCACGGCGCCGATCAGGAGATCGGTTAGGAATGCCCGACGGCCGAAGGCGGCCGAGGTGGTGGCGAACAGGATGGCCGTGCCGAACATGAAGCCGCCGCCGAGGGCGATCAGGGCGATTAGGCAGGCGAGGCCGCCGAGGATCAGGATGATCGGCTTCCAGTCGAGGCTATCCCGGGGCGGGAGATCACCCCTGATCGCCGCGATGCCGTTGCCGACCGCCAGAAGGGCAAGCCCAGACGAGACGATCATGGGCATGGCTTTCGGGCCGACATCATAGGGGGACAGAAGCTGGAGGTTGCTCATGTCCCACCAAACCAGGCCGGCCAGGGCCAGGAGAATGATAGCGATAGCGAGGCCTGCGATGTCGATGCGCACGCGGGATTGTGCTCTGGGCATCGTTATCTGCTGTACGTCTGACACTGGCATCTCCCTGACATCACGAGATCCGCGCGGGGGCGAGCGCTGAGGTGGCGAAAGGGAACGTCGCGGCAACGATCAAGGCCTGTGACAGGCTCGGGCGGAAGTTGATCATGGGTCATCCTCCCAGGATGGCTTAGGTTCTCACCGGCTGCCTTATGCAGTCGCGGGGAATGACCTATGGGATGAACCTGACAGCAACCTGACTAACTTCCGGAACAGGCCGGGTAGGGAAACGCGGCAGCGCCCAGGCTTGACAGGAGCGTCCGATGCGAGAGCCGAGCCCGTCTTCGCATAAAGGGCGCGTTCAAGCGGTGGAGCCTTCCGCAGCCTGATCCGCCGGCACTGATCTATCGCCGCAGGCGGATGCGACGGATGACACAGGCCAGGGCCTTCATTCCGGGGGTCTCTTCCGGAAAATGCCGAGGGCTTCCAGGAACCTGCGCAATCCCTTGTCTACGCCTGGGCGGCCGGGCCTTGACGGACCATCTGCCACCCTGTCCCGACGGCTTGTCGTCTCCTCGAGCCGTGCAGCGGCGATCGAGTCAAGGAAGCGTTGGATCGGAGCGGCCGTAACTTGCCTGATGTGGGCAAGGGCTTCGTCCACCTCGTCGTCGGTCTGTTTCATCGGTTCACCTGACGATCCTGGATCTGGATGGGTGCCCGAGCGCTTCCTTGAGCGTATGACCCGCTTGTCGGGTTCTCTTACCGGGTAAAGGCTCCAACCGGTGATCGAAGGTTCGACCGATCGGGCCGGACCCACGACTGAGTTGAAGCTACGACATATGGACCCTATCGCAGGAGGCAAGCCTGGAAACATTGCGCCCACGCATGGCTCACCTGCAAGATTCTGCGGTTTTTGTCAGGTTCATGTCAGGGGAGGCGTGTACAGGCTCGTTGCGTGACACATCGGTTGTCAGGCCCAAGGGGCGGATGGCTGAACCTTTGAGGGAGAGCTACGATGAATGTGACAGGCACAACGGCTTCCAATGTGAGTTCGTCATCCTGGTGCCTCGACAACGACACCCGTGACAGCGTGATCGCGCGCCGAAACGTTCTTGCCGGCCTCTGGGCTGGCCGCCTCCTCGGCCTATCGAACGCCGATCTTTCCTCCTATGCCACCGAGGTCCATCGGGCCGATTTCGAGGTCGACGGTGATGAGGACATCGTCGGAAAGATCACCCGTGATTTCGCGGTTCGCGGCTTGCCGCTTTCCGAACGGCAGGTCCGGGACAAACTCCGCACCTATCACCGTGAAGCGTTTCGTCAGGTGGCAGTGACCGATTGAGTGTCCGGCGCGATCCATGCCCAACCAACATGACGTGCAGAAGAAGAACCAAGGGAGACAGAAAATGACCTTAGATCGTCGTAGCTTCAACAAAGCCCTCCTTGCCGCCGCCTCGGCCAGCTTTCTGCCGGCGTTGCCAGCATGGGCGCAAGAGCTCAAAAGCCTCAAGATCATCGCTCCCGCCGGACCTGGAGGTGGATACGATCAGCTCGCCCGCGCGGTGCAGGATGTGTTGATGAAAGAAAAAATCGCCACCAGCGTGCAGGTCCAGAATGTACCGGGTGCCGGCGGTACCATCGGGCTGGCCCAGTTCATCAATGCCAAGGATCGGGACCCGTCGTTGATGGTGGCCGGGTTCGGTCTTGTGGGTGCGCCTGTCATCAACAAGTCACCGGTGACGCTGGAGCAGACCACTCCGCTCGCCCGTCTCCAGGGTGAGTATCAGCCGCTGTTCGTTGCCGCCGAATCGCCCATCAAGTCCGTCACGGATCTGGTCAATAAGTTCAAGCAGGATCCGGGATCCGTCACCTGGGGCGGCTTTGCGCATGGCTCGCCCGACCACGTCCTATGCGGCTTGGTCGCCAAGGCCGCCGGTGGTGACGTCAAGAAGATGAACTACATTCCCGTGGGTACCGGGGGCGAGATGCTGCCGCTGGTGATGAACGGCAAGATCACCGTTGCAACCGGTGGTCTCAACGAGGTCGCGAGTCAGTTCAAGGTCGGCAAGCTCCGGCCCATCGGAATTTCGTCGCCGGAGCGCCTGCCCGGCATCGACATCCCGACCTTCCGGGAGCAGGGCGTCGATGCCACGCTCGTCAACTGGCGCGGTCTGATGGCTCCTCCCAGTGTCAGCGCAGAGGACAAGCAAGCGCTCGAAGCCGCAGTCGCCAAGCTGGTGCAAAGCGCGTCCTGGAAGAAGCTGCTCCAAGAACGGGAATGGGTTGATCTCTACATGCCCTCCGCCCAGTTCGGGACGTTCATCAAGGAGGAGCAGGCTCGTATCACGGCAATCCTGAAGGAGCTTGGGCTCGGGTAGCCATTGGGTTGAAGCCCACCCATCCGATTGATGGATCAGTCACCTCGGACGATGCGCCCTGGGTTTGAGGCCACTTGCTGGCCTCATTCCCCAATTTCAACAGCATCGGCCTCGAGTGGACTTCGCAGGTGCTACTTTCCCGGGATCGGCTTCCATGGCGGGAGCGGCCTCAGCCTGCGTCGATGACGCCAGCACCGACCGCTCCGGTTACGCCATAAAGGACGACCTGTATGGAACCCTTGGACGCTCTCGACCACATCGCGATCAACGATCTCCTCTGCCGCTTCTTCCTCACTTTCGACGAGCGGGATTGGGCAGCCATGGAGGCCTGTCTGGCAGCCGAGGTCTTTATCGATTATACCTCTTCAGGGCGCGAGCAGCCCAGCACCATGAGCAGCGCCGAGTTCGTTCAGCGCCGGCGGGATGCAGTCGACACCCTGTCCAAGCATCACAGTTTCTCCAACCTGCTGCTGACGAAGGAAGAGGGTGTCGTACGAGGGCGCTGCAACTACCTGATCCTGAGGTTCGACCGTGCGTTCACGGGTGAGGGTGAGGACTTCTATCACTCGTGCGGGGCTTACGAGTTCCTGTTCGGCAGGGCCGAAGACGCATGGGAGATCACCAGTATTACGCAACGGGCGCTTCAGAGTTGGGGCAATCGGCAACTGCACGCGGGTACGCGCAAGGCTGAAGCCCAAGCCATCAAGGTATGAGGCCAACCTCCCATACCAGTGACCGTCGTTAACGGCTTAGGGCTTGCCACGTTCAGACCTGCCCTCAGATAACGATGGTGTTTGCATCCCACAAGTGATGGTCTGCGCGGTCCCACCTCGTTGTGCCTCGTGGAAGGCTCAGTCACAGGGATCGTGTGGGTCAGCAAGGTCGGCTCCTGGCACTTCTCGGAAGTACGCCGAGTGTCGGCTCTAGCAGGGAACAGCAGACGTTCCTGGAGGTCGGGTGATCGTCAGTGCATGACCCATTCCAGACCTTAGGAGCGGCGAGAATTACCCATTGCTCTAGAGTAGTCGACGGACCTCTGACAGATAGTTACATGCTCCTGGCGCTGGGGAGAAGTAGCGGGAAGACGGTTTCGATCTATCGCTTCCGTTCATTGAAATTGGGTGCGTAATCTAGCTGAAACGGGTCAGTTGCTCGCGCGTCGGCATACCAACCTGAGCACCATGGGCGAGGCAAGCGAGCGACGCCCCGTGGCAGGCCCGCTCGAGAGCCGTCTTGAAGGGGAGGGCTTCATCGATGCCGTTGGCCAGGATGCCGGCGAAGGTGTCGCCAGCTCCAGTCGTGTCGATAGGCTGAATCCGTTTCGCTTCGACAGTTTCGCGGCGCCCATCAGGGTGAAACGCAAAGGCTCCGCGAGCGCCTGCTGTGACGACGCAAATGCAGCCGCTTTCTGCTAGATAGGCTCCCGCAACTTGGAAGTCGGCGATTTCACGGCCAAGGATTCTGGCTGCCGCAATGGCTTCGTGCTCGTTGACAATGAAGATATCAGTAGCGTTAATGAGATTGGAGAGGTCTCTAGCCGGAAATTGCGGCGGGGCTGGCGCGAGGTTCCAAATGACGCGACCGCCAGTCGCCCGCACGCGCTGCGCTACACGGATGGATGCATCGAAGGGAACCTCCATCTGGAGAACCGCAACCGTTGTGTCATCCGCTTCGAAGCCGAAAACCCGAGCCTCGGTTAGAGAGGCATTGGCCCCGCTGGCGACCGTAATCGCGTTCTCGCCGCGCTCATCGACGGTGATGAAAGCGCATCCAGTCGGTTCAGTGCTGTTTGCGACGAAATCCGCCACAACGCCGTTGCGGATGAGGTTATCGCGTGCGGATCGACCGAAAACGTCATCCCCAACGCAGGCTGCGATCGCCACTCGACCCGGTAACGAAACCCGCGCCGCCGCGATCGCTTGGTTCGCGCCCTTGCCGCCGAATAACGTCTCATAGCCCGGCGAGAGAACAGTCTCGCCGGGCAGCGGGATCGAGGTCACGCGGGCGACAAGATCGATGTTGATCGAACCGAAAACGAGGATCATGTCACGCGCTCCCTCTCCCGGCCGGCCTCAGCCTTCGGCATCCATGGCGTGGAGCATTTCCACGCGCCGGCGGCAGTCCTCATCGGTGGAGAATTCTGCTGCCAAGTAGGACTCGACGAGATCCTGGGCGAGCCAGGAGCCGACGATCTTGGCGCCGATGCACATCACGTTGACGTCGTCGTGCTCAACCGACTGATGCGCCGAGTGGATGTCGTGGCAGACGGCGGCGCGAATGCCTTTGACCTTATTGGCAGCAATCGACGCGCCAACGCCCGTGCCGCAGACCATAATGCCGCGCTCCGCCTCGCCGGATTTGACCTTTCCGGTCAGGGCGCGGGCGATGTCCGGGAAATCAACTGGCTTGTCATCGAACGATCCGACATCGACGACCTCATGGCCGAGCGAGCGGACGTGTTCGACTACAGCGTTCTTGAGGGGCCATCCGGCATGATCTGAGCCGATTACGACGCGCATTGGGTAACCTTTCCTTCGTGATTGCAGGCCGGGCGGCGCTGGGCGCCACCCGCTTTATCCCTGGCTCAGCTCCGCATCGCCTGGGGAAGCTCGCTGCCATGGAATTTCTTGTAGATCTCGTTCAGCTTGCCGTTCTTCAAGTTGGTCGAAATCCACTCATTGAGCTTCTCGACCAGGCGGGGCTCACCCTTACGCACACCGATGGCAAGGTCGAAGGTTCGAATGAGCACTTTAGGCTCGAACGCACGAGCCGGATTCTTGACGCCGATCTGGTTCACGATCGTCGCGGAAGTCGCGACGCAATCGGCCTGACCCGAGACGGCGGCCGTCACCATCGTGGCGTCGTCGTCGAAGCGGGCGAGGGTGAGGTTGCGATCCTTCATGTTCGACAATTCCGTATCCTGCGTCGTGCCGCGGGAGACAGCGATAGTCTTGCCCTTCAGATCCTCCCAGGTCTTCACCTGCACCGATTTCAGGCATCCGACGGTGGATTGCAGGGCCGCATAGGCCTTGGTGAAGTCGATCACCTTGGCGCGCTCGGGCGTGACGGATAGGGTCGAGATGATGATGTCAGCCTTGTTGGTTTGGACGTTCGGAATCCGGGTCGCGCCCGTCGTCTGGATGAATTCAAGCTCGAGCCCAAGATCCTTGGCGAGAAGTTGTGCCGTTTCCACGTCGGAGCCTGTCGGCTTGAGATTGGCGTCCATCATGCCGGACGGCGGGATCGCCAGGTCGGTCGCGATGCGGATCTTCTTGGCCTTCATGATGTCGTCGAGGAGGTCGGCTTGCGCGGCGGTGGTGCCGAGTGCCACCATGCAGGTCATTGCGACTGCGGCAGCGGATAGCGGGCGCTTCATCATCGTGGTCGTCTCCCTAAGTCTTGGTTGTGGTTCAAAGCCCTGTGCCAACGAACTGGGCGAGTTCCGGAGTTGCGGGAGAGGTCAGGATCGCGGCAGGTCCTGTCTCGTGGACCTTGCCGTGATGCATAAACACCACCCGGTTGGCGATACCCCTGGCAAATCCCATCTCGTGCGTGACCATCACCATGGTCATGCCGTCCGCAGCGAGCGCTTCGATGACCTTCAGGACCTCGCCGGTCAGTTCCGGGTCGAGAGCTGAAGTCACTTCGTCGAACAGCATCACCTTGGGCTGCATGGCGAGCGAGCGGGCGATTGCCGCGCGCTGCTGCTGTCCGCCGGAGAGTTGTTCGGGATATTGATGGAGCTTGTCTTCCAAGCCCACTTGGGCAAGGACCCGCCGCGCCTGCTCCTTTGCCTGAGCCTTCGATGTGCCCTTCACAGAGCAGGGGGCGAGCGTGATATTCTCCTCAATGGTCAGGTGAGGAAACAGATTGTAGCTCTGAAAGACGATCCCGACGTCCTGACGCAGCGCTCTCAGGTCGAGCTTCGGGTCACTGACGCGATGGCCGCACACAACAATCTCGCCGCTATCGATGGTCTCGAAGCGGTCGATGCAGCGAAGAGCAGTGCTCTTGCCCGAGCCGCTGCGCCCGATGAGGACGAGAACCTCGCCACGATTGACATCGAAGCTGACGCCGTTGAGTACCTTGAGCGCGCCGAAGCTCTTGTGCACGTTCGAGAGGCCGACGACCGATGAGGCGGTATCTGTTCTGGTGATCTTGTGCATGTCAGGCAGCCTCAAGTTCAATGCGGGCCGGGCCGCCGCGCATTTCCAATCGGTGACTGAAGCGCGAGAGCGGATAGCAGAGGGCGAAGTAGATGAGGGCGATGATGGTGTAGATCAGGAATGGTTCGAACAGGGAGTTGTTGATGATCTGCCCGGACCGCGCGAGTTCCACGAAGCCGACCACCGAGGCCAGCGAGGTGTTCTTGATGATCTGGACCATGAAGCCCACGGTCGGTGGCGTCGCGATTCGGATGGCTTGCGGAAGGATGACCTTCATCATCCGCTGGGACCGGCTGAGAGCGAGTCCTTCCGCCGCCTCCCATTGCGGCTTCGGAACGGACTCGAAGCAGCCGCGCCAGATCTCGCCGAGATACGCACTGACGAAGATTGTGAGCGAGGCGCCTGCGGCCATCAGGGGAGAAACAGTCACGCCAAGCGCAGGCAGGCCGAAATAGGTCAGGAACATGATGACGAGCAGCGGCGTGCCCTGAATGAGCTGGACATAGCCGGCGCTGAGAAGCCTGACGATCCGACTTGGCGAGATGCGGCAGAGGGCGACGACAAAGCCCGCGATGCCACCGCCGAGAAGGCCGATGAGCGACAAGCCGATGGTCCACAGCGCGCCGTATCCGAGGAACATCAGGTGATTGGCATTGAGGGAACCGCCCATCTTCTCCTCCTCACAAAGGGGTGCCGAGGCGTCGACGACGCGGGAAGATCACGAGACCGAGAAGCCAGAACCCAGCCCGCATGACCAACGACAGGATGATGTAAACGATCGCAACCAGGATATAGGTCTCAAATGCGCGGTAGGTGTCGGATTGGATATAGTTCGCGACCGCCGTCAGCTCTTCCGCCGAGATCTGCGACGTCACCGACGAGGCCAGCATCAGCAGCACGAACTGGCTCGTCAGCGCCGGATAAACCTTCTCGATCGCTGGCCACATGACCACGTGCCAGTAGATCTGAGCCCGGGTCAGCGCCAGCCCTTCGGCGGCCTCGATTTGCCCGCGCGGGATTGAATCGAATCCCGCACGGATGATCTCGGTTGTGTAGGCGCCGACATTGATCGTGAGTGCCGCGGCGGCGACCGCGAAGGCGGAGAACTTCAATCCCAGGCTGGCGAGGCCAAAATAGACGAGGAAGATTTGAACCAACAGCGGCGTGTTGCGGATCGCCTCGACATAGATGCCGCAGATACGCACAATGATCGGACGACTGCTGCGTCTGCCAATGGCACCAAGGGCGCCGATGACAGTACCCAGCACGGTCGCAATGAAGGCGAGCTGAAGGGTGAGCAGCGCTCCCTCCAGGAAGGCCGGCCATCGCTCAAAGATCGCGGCGAAATCCAGGTTGAGGTTCATCGCAGGTTATCCAGGACTAGGTTGCAGACTGGTTCGTCATCCGATCATAGACCCGGAACAGAGCCTGGTTGCCGTTCGTGCCTTCACCATGGGCCCGCGCCTCGACATACTGGCTCGTCACCAGCGCCGTGCCCGGCAGCGGAACTGACAGCGAGAGAGCCTGCTCCTGCACGAGGCGCAGGTCTTTGAGCATTAGGTCGATGCGAAAGCCGGCGGATGCATCCCCGGCGATCATCGCCGGCCCCAGCTTGTCGAGCATCCAGGACGCGGCCGAGCCGCCTAGGAGCACATTGCGGAGCTGTTCGAGATCCACGCCGGAGGCGCGGCCAAGCGCAAGCGCCTCGCAGATGGCTTGGAGGTTGATGCCGCAGACGAGTTGGTTGCAGAGTTTGACGGTCTGTCCGGCCCCGGCTTCGCCCACATGGATGATCGTCGTCCCCATGGCCCGGAAATACGGCTCCGCACGCAGGAAGGCGTCTCGGTCGCCTCCGACCATGATCGAAAGCGAGGCATTCTTGGCGCCGACCGGGCCACCGGACACGGGTGCATCGAGGAATTCTACACCGGCCGCCTTGAGATCGGCATGCATGCGCCTGACGGCGACGGGAGAAATCGTGCTCATGTCGACGAGGAGACGGCCGCTTGGCGGCGACGCCAAAAGGCCACCTTCGGCATAGACGATCTCCTCGACCTGCGGCGTGTCGGGAAGCATGGAAATGACGATGTCCGCGTCTCTGGCGGCATCGGCCGGACTCTCGGCGCCGGTGGCCCCTTGGGTAATGAGGCCGTCGATGGCCTCCTTGCGCACGTCATAAGCGCAGACTGCAAATCCGGCCTTGAGCAGGTTGAGCGCCATCTCGCGCCCCATCGTCCCCACGCCGACAAAGCCGACCGTCGCGTTCTGTTCGTTCCGTCGCATCGTATCGTCCTGTTCTTGGTCAAGTGTCATGAGGCGCTCCGGGCGTCGGATTCACCGATCGCGGCGCGACGACGGAAATCGTCGCCGATTGCGAAATGCTCTCGTAGTACCCTTTCCGCATGCTCTGGGTCTCGGCCGACGATGGCGTCAAAGATCCGGCGATGATCCTCGATCAGGTAGGTTTTCATGGTGTCGAACACTTGAAGAAGCTCCCGGCGACCGCGATGGGAGCGCATCAGAATGCCGGACAGCGAGTTGTGCAGCACGATCAGCGTCTCGGACTTGCCAGCGTTGACGACGGCACGGTGAAAGTCGAAATCGGCCGCGCTGCCGCCGTCGGGGTCATCGATGGTTTCGACGATGCGTCCAAGTGCCTGCTGCAACTTCTCGAAATCGGAAACGGTGGCCCGCTCGGCGGCAAGCCGGACGGCTTGGCATTCAATCGCGATGCGCGCCTGCATTACGTCGTCGACGACGTCAGACTGCTGGGCGAAGGCGAATGTGAAGAAGTCATTCAGAACCGACGGGTCGGGTCGGCGAACGATTGTTCCGACTCGGTCGCGGATTTCCACAACGCCAAGAACCGTCAGGGCGCGTAGCGCCTCGCGCAGGATCGGTCGGCTCACACCGAGCTGCGCAGCGAGATCGCGTTCAGGGATCAGCCGGTCACCCGGTCGCAAGGAGCCCGCAAGCAAACGCTCGCGCAAGAAGGCGAAGACCTTCTCGAACCCCTTGCCACCACTCTCCCTAAGCCGCGTGATTTCCAGATCAGCGGTCATTCATCTTACCTTGGTCAGACCAGAATACATACCACGGTCTATCGGTCAAGTAGCTTATGGCTGACCGAGATATTCATTAGCGTTGAAGCGGTGCATGCTCCTACTTGGAGTGGAACCCCCCTTGATCTCATTTCTGACGCGAACATCCTAGCAAGAAGCGATGAACATCAGTCCGACATACCGCCCGGTGAAAGTCTTGTTCTGGCGACCGTCGCGGAATGTCCGGTGATGGCAGATTGCGTTGACAAAGTCGGCATCCAGACGGGCTAGGGCAGCGATGCAGCTTGCCTGTTGAGGTCAGGCCGGCCTGAGGCGAGCACCTTCAACCCTTCTCAGGCTCCTCGGATCATCTGGGGCTCTGATGGGGTGATCAGCTTGGCGAGCTTTCTCAGGTTCTGAGCCGTTGCCGCCAGCAGGAACTCATCCTGAGCGCCGCACGGACCACGCAGCCGCAGACAGCCCATCTTCAGGATCCGTTTGAGATGGGCAAACAGCATCTCGATGCGCTTGCGGCCCTGACGTGACCGCTCATAGGCCGGCGTGCCAGCCAAAGAGCGGGCGACCTCCCTGGCGTGCGCATAGATGCTGCGCGTGATCCTGCGCGCCGGCGTGTTGGGACAGCACTGCTCCTTGAGGTGACAGGGACCACAATCGAACGTGCTGCCTCGGTAGAGGCGCGTCGTGCCTCGTTCACAACCGTGCCGCTGGTGGTCAGGGTCTTGCCCTCAGGACAGGTGTAGATGTCCGTTTCCGGATCATAGCTGAAGTCAGATCGCGTGAAGGTGCCGTCCCGGCGCTCAGACTTGTCGATGACGGGCACGTGCGGCTCGATCTTCTGCTCATCCACGAGCCAGTGCAGCATCTCGGCCGAGCCGTAGGCACTATCCGCCGCTAGCCGCTCGGGCTTGAGGCCAAAGCGCTCGGTCGTGCGCTCCAGCATGGTGCGGGCTGCGCCCACTTCGGCCTGCCGCACCGCGCGAGAGGCCTCCACATCCACGATCACGGCGGCCTTGAGGTCGATGAGGTAGTTGTCCGCATAGGCAAAGAACGCTGGGCCGCGCATGGCACCGGTCCATTGGGCCGCCGGGTCAGAGGGCGAGACGAACTTCGGCTCAACGTCAGTCGCTGCACCCCAGGCGGCCTCATCCAGGGTGGCGAGATACTCGCGCACGGCTCGCGGCGCGGCCTCGGTGTGGTCCTGGGCTCTCCAGTCAGCGCCTGCCAGAGAGCGCTGCTTGTTGGCATCAGCCTGGATCAGGCTGGCGTCTACCGCAAAACCCTCGCCGCTCACCAGCCCCTCGTCCAGGCAGCGCTGCACCACCGCCTCGAACAGGTGACGGAACAGGTCAGACTCACGAAAGCGCCCGTGCCGGTTCTTGGAGAAGGTGGAGTGGTCAGGCACCTTGCCCTCCAGGCCCAAGCGGCAAAACCAACGATAGGCGAGGTTCAGATGCACCTCCTCGCACAGGCGCCGCTCAGAGCGGATGCCGAGACAGTAGCCGATCAGCAGCATGCGGATCATCAACTCGGGATCAACGGAAGGGCGACCGATGGTGCTGTAGTAGCTCGCCAGACGCTGGCGCAACTCTGAGCAGTCGACAAAGCGGTCGATGCGCCGCAGGAGGTGATCGGATGGGACGTGATCCTCGAGCCGGAATTCGTAAAACAGGCTCTCCTGCATCACGAGACGCTCGCCCATCATGGCCCGATCCTCCTGCTGAGAATGCCTCACCAGGGAATCACGATCCGCCGCCAATCACGAGAGCTTTTTCAACGAAATCGGCACGAGGCAGACGAAAGCCAAACTTCCGTACTCATGGAGTAAGCCGACCTTCATAGGGCCAAGTCCAACGGCTCAGTTTGACCCGAAGGCGACATTCGCATCCCCGTGATCCGTTCGGCATCTGCTAGGTGCAGATTTCCGGGTTCCCGTGTGAGCACAACCTTGGCCCGCCGTGCCTGCGACGGTATTCTTCTCTATAATCGTCCTTGGAAGCTGGCTGCGGGAGAACAGGGAGCCCCCTTGTCAACGGAGCATGTGGACCGGCGGCTGACGGCAATCCTGGCGGCGGATGTCGCTGGCTACAGCCGTCTCATGGGCACGGACGAGGAAGGCACGCTGGCGCGCTTGAAGGAGCTTCAGCATGCCCTGATCGAACCCAGGATCGCCGATCACCGCGGGCGTGTCGTCAAGACGACCGGTGACGGGATCCTGGTCGAATTCGCAAGTGTCATTGAGGCCGTGCGTTGCGCCGTCGAAATCCAACGCGGCATGGCAGAACGCAATGCCGCCGCGCCGCCCGGCAGTCGCATCGAATTCCGCATCGGCATCAATGTCGGCGATATCATCATTGAGGGCGGGGACATCTTCGGAGATGGCGTCAACGTGGCTGCCCGCCTGGAGGGGCTTGCGGAACCCGGCGGCATCTGCGTCTCAGGACGGGTACTGGAGGACGTCGATGGCAAGATCGACGCCGCCTTCGTCGACATGGGCGAACACAAGCTTAAGAACCTTGCGCGGCCGGTGCACGTCTTTTACCTCCGCCTGGCCAGTTCCAAGCCCAAAGCACACACACGCCGACAAGGTGCAGTTTACTTCGCCCTTGTGGTCGTTCTCCTGCTCCTCCTTGCGGGGCTATGGATCGGGCTACGCCTTCAACCAGGCTTCTTTGGCACCCTCGCCCCTGGCGCTCGGCCAGCACGAATGGCCGAGCTTGGCGCGAAGCCCGTGCTTGCTGTCCTCCCATTCGTGAACCAGGGTGGCGATGCGGCGCGAGACTACTTTGCTGACGGGCTGACCCAGGATCTCATCAGCGCCCTGGGCCGGTTTTCCACCATGACCGTGATGTCCTGGAATGCCGTGGCTCCCTACAAGGCCAAGCCTGTACGCCCTGACGAGATCAGCCGCGCTCTTGGCGTCAGGTACCAGGTTGAGGGAAGCGTCCATCAGACCAGCGACCGAGTCCGGGTGGCGGCCCAACTCGTCGACAGAGATGGCCGAGTACTGTGGTCTGCCCGCTTTGATGAGGCCTTCGCCGATGTCTTCGCCTTGCAGGATAAGATCACCTCCCAGATCGCGGGCGCCCTCGCCATTGGGATGGCCGAGATCGAACAGCGTCGGGTGCTGGCGAAGCCAACTGACAACCTCGAAGCCTATGACTACGTGCTGCGGGCCAGACCCGCCTTGCAGCGCCCAACGCGCTCGAACATTGTGGAGGCCCGCACGCTGCTCCGACGGGCCATCGAACTGGACCCCGGCTATGCCGCCGCTTACGCAGCCTTGGCTGAGACCTATCTCATCGGCACCGCAATGGGGTGGGCGCAATCGCCCGCGGCCTTCCTCAATCAGGCCGAGGGGCTGGCCAGCAGGGCGTTGAGCCTCGACGCGTCAGAGGTGCGCGCTCGCGTCGTCCTTGGCCGCATCCACATCTTCCATCAGCGCTACGAGCAGGCCAAGGCGGAGATGGACCGCGCTGTGGCCACAAACCTGAACGATGCGGACGGTCTGGCCGGCCATGGCAACATCCTCATGTGGCTCGGGCAGACTGATGCGGCCATTGATGCCTTGGAGCAGGCGCAGCGGATCAACTCCGAGCTCAATGCGCTAGATCGCAACGCCCTCGGCCTCGCTTACTACCTCAAGGAACGATATGACGCAGCAGTCGAGCAGGCGCAGATCAATCTCCGTGAGGTGTTGGGCGCACACTTCAGCTACGCCCTGCTCGCAGCCGCCTATGCCCAACAAGGTCGATCTGAGGACGCCGCAGGTGCCGCCGCCGCGCTCAAACGCCTTGATCCGATGTTCGATCCACAAGCGTTCGGCAGCAAACTCCAGAACCCCTCCGATCTTGAACGTCTGCGCGAGGGTCTCCGCAAGGCCGGGCTCTACACCCCGCCTTCGCCGCCTCAGCGCTGAAGGTTCTCGACCAGCATGCGGCTCTGGTTTGCCTTGGCGACGTTCTCAGCAAGGGATTGCTGGAACAGGCGCGGTCCGTCAGGCCCGCCAAAGATGTAGAGCTTGCCATCGCTGATCAGCCAAACCTTCGGGTCGGCCTCAACGATCTGGCCTTTGGCGAGTGCCATGGCGCAGAAGTTGGCGAACTGCGGCGCGTAGCGGACGGGGTCGGCCTTGAAGAGTTCCCTGTGCTCGGGGCGCGAGAAGCGGTAGCGGTGCTCATCCCACTCGAGTTCGATCTCCGGCAGTCCGGGGGTCGGTGTGCCGGTGGTGAAGTAGGCGACCGGATCATAGCCTCTGATGGCAAGCGGCAGCGTGTCGGACGCGAGGGACGGGGCCGCGAACAACCCGGCTGCGACTACAAGGATGAGGCGGGTAGTCTCTCGTCGTGAGGGATTGCGCATGGCATCGTTCCCTTGATCACTTGTCTAGCCCTCTGGCTTTTCCCAGTAGGGCGCCCGCTGCACCAAGCGGCCCGGGTAGCCTGGGGCGATGGCGTAATTATACACCCAAGTGAGCGATTGGCCTTGTTAAATCTCAAGGATCAGGTGGCCGGAGCTGCCCGCAGCGTGTTCTGCTGTTGGCACGGGACCGACCTTGACCTAAGTTCCATATTCAGGCCGTTAGAGCGTCGGACCGTGAAGTGGACGCAGATGTCGCTCGATGCGTGAGCGGCTCCGGTGTACTCTCTTGGCAAACTGCGGTCTCTCGGCAGGAGACGGGGCGTGGATGTCGCGCAGTGGCTACGGAGCCTCGGGCTGGCGCAGTACGAGCAGGTCTTCCGCGACAATGCCGTGGATGCCGACACCCTGCCGCGGCTCACCGGCGATGATTTGAAAGAGCTCGGCGTCCATGCCGTCGGCCATCGGCGGAAGCTCCTGGACGCCATCTCCCGCCTCGACCGCTCACCGGCCCATCCTGCCCTCGTCGGCGCGGAAGCGGAGCGGCGGCAACTGACGGTGATGTTCTGCGACCTCGTCGGATCGACGGCTCTCGCAAGCGCTCTGGATCCCGAGGAATACCGCGCGATCCTCCATGCCTATCATGAAGCCTGCGCCAGAACCGTCGCCGATTTCGGGGGCTACGTGGCGAAGTACATGGGCGACGGGGTGCTCGCGTATTTCGGCTATCCGCAGGCTCACGAGGATGATGCCGTCAGGGCCGTTAGAGCCGGGCTGGCCCTGACGGAAGAGGTGGCACACGTCCTAGTTCCGTCCGGCGTCGATCCGCTGCGCGCCCGGGTCGGCATCGCCACGGGCTTGGTAGTGGTGGGCGATCTGGTCGGTGCGGGTGCGGCCCAGGAACGGAGTGTCGTGGGCGAGACTCCGAACCTCGCGGCAAGGCTCCAGGCCCTCGCGCCATCGGACGTAGTGGTAATTGCACCCGCAACCCGGCGCTTGCTCGGCAGCGGGTTCGACCTCCGTGATCTCGGTCCTCAAGCATTGAAGGGATTTTCCAAACCCGTTGTTGCCTGGCAGGTGCTCGGCGCGCGCGCGCTCGAGAGCCGCTTCGAGGCCCACGGCACGCGGGCCGCGCCCCTGGTCGGAAGGGCCGAGGAACTTGGGCGGCTGGCGCAGTGCTGGGAGCACGCCGAAAGCGGGAGCGGACAGGTGGTGGTGCTTGTCGGCGAGGCTGGCATCGGCAAGTCGCGGGTCGCCCGCGAGTTCCGCGACCGCTTGCGGTCGGAGCCGCACACTGCCGTGCAGTGTCAGTGCTCGCCCTTCTTCAGCAGTTCCCCATTGCACCCCTTCATTGAGCAGATCGAACGGACTGCGGGATTTCGGCCTGAGGACACGCCTAACGAACGGCTGGCGAAGCTGGAGGGCCTCTTGGCGCAAGTGAAGAATGAGGTCCGGGCTATCGCACCCTTGCTCGCCGCCATGCTCTCGCTTCCAACGGATGATCGTTACGGGTCGTCTCCCTACGATCAGCAAAGGCAGCGGGAGCTTACGGTGGAGGCCCTGATCGGGTATCTGCTTGGCCGGGCCCGGCGGCCGCTCCTCCTGTTGATCGAGGACGTTCACTGGGCGGACCCGACGACCCTTGAGGTGCTGGACCGGCTGGTCGATCGCGTTGGTTCCAAGCGCGTCCTGCTACTGATTACTGCCCGACCGGAGTTCGCGCCTGGTTGGCGTGCGAGGTCAACCGTCACGCAGATCGCGCTCTCCGGCCTGTCGGCGTGCCAGACCACCGAACTCGCCGAGGCCATCGCAGGCAGCACGGAACTGCCACCCGAGATATTCCGCAGATCCTTGAGAGGACCGACGGAGTGCCGCTGTTCGTTGAGGAGCTGACCAAGGCCGTGCTGGAGCGCGAGTCCGGCGCCGTCCCGGCCACCCTGCACGACAGCCTCATGGCACGCCTCGACCAGGTTCCGGCTGCGAAGGCCGTGGCCCAGCAGGCCTCCGTAATCGGACGGGAGTTCACCTACGACATGCTGGCCGGCATCACCCCGAAGGGCGAGCATGGATTGCCTGCCGCGCTCCGGCAGCTCGTCTCGGCCGGGCTGGCCTCCGTGCGCGGCACACCCCCCAAAGCAACCTATACCTTCAAGCATGCGCTCGTGCGCGATGCAGCCTACGAGAGCCTTCTGAGAAGCCGTCGGCAGGAGCTGCACGCCCGACTCGCAACGGTTCTCGAGGAGAACTACCCGGATATCCTCTCCCGCCAGCCCGAACTCGTCGCGCATCACCTGAGCGAGGCGTGGCTTGCCGAGCGGGCGGTTCCTTACTGGCAGCAAGCTGCCGATAAAGCGGCCTGTCGGCAGGCGCACCAGGAAGCGATCGCTCATTGCACCCACGGCCTTGCGATGGTGAGGTTGCTTCCTGATGAGGCGCAGCGCGAGCGCTACGAGTTGCAATTGCTGGTGCGCCTGGGGAACTCCGCAACCAGCGCGAGGGGCTACTCAGCTCCGGAAGTCGGAGAATCCTTCTACCGCGCCCGGGAACTCTGTTCCAAGCTCGGTGAGGAGCGCTTGCTTCATCCCATCCTGGTCGGGCTCTATTTCTACCACGCGAACAGGGCGGAGCTGCGCACGGCTGAGCGACTTGCCCTTGAGCTTCTAAGCCTAGGCCGTACAGACGGTGATCGCGTTCTCCAGGTCGACGGCCACAAGACACTGCTGAACGCGCGCTACAAGCTCGGCAAGTTTGCGGAAGCGCAGGAGCATCTCGAACAAGGGATGCGCCTCTACGAGGAGGCTCCCTGGCCCGCAACCTTGCTGGAGCAGTTTGATGATCCAGGCCCGCACCTGCTGGTCATCGGTGGCTGTGTGCTGTGGGTTCGGGGCTACCCGGATCTTGCCAAGCAAGCTGTGACCGGTGCCATTGCTCTCGGTCATCGCCATGGGCACCATCTGAGCACAGCCCACGCCGTTCACATGTCGGGCCACCTGGCGGAGCTGATGGGTGACTGGGAGGGTGTCGAAAGAGCCAATGAAGCCACGATGACTCTCGTCACCGAGTGGGGGCTCACTGGGCTACGCCAGCAGGTGGCCCTGCGCGAGCGCCTCGTGGCGGTGGCCGTACACAACGACCCGGAGCAGATGGAGTGGAAGCACCGACACCCGCAGCCTGGGTTCGCGCGCTCGCTGCATGACGGCGTCCTGGCCAAGGCATACGGCCGGAGCGGCGCTCCAGAGGAAGGCCTGCCGCTTATCGACAAGTCCTTGGCTTGGGCGGAGGAGACGGGCAGCCAGTTCTTTGATGCTGAATTGTATCGGATACGCGCCGGTCTGCTTCTGCTCCTTCGGCGCATGGATGAAGCCGAACATAGCTTTCACAAGGCGTTGGATGTCGCGCGGGGACAGGGAGCTCGGATGTGGGAACTTCGGGCCGCCTGCGATCTCGCGCAGATGCTGCGGGATCACGGGCGGCAGGCAGAAGCTCGTGAACTGCTTGCGCCAATCCATGGCTGGTTCAGCGAAGGCTTCGACGTCAAGGACCTGCAAAGGGCGAAGACGCTGCTGGACAACCTGTCATGCCTTGCATCATCCGCCTCATGAACCTCATCGTCCGTGTTCTTGAGTGCCGAACTAGCCGAGCCGACACCTACCATCTGCCGTGAAGGAGCCGTTTGGGCGACACGTATGGCATGTCGATGCGGGCGATCTGGTCCATCTCGACTTGGCTGACGCGATACCCGTTCAGGGCAGGGTCGAAGACGAGTTCTAGATGAAGTGTTCGTGCGCATCCGAGGCAAACTGCATTATCTCTGGCGGGCGGTCGACCAACATGGCAACGTGCTCGATGTGCTGGTCCAGAGTCGCCGGAACACGAAGGCGGCCAAGCGCTTCTTCCGCAAGCTGCTGAAGGGCTTGCGCTACGTGCCGAGAGTGATCGTGACGGACAAACTTGGCTCCTATGGCGTTGCCAAACGCGAGATCTTGCCGGGTGTTGAGCATCGGCAGAGCCGGTATCTGAACAACCGCTGTGAGGTCTCACACCAACCCACCCGAAGACGAGAGCGCCACATGAGGCGGTTCAAATCAGCCCGGCAGGCCCAGCAATTTCTCGCCACTCACACTCCGATCCACAACCACTTCCAACTCCGCTGTCACCATCTTTCTGCCAGCGAGTACCGCGTTGCCCGTAATCGCGCTTTCAGTTCTTGGCGCGATGCGACTGGTACTGCCCTCGTCGGCTGATGTGGGCTGGTTTGATAACTGCCCCAGCGATAGCTTCGTCTGTTTACGCCAACTTGACAGTACCATTCAGAGAACAGGGCGTAAAGTTTACCCGTGAACCCGATGGATCACTCGACGTGGCCCAGATATCCTCCGAGAAAAGCGCTCCCGTGTCAGACGAGGCGAGAGACCACCCGTCCCGCAAATAGATCGACCGTTACGTCGGGAGGCGGTGAACGACATTCGTTCGCGCCTCTGACATGGCTTCCCATCCAAGTTCGGCCAGTACGCTGAAGCGCTCCCGGTGATCGGCAGATGCCCAGACCACCTCGAGTTGTCCACTGGTGTCCCGCAACGCGATGATCGCACCATCCCACCGTGTATGGATCAGCCCTGGTTCGGAGGATCCGTACCCTGTCTCCTCGCTCCAGACTAGGCGGGCAATGGCGCACATCACCCCAAAAGCCTCATGCAGGCGCGAGATCCGATCCGGCTCGGTCTCCTCGTTGTGAGCCGATATCGCGGGGTATTGGTGTAGGCTACTCATGGTTATCTTGGCTCACGTCATCGGATCCAGAGGCTACTGGATCGTATTGCATTACAGCAGCTTTGATGGAATGCGGCCTAAGGCGCACCGCCGTAGGATCAAATAGCGAAAGCCTCCTCACCCGCCGTTGCCAGGTAGATGAGGAGGCCTCCTAGCCCTGAAGGCGTTAGCCGCCCTCGCTCGGATAACCGAAAAGTCGGCGAAGCGTTTCAACGATTGCGGTGCTGGTTCTCGGCGAAAGAGCACGGAGCAAAGAAAGAGCCCTCCGATTGACGACGGAGGGCTCAGGTAGAAGGTGTAGGTGAACCGAACCTTCAGCTTTCTGATCCTCACGGGGTAGGCTGGTTTCAGCTTGACCACATATTCGAAGCGGAGAGTAACTTCTGCCTCTATTGGCTTAGCCCGGAGGGGCATACCCGTCTGGGAACTGCCATGGTTTAGCCTCGTTAATGCCACGACACGCTCACGCTTCGGCATCTTCCGAACCACACGGCTCTCCGGCTCAAAGGCTCCGCCTGCTCATTGCAGACGGAATGGGATGCTTTGGCACGTAGAAGGCCTGATAGAATAAAGGGTACTCGACGATGGACCACGATATTTCCTACAGGACCAAGCCCGCGAACTTGGCCCAGCAGGCTCACCCTTCTGTGATGACCTACCTGATCTGCCAGAACACTCTGCTCCGCACAGGAGTCAGCCACATTCTGGAAGGCACGCGATTTGTCGTGGCAGCTGATAAATCTGGCGGGGGCGAGAAGCCTGAACTCATTCTTTGCGACAGCATCTCCGAGGCGGGCGCTGCTGAGACCATCAAGCGGTTGAAAGAGCAGCATCCAGGCGCCCGTCTGGTCGCTCTGAGCGACAACCTTGATCCTTGGGCTGTCCAGGAACTCTGCGCCGCTGGTCTCGATGGATTATGCCCGACCGGAATCTCCCCAACTGCCATGCGTAAGGTACTGGAGTTGGTGATGCTGGGTGAGATGTTCCTGCCGATTTCGGTCAGCCTCGCGTTACTGGAGCAAGGCTCGGCTCAAGGGCCGGCAATGAGATCTCCAGCCAACGATGCTTCAGGGTTGGCCAGCAAGTTCTCGGATCGCGAGCGCCAGATCCTACAGCGTCTCACAACGGGAGCCTCGAACAAGCTCATTGCGCGGGACCTTGGTGTGGCGGAGGCGACGGTCAAGGTACATATCAAGGCGATCCTGCGGAAGGCCAAGGCTGCCAACCGTACCCAGGCTGCCATGTGGGCAACCCAGCATCTGAGCTTTGATAACAATCCCAGAGAAGCCCTCGTCGGTTAGCAAGAAAAGGGGCCCACTCCGCGGGGGAGGGGCCCTAAGATCGATGCCGTTGTTCTTGAGAGAGGAACGGCAATCCTTTTCCAGACAGGCTGAACAGGAGCGTACGGCCCATCTGCATGTCAAACGGTAGGACAGGACGGGCTATTCCAGCGTGGCCATGGTTTTTGGTCAGCATGGGCACGATCAGCTTTGCGTTGTCGTCCCTCCTTGGCTGACAACAATAGGCACTTGAGTGACGCTCATGCCGGGCTACCGAAGTAACGGCCGCGCTGAAACCGACCACGGACGCGTGAGTTCCCACTACCGTGTGTTAACAGGGGTAATGCAGGGCAACGAGCAAACGCCATGCAGCAAAGCAACAGCAATCAGTGGGCAAAACAGATCCCCGACAGCCTGAACTTCTCGCAGGAGCAGGTCACCTTCATTCTCGGCCACTCCCTGCGCAGCCTCTATGACGACATTTTCGCAGCCGAATTGCCGGACAGGCTCAAAGCTCTTGTGGAGCAGCTTGAGCACGGGCATTCCCCACCTCCCGGCGCCCGCTAAACTGGGCTTCCAGCAGCATTGGAATGGGTGAATGGTCAGCAAGACGATGAAGCGGGCAGATCTGTGCGATGCAGTCTATGCGGCCACGGGCCTGCCCCGGCATGAGGCCGCTAGACTGGTCGAGCAAGTTTTGTCGGAGATCAGCGATACCTTCGTCAGAGGGGAGAGTGTCAAACTCTCCGGCTTCGGCACCTTCACAGTCCGGAACAAAGCTGAGCGCGTGGGCCGCAATCCAAAGACAGGTGTCGAGGTGCCCATCGAGCCTCGGCGAGCGCTCACTTTCAGCCCGTCTCACGTTCTGAAAGATCACATCAACGGGACTTCTTGAGCTATCCCAATCCCACAAAAGAAAAGGGTCGCGCCCAGTCTTTTGACCGTGTTCGCGACCTGTCTGCCCCCGCAGTTGCCCCTACGGTAAGTACCTAAAACTATTGTTGTTTTTTAAATCGACGCTCGAAAACGTCTCGTGCTTTAATGCGCCGGAAGATGAACTAGCCGGCTGCTTCGCACAATAAGGGAAAACCGAAAGCTTGGCCGGAAGCAACCTACGTATTGCCTTAACGGAAGGTGAGAACATTACCCCAAACAGAACAAGAACAAAGCACCTTTCTACTCGAAGGCAGCCAGTCCACCGTATTCTGTACTAAGCTTGGCCGTAGACTGGGATCGCTTTTGCATTGTTAAGCGTGTGCCTCTTTGCTATCGGCTCCAGCGCGTTACCTCAAAAGAATTACAGTCAAGCCCAGGGCAGCATTCCAACGATGGCGATCAGCAGTTTCAGCAGCGGCGTCCCTGGGCCGGACGACGTCAATCAGACCGCGGCCGCTCGCAATCTTGGCATTCTCGACACCCCTCCCGAAGCCACCTTTGATGACGTGGTTCTGATTGCAGCTCAGGCTTGCCATACGGCAATGGCTTCGGTCGGTTTCATCGCCGACGGCCGACATTGGTTCAAAGCCAAGATTGGCTTTGATCAACTTGAGATCTCAATAGACCTCTCGATCTGCGCCTATACAATCCAGCAACTTGGCCTGACCGTTATTCCCGATCTCCGTGAGCATCCGGAGTTTCGCCATAACCCATATGTGACGGGAGAGCCGAGGCTACGCTTTTACGCCGGCATTGCACTCCGGGATGAAAATGGCGTTGCCGTTGGGACCCTGACCGTCGTCGATCGCGAGCCCCGTCCGGAGGGGCTGTCCCAGGTCCAGGAGCGGACGCTGCAGGCGCTGGCTCGCTCCATCCAGCGCGAAATGAAACTGCGGAAAGCCGAGAGGGAGTTGGCCCACAAAACCGAGATGCTGGACCGGCTGCATGCGAATTCAGAGGATTGCATTAAGGTTCTCGATCTCGAGGGTCGTCTGCGCTTCATGAGCAAGGGCGGGTGCCGGGCCATGGAGGTGGTCGACTTTGCTGAGATCGAGGGCTGCGACTGGCTCGATTTCTGGGCGGGACCTACGGCTGACGATGCTCGAAAAGCCGTGTTGTGCGCCAAGATAGGCGAGACAGGACGCTTCCGCGGCTTCTGCCCGACGCTGGCTGGCACCCCAAAGTGGTGGGATGTGATGGTCACACCGATCATGGGATCTGACGGTAAGCCAGAGGCGCTACTTTCGGTTTCCCGCGACATCACAGGGCTGCAGCAGGCTGAAGAGAGCCTCCGCCAGAGCGAGGAGCGGCTGCGCCTGGCGATCGAGACGACGGGTCTTGGCATCTGGGACTTCAACACGCTCACAGGCGAGAGGCAGTGGACTGCTGAGGCACGCGAATTGTTCGGCTTTGCGCCCGACACAACGATTACTCAGGACCTTGTCCTCCAATGCATCCATCCAGAGGACCGCGAGCAGATTGTCGACACTGCTTACAGGGATCAACCAGGGGACAGCCTGACCTTCAACAATACATTCCGGATCACCAGGGCCGATACGGGCGAGGAACGCTGGATCACATCGGCCGGTCACACCCTTGTTGATAAGGATGGGCGCCCGACGCGCAAGCTCGGCATCGCTCAGGATGTCACTCTCCATGTTGCGGCCGAGGAAGCCCTGCGCGCCAGCCAGGACAGGCTGCTTCGGCAAACGGCTCATTTGGAGTCCATCCTGGCGACGGTACCGGACGCAATGGTCGTGTCCGACGAGAAGGGGATCATCCGGTCTTTCAGCGCCACTGCCGTGAGGATGTTTGGCTATCACCCCGAAGAGATCATCGGCACCAGCGTCAAGTACCTGATGCCTGTGCCGTACCGGGACAACCATGAAGGGTTCATGCATCGCTACCGGCACACCGGTGAGCGCCGGATCACGGAAAGCGGCCGTGTGGCGGTGGCTCAGCGAAAGGACGGCTCGACCTTCCCTATGGAAGTCCATCTCGGCGAGATGGAGTCGAGCGGCGAGCGCTTCTTCACGGCGTTCATCCGCGATCTGACGGATCGGCAATACACGGAAAAGCGAATGCAGGAGTTGCAGACCGAGTTGGCCTATATGTCCCGGCTCTCTGCAATGGGCGAGATGGGCTCGACCCTGGCGCATGAGGTCAATCAGCCGCTCGCCGCCATTACCGGTTACCTGAAGGGCTGCGGAATGATCTTGGACCGGATGGATGGCGAGCAGGTCCCGATGCTCCGTCACGGCATCGAAGGAGCTGCGGAGGAAGCGCTAAGGGCGGGGGAGGTAATCCGTCAGCTGCGGGCGTTTGTGGCCCGCGGCGAGACCGATCAGGAGGTTGAGGACCTGCGCAAGCTGATCGAGGAGGCTAGTGCCCTGGCTCTGGCTGGTGCCAAGGACAAGGGCATCAAGGTTGAATTCGACCTGCCGCATGAGAGCCCTAAGGTGCTCGTAAGCCGGGTGCAGATCCAGCAGGTCCTCCTGAACCTGGTGCGTAATGCCATGGAGGCGATGCAGGACGTCGATGAGCGCCATCTGACAATCCAGGCGGAGGTGGAAGACGAGGGTGCGATGGTGCGCCTGAGCGTCAAGGACACCGGGACTGGTCTCGCGCCCTCTGTTCAAGACAAGCTGTTCACCCCATTCACAACCACGAAGAAGACCGGCATGGGCGTGGGCCTGTCGATCTGCCGGACTATCATCGAGGCGCATGGCGGGAAGATCTGGGCCGACTCGACGCCAGGGGAGGGGACCGCGTTCCACTTCACCTTGAAGGCGGTGAAGGAGGAGGAGCTTGCAGCGGCGGAGGAGGCATGAGCTAACGGGCGAGGCGCCACAGATTAGGCCTTGGAAGTGTCACGAACCTGAGTAGGCTCTGGGGCTCGGCCTTGCCCTGTCTCAGCTCGCACTGACACAGTACCCCGAGGTCGCGACGCCGACCGGCCGTGCGGTCCCTCGTGCTCGCTGCGAGCAACCGCTCAAGGTGATCCGATCGGTCGGCGTCATCCTGTCCCACGCAGAAAAAGGCCGCTGAACCCAGCGGCCCGAGTGCAACGGAACGAATCAACAACAAAGTCGCGTATCGCGGCTTGAAAAACGCGAATCATGGACTCTATTCTGTTTCGGGTCGCCGCAATTCGGCTGACCTCCACCGGTAGCCGTGCGGGGCTGTCGGCTTATCACCTCTTCGTCGTTCAAAAGTCAGTCTGAGCCGATGTTAAGTGCATCGGGGCTGGAGTTCAGGAGTCTCTCTTTTGGCTACGCTGAAGCAGTTTGAAGAAGCCCTGCGCGTCCAAGGCATGCATATGGCCTTGGCAATCCTTGAAAAGATCCGCAAGGAGGAGAAGAAGACGCGGTCGATCACGCCGGCTCGTCGGGTAGCCGGGCGGAAGATGACACCGGAGCTCGCACGCAAGATCCTTGAACTACACACCACGACCGATATGACCCAGCAGGAGATCGCTTTTCAGCTGGGGATCAACCAGGGCCGCGTGAATGAAGTGGTCAAGCGCGGGAAGTGGCTGACCGAGGATCCGCAGGCTGAGGAAGCACAGGCCCGTGACAAGGCAAAAGCTCGGATGAAGCGGATGCAGTCGGAAGATACACCGATCACCCGAAAGCAGCCTGTCGCCGCAGGTGTCGAGGACGGCCCAAAGAAGCCGAAGCCTAAGCCGCGCAACACCGCACAGCTGTCGATCGAGGACTTTCTATAAGCCACAAGCGCTGAATGGAATCTTGTATCAGCGGGAGCCTGCGCCACTGGTGACGATCAGCTCGAGCCGCTCCAGATCGGTATGGTGCATCAGCAGCACGCCGTTCTTGTGCGCGAGCTGGTGGGCAGATTTGGTGTAGACCGAGTTTGTGACCACCGCTGCATAGGGCGCATCCTGGAAGGCCGCGGCCGCATAGGCTTCCTGAACGGCCTTGTTCCCGACGCTGCCGTTGTAGAACTTGCATTGGATGACCACCCTTCTGCCATCCTTCTCAGCGATGATGTCGGCACCCTGGTCGCCCGATCCGGGAGTTAGCGCGGCCTGCCATCCGGCTTCGTGCAGGATGTCACGGCAATAGAGCTCAAACTCCCGGCCGGTCATCGCATCGTGAAACTCGACTGCAGCCTCGGCCGGCTGGTGCCGATCGATGATCCGGTTGATCCGGGTCCTGAGGCGGGCAGCGTACCGTTTTGGGTCCTCAGCGAGGATATGCTCGATCTTCCTGCGCTGGAACTCCGGCAGGAGCGTTTTCTTGATGAAGCTATTGAGGTGCCTGTCCCAGGCTTCCTCAGAGACGTTTCCGTACTCGTCAGGTGAGAGCATATGGGCACGTTTGGTAGAAAGCGTTCTGACATGCTTCAAGGCCGCTCGGTCTGCCAAATCATAGATCAATAGAAGCGAGTGAACCTTCGTCAGACGCAAGAACAGGAGCAGCGCGAGCCCGGCCCAGGCAGAAATGGGGTGCAGATAGAGGCCGCTGCCGAACAGGAGCAGTAACACAGCGCTGAACGCCTTATGCCTCCAGAGGTACCGAAACATTCCCTTTACCGTGCCAAATTCCGGTCATCGCCATGGTCACCAGCCGTTGTCGGTAGCTGAGCGCGGTTACCGACGGCTTCGCACTGAGCCAAAACCCAGAGAACTCACAGGAATATTTCGGCTGCTACTGTTTGGTAATCCGGGTTCTGTCGAGGATTTGACCGGCGAACTCGCGCAACTCTTCCGCAGTGCTTGTCTCGTCCCTCTGAATGACGAAGAGCCCAGTATGGAGCAGGATCATCAACTCCCGGGCTTGCTGTGCTTCGCCGTCGGCGGCGGGCATGACCTCCGCCATCTTGGCTCTCATGATAGCGGCGTCGCGGTTCAGGATTTCCATAAGGCGGGTGGTCACTGCGTCTCCTTCCAGTGGCGAGTCTGAGGGCCTGACCGATATAGATAGTTCTCCTCGCAGGATTGATAACCGGCAGGGGCCGGAGGGGCCACCCACTCGGGCTTGATGCCGAGGGCTATGCAGTAGCCGTAGTATGCGTGTTCCCCTGCTTTATGGTAGATCTGCGCGATCTCCATTTTCTTGCGGCGGTCAAGGGCGAAGCGGGAGCCAGTGCGTTGGAGGCGGAGATAAGCGATCGGGCAGGCGTCGAGTTTGACGGTCTGCTGGAGGCGAGGGAACTCCTCGGTCGGCATCTCTTCTGAGTAGCCGTCACGGCCCATGAACATCACGAACACTTTGCGGTGTTCGTTGATAAACCGTTCATCGCTGAGGAACTCTGGCGTCGAAGCTGCCATATTGGGGATTCTCCATTGGATCAGGCACAACAAAAAAGCCGCCCCAACACTGGAGCGGCTTCTTGTGAAGGCGGAACGATCCGCAAATGTGAGAGGTCTTAGACCTGCTGCAGGTTGGTTGCGGACTCTTTCCCCGAGCGACGGTCCTGCTCGATTTCGTAGGAGATCTTCTGCCCGTCCTTCAGGCTACGAAGCCCTGCGCGCTCTACGGCTGAAATATGAACAAACACGTCCTTGCCGCCATTGTCCGGCTGGATGAAGCCGTATCCCTTGGTTTCGTTGAACCACTTTACTGTGCCAGTCGCCATTCTCGTCTCTATTCCCTGGTAGTTCCCGCCGGCGGAACGTCATGTTCCACCCTCCGGTGACAGGTCCGTCACGCGAAGGAGGCTAGTTGGGCAAGGGAACCGTGGCAATAAAGAGGCGAAAACAGCATTAACTTTTCTTCGGATGCCGGGGTTGCTCCCGGCCAGTGACTTCGGACCAGTATTGGTCGGCGCGCCTCGAAGGTATTCGGCCCTCTGCTGTCGCTCTGATAGAACTGACCAGGTGCGATGCCGGGAGCATATTCCTGCTCCACCCATCCTCTCGCATTGTCGTGAGGGAATACGTATCCGCCATAACCATGAAGCGTCTTGGCGCTGGCATAATGTGTATCGCGCAGATGCAACGGCACTGGGATCGCAGGCGCTGATTGGACGTAAGCCATGGCCTGTCCGATGCCGCGGCACACCGAATTGGATTTTGGAGCCCGGCATATGTGCACCGCGGCATGGGCAAGAACGATCTGAGCTTCCGGATAGCCAATGTGCTGAACGGCGTGAAGAGCGGCGACGGCAGTTTGCAGCGCGGTGTTGTCGGCCAAGCCCACGTCTTCTGCCGCATGGATCATAATACGTCGGGCGATGAACCTCGGGTCTTCGCCGGCATGAACGAGCTTCGCAAGCCAGTAGAGGGTTGCATCGGGATCACTGCCCCGCATCGAATTGATGAAGGCACTGATAGAGTCGTAGTGCTGATCGGCGTTCCGGTCATACAAGACTGGGGATGCCTGAAACAGATCAGCGACCATTGCGCCAGTAATCGACACGGTGGTCCCGACAGGGGCACCGGCTGTCAGCCGATCCATAGCCGTAAGTGCGCGTCTGGCATCACCGCCCGCATGGGCGGTCAGCTGTGCGAGTGCAGCTTCCTCGACGTTAACCGCAATCCCCTTATCCTTGAAGTGAGCCACGGCGCGAGCCACAACGTCCTTCATGTCCTCGATTGTCAGTGGCTCAAGCCGGAAGACTGTCATGCGGGACACCAGGGCAGGGGTGAGGACGAAGCTCGGGTTGCCGGTCGTCGCACCGATCAGGTCGAAGACGCCGTCCTCAACGAGGCCGAGAAGATAGTCGCTCTGGCTGCTGCTGAAACGGTGCACCTCGTCGGCGAAGACGAGGAGGTCGCGAACCTGGGCTTCCTTGCCGAGCTCCTTGATGTCGGAAACGTTGTTGTGCGCAGGATGAAGCTCCCGAAACTCTTTGCCGATCTCATTACCAATGGCCCTGGCAACCGTTGTTTTGCCGGTGCCGGGTGGCCCCCAGAACAGCAAGGCGCCCACCCGCCCGGAAGCGACGATGTTCCGCAGGACCGTGCCAGGCGCAAGGAGATGGCGCTGCCCGACAATGTCGTCGAGGCGTGTGGGCCGTATCTAAGCGGCAAGGGGCTTGGGGCGGTTGCGCGCCGTGGCCGTCTGGAAGAGATCGCTCATTGAAAACCTAGGGGATGTCGTCGCCCGGCTTTGGGCAATACTGGGAAGCCTGAGATATGGTGATTTGATGCCGTGAATTCATCATCGATCCAAGGCTCTGCGGCACCTTCTCCTGAGGCCTCCCCAGCATTGTTCAAGAGTGACGATGCCCATCGGTCTCAATGCCGATGAACATGCCGTGCCAAGTGCCACCGAGGACGTTGTCGAGCGAGAGGAGCCGGAACCTCTTGCGAAAAGCCCGGTAGTTTGGGTTTCCATCCGGAGAGCGCTGGAAGAGCTCATGCGTGGACTTGATCTGGGCACGGGTCGGGCGAGCGCGATTCATCGATATCACCTTGGATAAGGGGCTGGATCAATCTTTGAGGATTCCGGCGGCCGTCGGGACAGCCTTGGCCTCATCAGTGAAGAGGAAGTCAATCCTCTGCTCTTCGGTCATCAATGCCCAGGCAGCGCGCAGCAGATCCTGCAGATCACCGACCTCATGGTTGCCCTCGGACTGTTCCCCGTGACGAACGCCGCATGGGTATAGGTATCCACGTCTCCAACATTGCAGAGAGTGAAGGGGCGTTCCGTGTCATCTTTGGCGGTGGTGATCCGCTCAAAGAATGCCTTGGCCGGCAGACCGTCTCCCTCGTCGAACACGTTGACGGGCACCGTCATGTCTGGATGGCGCCCGTTTGGCAATGTGATAGTTGATGACGTTTGGGCCTAGCGGGGCGGGTGCGGTCATGTCTCCGGCCTTTAAGCGCGGTACTACATGACCGCGGGCCCTGATGTTTTACGCTGAAGCTGGTCCCTCTCAACTTATCGCGCTTGGCTGACGCAAGACGATGCCACGGGCTGCCCAGTTCCGGCGGTCCATATCCGCTTTGGCTTCACATCATCTCATCATCACCGTGTCAACTGAGTTGCCCTGAGGGGCGAATAGTGTGAGCTTGCCGTCTATGATGCCGTCGGTGCGGCAGCCCCAGGGCTCCCGGGCTCGTAAGCCGTGCTCCTGGCCATCACCGCCCAGGCGATCCGGGCCATCTTGTTGGCCAGGGCCACGGCCACCACCTTGAACGGCTTCTTGGCCAACAGGCTCCGGGCCCAGTGCGCCAGGGCCGTCCGGGTCTTGCCCGACTTCATGCTGTAGAGCGCCGCGTGCGCGCCGACGACGAGCAGCTTGCGCAGGTGCCGGTTGCCCATCTTGGAGATGGAGCCAAGCCGCGCCTTGCCGCCGGTTGAGTGCTGCCGCGGCACAAGGCCGAGATAGGCGGCAAACTCCCGACTGCCTTGGAACAGGCTGGCGTCCGGGATGCTGGCCGAGAGACAGGAGGCCACAATGGGGCCGATGCCGGGAATGCCGGCGAGCCTCGTGCTGACCGGATCACTGCGGTGGGCCGCCAGAATGGCCTTGTCGAGCTTGGCGATCTGCGCCTCGATCTCAACCAACATCACCGCCAGAGGCTGGAGCGCGACCCGGGCCGTGTCCGGGAGATCCGAGTTGGTCTCGTCCTGAAGATAGCCAATCAGTTGGCGCGTGTTGCGAGCACCCTGCGCCACCACGATGCCCATCTCTGCGAAGTGACCACGCAGGGCATTGATCAGGGCTGTCCGCTGCCCGATCAGGAGATCGCGGGCTCCATGCAGCATGAGGGTGCTCTGCTGCTGCGGGCTCTTGACCGGAACGAAGCGCATCGACGGCCGTGTGACGGCCTCGCAGATCGCCGCCGCGTCCGCTGCGTCGTTCTTCTGCCGGCGCAGATAGGGTTTGACGTAGGCCGGAGGGATCAAGCGGACCTCGTGACCGAAAGCCATGAGGGTGCGCGCCCAATGGTGAGCCGTCGCGCACGCCTCCATCCCGATCAGGCAAGGCGAAAGGGTGCTGAAGAAGCCTGGGACTTGGCTGCGGCGCAGCGCCTTGCGCAGGACGATCTTTCCACTTCTGTCGACGCCGTGCAGCTGGAAGACGTTCTTCGCGATATCAAGGCCGATCGTGGCAATCTCTGGCATGATGAGTGGCTCCTCTTCGGTTCTCCAACATGCCCATTCTGGCATGGCTGACGCTGGTGGAGGGCGCCATCCACGACATCAACTTAACCGATGAGTGACCCGGATCGAGCTATCCGTGAGGGATGAAGCCGATCCGTGCCCCTCGTTATGCCCGCCACCGCTTTCCGGCTGAGGTGATCAGCCATGCCGTCTGGCTCTACTTCCGCTTTCCCTTGAGCCTCCGCATGGTGGAGGAGATGCTCGCCGCGAGAGGCATCCTGGTCAGCCATGAGACGGTGCGGCAATGGGCGATGAAGTTCGGCCAGAGCTTTGCCAAACGGATCCGCCGGCGTCTGCCCGCACTTGGTGACAAGTGGCACCTTGATGAGGTCGTCATCACTATTGCAGGCGAAAAGCATTGGCTCTGGCGAGCCGTCGACCAGCATGGGACTGTGCTCGACATCCTAGTACTACAGCCGGGTTTGTGCGTTGTCTTAGACACGAAGGTGTCGCGCCATGACGCACGCAAGCGAGGCTCACCGCTGGGCCGATCAGTTGGACGATCTCGTCACCCGCATTGCGTCCCGCTT
>JAESGY010000100.1_pt1 | contig 75589 bp, 67 predicted proteins | sample 9269841 | NCBI WGS metagenome assembly JAESGY01 (sample SAMN17022865, study PRJNA683097) | algae metagenome | isolation source: Spirirestis rafaelensis WJT71-NPBG6 and co-occurring heterotrophs from... | place: USA: Pinto Wells, Joshua Tree National Park, Colorado Desert, CA | collected 2006-08-15 | reverse complement strand
GCGATCGCCTGTCTGTGAGAATGCCTTGAAGCGCAAATCCCTCGCACTACCCCCGCGCTTGTCATGTTCAGATGTGTTTGCCCTGTCTGCCCACTCGCGCTTTATGCCAGTTGCGTAAGTCCTGAAGGAAACACCGAAGATTTGCTTTGTTCCTACAGCTAGCATCGTAAGTCCTACTATCAATGCTTCAGTGAAGGCAGTAGCTCGTTATACGGAACTGAGCCAACAATTGCATAAGTCACTTGCTCAGAAAACCGATGATTTCTTTTCATCAGCCAGAGCAGCATGTTGTTCATAAATGAGTATTTCCTGAAAGACTTTATCCGCAAGGCAGCGCGGATATCCTCCTCGAAACAGGTTTCGTAAAGACGTTGCCAATTCTCGGCTGCCAATTCTTGGCTGGTACTCATATTGATGGCTTGCGTAACATGTAAACCGCTCTCGATCGCATTAGCAATCCCCTCCCCAGTCAGAGGGTCTGTCAGATTAGCAGCGTCGCCAATTTTCAACAATTTACCATAGCTAACTCTATTGCCTTTTAGAGCAGTTGCTAGAGGGTAGGCTTTGGGTTTTTGCTTACTAACAATCTTGCTTAACAGTTCCTTCGTTGTCTCGTTACGTTGGACGAATTGGTCAAAAAGCCGAATAATGTTTGTGTTCATTTTTTGGTATTCATCTATCCATACACCCACTCCAACATTGAGTTTCACCAAACCAGCTTTTATATCCGCTGGAAATATCCAGCCATATCCGTTAACTCCAAGAGTCTTGTCAAAGTAAATTTGAGCCAAAGAAAGGTAGGCTTCAGGAAAATCTTCTAACTTGATGCTCCAGTAGGCTCTGATAGCGATCGCATTCGCCTCGCCTGCATAGACACCGCGTGCGTCTATGATGTAATCAAAATCGTTGTACAGCGCCTGGTGATGGCGGTCAATGTTGGTCACACTTTGGGTGAGAGGAACACACCCTGCGTTTATAGCTCTTTCATAGAGTAGATTGTCAAATACAAACCTGGGGATGCAATACCCTTCAAGCTGAGTGGTCTGTATATGGTAATTTCCGTTGGAAACTCCAAGCACAAGCCCATTGATAGGCGCAAATTCGGACACCTTTCCTTTGATATCCTGCGGGTAGATTCCCATTGTGAACAATGCCTGGACTGACTGAAGACTGACTCCGTCTCCGCAAATTTTGTCCCTAGGAAAGCTCTCTTTATCGATGAGGGTCACTTGATGCCCGCTTCTAGCAAGATGATATCCTGCCGAGCATCCTGCTGGACCTGCCCCAATGACAACGATTTTGGACATAAGTATGAGCCTCAAGCGATTTTTTGCAGCGGTTCAGGTTGGTGTTGACGGGAAAAGTACGGGACAAGTACATTCTAAGTCAATGGTCTGACTATTCTTGCCAGATGCTATTGCTATTACTTGCAGTTAGCAGTAGCGAAGACGAGCCATCACCAGACGATTTAAAAAGAAAAAGAAGGTCGAACCGCCACCCAGACGGATAATTATTTCGCCATTCCTTGTACTTCCTTTTGCCTTCTCACTTTCTTGTCTGTAAGATAAATCCCTAACAAAGCCTGATTAATCATCTGATGAAAGTTTGTATCAGGTAATTGTGCAACACTTTTCTTAGCATTTTTGACAAAGTGTGTAAAGCCTTTGCTCATTTCATCTTTGTTCTTATAGTAAGAGCAAAAATTCAAATCGCCGCCCAGACGATCTTCCTCTTGATCGATTAAGTCGAGTGCTGTTTTCCTGTAACTTCAAAGCGATTGAAGAGGGAAAAGTACTGATACTGGATTGATTAACAAAGGAGGTTGGAAAGCACACTATTTTACTTACTTTCCTACTTATAGGAAACAGATGCTTTTTTTACGTCTACCTGTGGAGATATAGTTTGCTTTTACAGTTGATAATTGCAAACTCATCGGTAGCGCTCAACTGCGACGCGGCAGTGCAATTCTACAACATGGTTCAATACGTTTGCAACCCAATGCAGAATTGTTTGCTACTGTGTTTGGTGCAGAATCTTTTAGTTGCGTGCAACTTCCCCAAAACCTGAATGTGGAAACAATTATTGCCGCTTTGCTTGCAGCAGCTATTGATTGTTTTAATATTCAATTAGTTTTGCAACCGTTATCAGAGGATGAGTGGCAAAAGATTTTGGCTAAATAAATGATTTGAGCAAAATATCAGATAACACACTTTCTAAATGACTAAAAATATAACTTGCAAACAAATCATTGCAATGGGTGGTGGAGGCTTTTCAATGGAACCGGAAAACCCTCTACTGGATAGATACAGCATATTGCGGGTTTATGAAGTACAGTAACAGCAGTTTGTAAACCAGTTTTTTAGATGTTTGGGATTAACTAAATCGAGTGCTGTAGCAATCAAAGTATCAACCATTTTTGTTGTGGTTGGAGAAAACTGTCGTAAAAAAGCTTTCAGTTGCGACCACCAATGTTCAATTGGATTAAAGTCTGGTGAATACGGTGATTGGTAAAGAACACTGGCACCGACGGACTGAATCAAGGGTTCAATTGAAGTTACTTTGTGGGCTGGGACGTTATCCATGACAACGACTGCACCTGACCATAACTGGGGAAGCAGACATTTTTCGACAAAGACCTCAAAGGCATTTCCAGCCATTGACCCATTCATGGTCATTACTGCCAAAACTTGTTTCATGCTTATTGCACCAATAACCATTACTTTCGATCCACGGTAAAACGGTTTCAGGTCATATACCCTCTGCCCATAGGGGCTTCGAGCACGGGTTCGTGTTAACCCTAATAAAACGCCCATTTCATCCAAAAATACCAAGTTTTCTGGGTCTATTTGTTTAACTTGCTCCCAATAATCGCTTCTCAGCTTTTGGACTCTCTCTGTAATGCCTTGGCTACTGCGTAACGTCTTTTTTTTAGTGTCAATTGCTGCCTTTGTAGCGCACGGCACATAGTGCTAGTACTTACCCATTGATTCTGAGTTTGCCCCCAGTACTCACAGTATTCTGACAAGGCTGCATCTGGGTACTTTTCTACCATTTGTGCAAGTTGAGTTTTATACGTGTCTAACTTACTCTTAATACTTCCACCCTGCTTGCCGGGTTCCACATGACCTTTAATTTTCTTTTGTTTGAGCAGCTTTTGTACAAAGGCTTTGCTTACATCAAATCGAGAGGCAACTTGTCTGATAGAGGTATTTCCTTGCTCATAAGCTTTGATTATTTTTTGCCGAAAATCGATAGAGTAAGGTTTCATCTTAAACATTGATGGACTGGTTTTATTGTACTACACCTACCCGCAATCCGCTGTATATCTTAGGACTATCCAAAAAGGAAATACCCAAAATTTGCTTTATTCCTACAGCCAGCGGTGATTCTGACAAATATATAGTTCGATTTTACTCAGCTTTTATTCAACAGTCTTGTAAGCCATCTCATTTGTCTTTATTTAACCCGCATACAGATGACCTGAGGTCTTTCGTACTTGAGCAAGACATCATTTATGTAGGAGGGGGAAACACTAAAAATCTAATTGCTTTATGGAAGGAGTGGGGACTTGACCATATCTTCAGAGAAGCTTGGGAAAGTGGAATTATTCTCTGTGGTTTGAGCGCGGGTTCTATTTGTTGGTTTGAACAAGCAGTCACGGATTCTATCCCCAAACAAATGACTGTCTTGCAGTGTCTTGGTTTTCTCAAAGGTAGTAACTGTCCCCATTATGATGGAGAAGAAGAACGAAGACCTTCCTACCATCGACTTTTATCACAAGGGCTAATTAGCGAAGGATACGCAGCTGATGATGGAGTTGGTTTGCACTTTATTGGAGACAAACTAGAGAAAATCGTCAGTTCTCGTCTTCATGCAAAAGCTTATCGGTTGGAAAAAATAGGTGAGACAGTCAAAGAAACGCCTATAGAACCAACATATTTGGGAAAGATTTAATATTCACAATCAAGATACTTCTAATAAGCCGCTGCTAGTGAGTAGATGGCTATAAATAAACGCTTCTTAACGTAGTAAGCGGCTCTCAGCCCTTAAAACTGAAGATTTGAGCGGTAAACCGCTTACTACGAATACGTTTTCAGGTTAGAGTATGCCTGCTTTAGTTTAATTCCGCCTTCTCAACTTTTGGGGAAGGAATTCTTGCTAAAACTCCTTTTTTCAGTGGTTCCGGTCTTTCTGCCCAAGGCAACAATCCCTCAGAATGATTGTAATACTTACTGGCACACTCCAGCACATTCGCAATTTCGGAAGTTGACGAATCTGGGGAAACATCACCAAATAAATAAGTGTATTTACCATTTGCTGCAAAAGAGATCGCACAAGCACGATTGCAAGCACTCATGCATTCTACAGGCTCAATGGGAAATTCTTGATGCAATTCCCAGTCTTGGTGTAGTTCTTGCAATTGCTTCAATAATTTTTCGCCGCCACTTTCACCAACTCGCTTTCCATCTTTCCAGACGCTTGAGCAAGTGGTACAAATAAACAATGCATGTTGAGTTTTCATCTATACCTCGTAGATGAGTTGGAACTTATCTATTTGTCGGCGGGCATTCTGACTTACAAGGAAATTCTTGCTTACAGTTGCGGGACAGTGCCGGATTTGCACCGAACTTTCCCCGTTACCTCTTGTGGCAATTACCCACAAGAACCGTCGATACATATATACTACAGTATTGTGAGAGGGAAATTTTTGTTAACGTTTAGACCTCGTAAAGCATTTCATTAATACGATCGCTTTCTGAAATTTGGCAATACCCTGTTATGTTAATGCATCGACTCGTTATGTTAATGCATCGGCTCGTTATGTTAATGCATCGGCTTGTTATGTTAATGCATCGGCTCGTTATGTTAATGCATCGGCTCGTTATGTTAATGCATCGGCTTGTTATGTTAATGCATCGACTTGTTATGTTAATGCATCGGCTCGTTATGTTAATGCATCGACCTGCATTTAAAAACGTTACGCTTTCACGCGAAACTAACTGTACTTTGCAGGAGTCTCTTGGAGATAACCAGCTGCAACACAATCCTCAATTAGTTGCTGAATAAAGAACCAAAGTTCAGGTGCTCCTGTTTCTACCGGCGCGATCCGTTTCATTACTTGCTCGCGTGTAATTCCATGAATGCGCCAAGTACCACCTTGAGTTTGTTGGTTGGAAAGCATTGGTTGTATGCGGTCTAAAGCTGCGGCAAACTTAGCGGTGGGTGTTTTTCGTGCTTCAAACTCTTCCCAAAGCGATCGCATTTCTTGGGCTTGATCTGCTGGCAAAAGTCCAAATAACCGCAATGCTGCTTGAGCTTCGTTTGCTGCTTTGTTTTGATTGGCTTGCACATCGTAACAGAAAGTGTCACCCGCATCAATTTCTACTAAATCGTGAATCAGCAGCATTTTAATGGCACGCAATTGATCAACTCCTGACGGCGCATATTCTGCCAAAATCATTGCCATTAGCGCCAAATGCCAAGAGTGTTCTGCACTATTTTCCCTACGTGAACCGTCAGTTAACAGCGTTTGACGCAGAATTAGCTTCAGCTTGTCGATTTCGATGATGAATTGAATTTGTTGAGTCAGTCGATTGGTTTGCACTTCCATCTTTGGGACTTAGCTTGCTAAAACATTCTCTCTTATCATGCTGAGTTTTCAAACTTCCCAAAATTATCTATAATTAATTTATGTCAAATTTGACATACCCAACACTTTGATTGATAAATTAACGACTATGTACTGCATCAAAAATGAACTCTCAACACATAAGCAAACCTCTTGTTTGGTTCAGTGGCGAGGTAAAAACTCCGCCCTTTTCAACAGGTGCGCGGATTGAGGCAGGGGTATTGTTACGTAGGTTACAAGAGGGAGAAATTCTCTCGTTACCTATTTCTCGACCTATGCCTAGTACCGCTTCGCGGAAGTCAAAAGTCAAAATTCAAAATTCAAAAGTAATATGGAGTAAGCTTTTTAGCGATTGAGAATGGTTGGTTTATTTACGCCAGCCTGTACTAGTATCGGCGCTCACTGTCATGAGTTGCGGATTAATGATAATGAAACTGATAAACAGTGGCGAATTATTTACCGGATTGACCCGGATGCAATTGTTATTGTAGATGTTTTTCAAAAAACCACTCAGAAAACTCCTAAGCGCGTGATTAATAATTGTCAAAAACGACTGAGATTGTATGACGAAATCTCAGACGAAACTTAATTTATTTCTTGATGAGGCTTGACTATGGATGCAGAGAAGCGTAAACGACTAGAAGCAGCGGGTTTTTCTGTTGGAGATGCAACCGACTTTCTGCAACTTTTGCCTGAAGAAGTAGCTTTTGTGGAAATGAAGCTGTCTTTGAGTAGATATTTGAAGGAACTTCGCCTCAAAAATAAGCTTTCTCAGGAAAATTTGGCTAAGAAAATCAACTCCAGTCAGTCGCGGGTAGCAAAAATTGAAGCAGCCGATCCGTCAGTTTCTCTTGACTTAGTGGTTCGGACAATATTGGCTATAGGTGCTACTCGCGAAGATGTGGCAAGGGCGATCGCTTCAGAAGTAGATAGATAATAAATAGCCGTCATTAACTCTCTACACCAAAAGACATAAAAATCTTTTCTTCCCTTTCCCTATTTTAAAGTCAGGGTGCGAAGCGCGTGATTCTGAAGGCACGCATTGCATAGCGCAACTTACAATACAGTTTTCATAATTTCTTCTCCCAAGCTAGCTTTTGGGAATTAATTTTTGTCGGATGCATTACACGAAAGTACGGCATCCGACATTTTATTAGTTTATGGTTGATTTAGCGATCGCTCCCAACTGCAACCCCGGTGGAAAACTTCCTTCTTCTTTTACTCGCTTAATATCAGCATCGCTAAACCGCAAATTCAACTTTTGTGCTATGCTCCGCAGAATGTCGCCTCGGTCAATTACACCAGCGACAGCATCAGCGGGAGAAAGCACGGTGATATACGATAGCTGTTCATTTTCCAGCTTGTTGATTACTTGCGCTAAAGTTGTTGACTCAGCAACAGTTGGTATTTCTGTCAAGGGATGCACAATACTTTGTAAAGTTTTAGTTTCCCATTCGCTTCTTTCACAAGAGCGCAAATCTTCAATTGAAACTATACCTTGATAACGTCCATCAGCCGCTGCAAAATAAATCTGTGGTGCGGTGCTTTCTAATAAGTATAAGTCGGCAAAAGAACGCAAAGTTTGATTAGCATCGACTACGCGAAAGTCGCGAGCCATCGCTTCACTCGCAACTAGTGTAAGCAAGCTTTCTTGCAATGTAGTCACGCTGTCATAGTTTTTGGCGTTCGCAACGCCAAACCAACCCAACAAAGCAATCCACAACCCAGTCGCCAATTCCCCGGTAAAGAAATCTAGAGCAAATCCGAAGGCGATCGCACTGTAACCCAAAATTTGCCCAGCTCTTGCTGCCCAGTGTACAGCTTGATAGCGGTTTCCTGTTGCTTTCCACAGTGCTGCTTTTAATACCTGTCCTCCATCCAAGGGTAAGCCAGGAATTAAGTTAAACACTGCCAAAACCAAGTTAATTCGCGCCAAATCTCCCACCATCACACTCGCTGGGCTGCTGTTAGGCAATACATAGGCTAATAGACACAGTAGAAAAAATAGCGTGACACTAACTAAAGGACCAGCGATCGCAACCTGAAATGCTTTACCGGGAGTTTTCGATTCTTCCTCAATAGCAGCAATGCCACCAAAAAGAAACAGTGTAATTGAGTTAACTTTAATACCTTGAGATATAGCAACCAAGCTATGACCCAATTCGTGCAATAAGACAGAGCCAAATAGCAGCAGTGCCATCACCACCCCAGAACTCCAAGCTAGCACAGGTCCCCATTCTAGGTAAGATACCCCAAAATTGAGAGTTGCTAGCCCAACAATCAGAAACCATAAAGGATCTAAAAACAGTGGAATTCCAAACAAAGACCCGACTTTCCAAGTTTTTTGCATTACATCACCTAAGAATTTAAATATTTCCAACAGTCACGACATTTGATTTTGGAGTTATTTTTTCTACAAAATATTAATTTTTGCCGCATCAACAGCGCCAAAGTGCGATGCTCCCGTCAGCATGAGCTTCTTGAGATGCTCTAATTTCTAGAATAGACAATTCCTGCCAGTGAGCAAAACTCAAATATTTGCCAACAACTAAAAGCTTAAAGCTGAAGTGGCAGGTCTTTTATCCTTCCAGATTAATCTGGAAGGATAAAAGACCTGCCACTTCTTGAGTGCGTCAGTTGCAATATGTTAAGAAAGTCAAACCTACAGAAGACCGAGAATACTCAAACTCAAAACAGCACCGATGCCGAAAATGTGACCGGCGCTCATTGAGGCAAGGAATGCACCGACGCTGGGATTATTGAACAGTGCTGGGAAAGGTAAAGGCATCTTCGTACCAGTGTGGGGAAAGCGAATTGTCCGGGGAATAATCAAAAGACATAATAGACAAGCGCCGATAATAATTGGCGTTCCACTCCAGTTCCATTCGGTGGCGGTTTCGGGAACAGTTGATTGAACAGCGAATAAGATTGACGACATCATAGTTGCTTCTCCTACATGAATAACTGATTTATTAGCTGTAGAGAAGTGATATTTCGTTTCTTTACAGCTACATTCATGCTGCGTCTGATGAAGCGCCGAGTCTTCCTTCAAAAGAGAGGTTCATACTTCCTCCCCTAGAAAGGGTGACAATAGTTGCTTTATCCCCACTTTGGGTTTGCGCGTGAGAATTTTCTTTATGTAGAGACGTTACATCTAACGTCTCTATGTGTAATAAAACTTACAAACTACCGATATTGGTCAATCCTAAAACGATGCCAATACCAACAACATGACCGAAACACATCGCGCCGATGAATGTGGGAATGCTGATAGGCAGTATGGGCAATTTAGCACCAACTAGAGGCTTTTCAATTTTGAAACTTAGTAAAACTGCCACTAAACAGCTGACGCTGATGATGATCGCCACGGTGGGATTCCACTCAGGTGTAGCGGGAACAGTTGTAGCCGCTGCTAGGAAGATTGATGAAATCAAGTTTCTATCTCCGTACGGGAAAATTAATCTAAACCAGAAAGATTATAGAGTTAGAAAGACAAAAAAAGAGGAAAACTATAAATTGTTTCCATAAGTTAAACTTAATGTAATTTTGTTAAAAATATTTAAATTTTTCATGCGGGTTAAAATTTGCGGAATCACTCAACCAGAACAGGGGAAAGCGATCGCTTTTGCCGGCGCAACAGCACTAGGGTTTATTTGTGTCCCATCTTCACCACGTTACGTCAGTGCAGCGCAAATTCGCGCAGTGGTAACACAATTACCAGAAAATATTGACAATATTGGTGTTTTTGCTAACTCTACAGTTGATGAAATCGCCCAAACTGTTGCCGATTCGGGCTTAACTGGTGTCCAGCTACACGGAGATGAATCAACAGAATTTTGCTACCAAGTACGTCAATCTCTACCCAATGTAGAAATTATTAAGGCATTAAGAATACGCAGCTTAGAAGATTTTGACAAAGCTGTTACTTACACAAATACAGTGAATACTTTGCTACTTGATGCCTATCATCCTCAACAGTTAGGTGGCACAGGTAAAACCTTAGATTGGAACATGCTACAGCAATTTAGCCCTAATTGCCCTTGGTTTTTAGCAGGGGGGCTAACGCCAGATAATATTGTCGAGGCTTTAAATCAGGTTAAGCCTAGTGGTATAGATTTATCTAGCGGTGTAGAACGCGCTCCTGGTGATAAAGATTTAGACAAGGTAGCGCAGTTGTTTGCACGATTGCAAGCAAAAGCACAATTGGATGGGTAATTTTATATTCGTCAAAAACGCCCGCAGGCTATGAGTTTTTAAGCCTGCGGAGGCAAGCTTTGTCCGTCTAGCGATACCCTTATAGGGTATTGCTTTCCTCAGAACTGAAGCGCTGACTACAAAAATTTTTCGCTGTTTCTGGAACAGTCCTTACTTTTTGGGAAGTCTAGAATTATAAGGTGATTTAATCGCCTGGTGTCAATGCCTTATAGAAAAATAAAAATGACTTCTATGAAATCTAATTATAATCGCCAATATATGTTAAAGCTAGGTTTGTTTAGCGCAGGTGCATTGCTGTGCTTGATACCTTTGCTTTCTTTACCAACACTAGTTTCGGCTTCAACTAGACCTCAAGCAGTTCACATAGCTGCTCTTAACGATTGTCTCAATGATATATCAGAAGGTTTCTCTGTCGAAACGACAAATTATGATGTAGGTATTTGCTACACAAATAAAGGTAGCTTCTACGTTGGAAGAACCAAAAAATCAGGCGATCGCCTAATTATTCCGGTATCTTATAACAAGGCAAAGAATGTCTATATTGCCAATAATGGTGAGTATACTTACACCCTTGACTTAAATCAAAATCAGCTAGTTATCAACTTACCAAATGGCAAACTCTATACTGACAAGGTGATTACACTAATTGATTCATGATAGGTAAGGGGAGCGTGGGAGCGTGGTTAGTAGTTAATCAATGATGGAACAACTATCAACTAACCACTATCAACCAACAGCTAACCCCTAACCTTAAAAAAACGCTGGTTGATGGCGAATTAAATTAAAGAATTCTTCGCGGGTTTTTTGCTCATCTTGGAAAATACCTAACATCGCACTGGTGACAGTCCAAGAACCGGGTTTTTGCACACCCCGCATTACCATGCACATATGGCTAGCTTCCATAACAACGGCAACGCCTTGAGGTTCTAAAATAGTTTGAACGGCTTCGGCGATTTGGCGAGTTAATCTTTCCTGTACTTGCAAGCGTCGGGAATACATTTCTACAATGCGGGCAAGCTTACTCAGTCCTACCACTTTTTGGTTGGGGATATAAGCAACATGCGCTCTACCCATAAACGGCAGCATGTGGTGTTCGCACAAGCTGAAGAAATTAATATCCCGGACTAACACCATCTCGTTATGCCCTTCATCAAAGATGGCATTGTTCAGGAGGTCTTCTAGAGATTGGTTGTAGCCACTGGTAAGAAACCGCATTGCTTCTGCTACACGCTTGGGTGTTTTTAAAAGTCCCTCACGTTCGGGATCTTCTCCGACACCCACTAGAATTGACCGCACGGCATCCTTCATCTGCTCCATGTGTTCCTCAGAGGGTTCGTGCAAATGAGGTTCCTGTCCGTCGCGGGTATTGCGATCAGGTCTAGGATTGATGGCTTCTGACAAGTCGGGAATTAGAGGAGATTGAGAGGCATTGGAACCGTTGGAACGAGCAGTAGTCATAAAAAGTCAGTTTTTATTAGAGTTTGAATTATTTGTGGGTTATGAGTTATGAGTTAATTCCTAATTCCTAACTCCTAACTCAGCACTTACAAAACGCCTGTGCTTGGCATTAATATCAATTCGTCAACAACTGCCTGTTGTGGTAACAGTGCGGTATGCAGAATCGATTGAGCGACGATTTCTGGGGTTAACATATTTGAGCGGTCAAGGTTGACGCGGACAGTTTCTGTATCCCAAAGTTCGGTATTGACAGCACCTGGACAAATAGTAGTGACGCGAATGCCGTGAGCGCGTTCTTCTTGTGCCAAAGCTTGAGAAAGGGAAATCAAACCAGCTTTGCTAACGCTGTATGCTCCCCAACTGGCAAACGCTTGCTTGCCGGCAACAGAGGCAACATTGATGATTGTGCCGTGCCCGCGATCGCGCATTGAAGGTAAAATGCCCATAATGCACTGAAAGACGCTGGTAAGATTTAAGTCGATTACCTGCTGCCAGTCAGATAAGGAGGTTTCAGTTAAGGTATTAGTGTAAGCCATGCCAGCATTGTTTACCAGAATGTCTATGTCGCCAAAGTCATGGGCGATAGAGAGCATCGAGTCTTGTACCTGGGCTACATTTGCTAGATCCACACTATAAGCTTTCGCTGTCACCTCTGCATGTCTAGCTGCTACCGCTACTGCCTCCAATTTGTCAATAGAACGGCTCACCAAGGCGACATCTATTCCCGCCTTCGCAAATGCCAATGCTGTTGCCTTGCCAATTCCACTGCTCGCTCCAGTAATTAGAGCGCGTCGTTTCTGCGTAACACTCATGCTATCTCCAAATTTTTTGGTGGTTCCCAAATGCACCGCCACCTAGTGATTCAAAACGTTCGCTTTGAATAAATTCAACAAAAACTGAAAAACTGAGAAATTTGGCCTAACAACTGCTATAATGCGTTGCCAAGATTAAGTATATTCTCAGTTTTGCGTTTTGCAAAGGAAAATCATGTAACTTTCGCTGCGGAAATTCTTTCTCCAAAGTGAAAATTACTTAATTGGTCACTAGTCAAGACTAAGAACTAATGACCAAAAATGCAAATGCCTATGGCTGTAGAAGATTGTTAAAAATCTTTACATACCATAACAAATTATAGCATTACGGCAAAACAAATAAATTAGCTCATAATGTTAGGAATGGGAAGCTTCAGTGAAAACACCTATTTTGCGAAACTTCTCATACCGCAATTGACGCCGTTCCGCAGGAGTTAAGCGGTAAAGTTCTTCCAAATTGTCCAGCAGCGCTTGTTTAAGAGTATTAACAGCTTTGAGGGGGTCGGAATGAGCGCCACCGATAGGTTCAGGTAATATCTGGTCGATAATTCCCAAACCCTTAAGGTCATGTGATGTCATTTTTAAGACAGCGGCAGCTTGAGGAGCTTTGCTGGCATCTTTCCATAAAATGGCGGCGCAGGCTTCGGGAGTAATTACAGTATAAACAGAGTGTTCAAACATCATTAGGCGATCGCCTACACCAATACCGAGTGCGCCGCCAGAACCGCCTTCACCAATGACTGTGCAGATAATTGGTACATCTAGACAGAACATTTCTCGTAAATTGTAGGCGATCGCTTCGCCTGCACCTTGTCGTTCCGCAATTACTGTCGGCAAAGCCCCAGGCGTGTCAATAAAGCATAAAATCGGCATCCCAAACCTGTTGGCATGTTCCATCAAGCGCATTGCCTTGCGATAACCGCCAGGGGTAGCCATACCAAAGTTACGGGCAATATTATCTTTAGTGTCGCGTCCTTTTTGATGACCCAACATGACCACCGGCATTCCGCTCAAACGACCTACACCACCAACTAAAGCCGGATCGTCAGAACCACAGCGATCGCCATGCAACTCCATCCATTCATCGCTAATTGCCTGAATGTAATCAAGAGTACTAGGGCGGCGGGGATGACGAGCCACTTGCAACCGCTGAGACGGTGATAAACTAGTAAAAATTTCCTCACGCAGTTCCATAGAACGAGCTTCTAATTTCCGAATTTCACTAGAAACATCGACGCCATTTTCTTCAGCAAGTTGACGAATTTGTTCAATTCGGTTGGCAAGTTCTGCTAGCGGCTTTTCAAAATCCAACAACAGCGGTTTGCGCTCAGTAGTAGCCATAAGTTAGGGAGTAGGGAATAGAAAGTGGTTAGTGGGAGCGTGGTTAGTGGGAGCGTGATTAGTGGGAGCGTAGAACAACTAGAACTAACAACCCTTCGGGTGAATCCTTCTCCTTCTCAAACGCAAAGACCAAGGCGAACGGATACGCTTGTCTACGACATGCTGTGCGGTAAGCGAACGCTCCTTGCGTCTTTGCGCTTGAGAAGGCTTTACGCGAGCACCAATGAGCGTGACTGCCCAACGGGAGAGTCAGTTTAGCAAGACGGTACAGGCAACCCTGAGTCTTTCACCACATCGACGGAAGGGAAACCCTCCCTGCCGAGTGGGTAACCGCCAACTGACTCACCGGGAAACCCGCGTATAGCGCAGTGGCTCACCAACAACTAACAAATCACTAAACCAGCAGTGGTTTAAATCCGTGTTTGACTGACACCTTACCAATCTGCTCCATTTTTTCTACCGTAATCTGATTGCGCCCCCAAGAAAAGTTCGTATATAACTTCTCAAATTCGAGCAACATTGATTCGGCGAAGCAAGCAAATAACTGCCTTGCGGGAATATCCATATTGACTATGTTCATAATTTTCCAGTCAATATCTAGAGAATGTTCCACAATGCCACCATTTAATACATGCACACCAGGATGCTGAATTTTCATGGCGAGGTTTTTCGGATAGCCTCCATCAATGAGCAAACAGGGCTGCTTCAATACAGAAGGGTCAATTTCCATGCCTTTGGGCATACTCGCAACCCAAACCACAATATCAGCTTGTGGCAGTGCTTCATCCAAAGACATGATTTTGCCTCGTCCGAGTTCATCTTGCAAATCTTTGAGGCGTTCGGAGTTACGCGCTATTAGCAAAAGTTCTTTAACATCAGTTGTTGCATCTAGCCAGCGGCAGATAGCACTACCAATATCTCCAGTAGCCCCGCAGACAGCAACAGTCGCGTTTTTGAGTTCAATTCCCAATTCCTTTGATTTTTGCTCTACCTGCCGACAAATAATATAGGCAGTGTGAGTATTCCCGGTAGTGAAGCGTTCAAACTCTAGTTTAATGTTGCGGACTTGCCGAAACTGCTCCAAGTTAAAATTTTCAAAAATAATTGAGGAAAACCCACCCAAAGCCGTGATATTGATGCCATTCTTCTGGGCATGAGACATAGCATTGAGAATTTTGCGGGTTGCTGCTTTGATGCGTCGAGTGGCTAGCATCTCCGGCAAAAAGCAAGATTCTACATAGCGTCCTTCAATTTTCTGCCCAGTAACACTGGTAACTGTAATAGTATCAACAATTTGCGGCGGGGCGCTGCACCAAAAATCTAAACCTTGATCGGCATATTCTGGGTAGCCCAATTCTTTAGCTACCGCTTGCGCGTGTTCCAAACTAGTGAGATGTCCGATTAGACCAAACATGTAGTGTTATTAAACGTGTGCTTCGTCGAAAGCGTGGAATGAGTGGGGCAGTGGGCAGTGGGAAGTGGGAGAGGGGGAGAGGGGAGCCAGCGCGTTGCGCTGAAACACTTGGCGGTTGCCTGTACCGTCCCGCCAAAGTGTTGAACCCGAAGGGAGGTTCCCTCCGTTGTAGCGACTGGCGTGGGGATTGAGGGGGAAAAGAAGAATTATTCTCCTTGTCTCCTTGTCTCCTTGTCTCCTTGTCTCCTTGTCTCCTTGTCTTTTTGTCCCCCTTGTCCCCCACTCCCCACTCCCCAAATTTTCTGGGCAATAAATAATTAAGCGGCTGTGAGTCCGTAGGCTGACATACGCATAATGTCGCGGGTGGTAAAACCGATGTTACTTAAAGCTTCACCGTATTGAATCATGAAGTCTTCTACCAAAGCTTCTTTTTCCATTGCCAAGGTGTGGGCATCTTTCTCAACTTTATTGAGCATTCTCCAGACGATGGGCAGGTTTTGGCGATTTGCGTCTTCTAATTCTGCTTTGGATTGGGTAAAGTTTTCTTTCAACCAAACTTCACCAAAGTTGAGATGGCTGTACTCATCTTTTACCACGCCTTCAGTGATTTTACGAGCAAACTCATCGGCAACGGGGATGTAGATGTTGTATGCGGCGATCGCAAAACATTCAATAATCAAAGATTGAATCAGCAGGCAAGTAACAACTTTACCTTCGGCGGCTGCATCTTGGAAATTTTGGTGCAATCCTGAGAAAAACTCACGGGCAAATTCCAGATCCGGTGTAACCTGAAGGTTGCGTCCACAAGCTTCAAATCCTTTCTTGTGGCGGCTTTCCATTTTCGAGAGGCGAATTAGTTCATCCTTGCTTTCTGGCAGCATTTCAGCCAGTTTAATGTAATTTTCGTATGCTTCTTGCTCTCCTTCAATCACTATTGCATTAATCCGGCTGTAAGCATCTTTGTAAATTTCGCTTTGAAAATCAATTTCCGATTCGGCTGCAAGCTGCATGGAATGAACGCTCCTGTAAATGTGAATCTAATTAATACCAGAATTGAGTAGACCCTATCTTTTAGGGTAATAGTTGCTGTGATTTAATTTAACTTAACAACTTACTATGTTATAGATTAGCGGTTCTGTGGCGCGATACCCTAGTGGTAGAGAAACAAATGGTTTAAGGAAAATTTATGTCAGAAGTAAGCTGAAATTATAAATATACCGATTTTTTTAGCCTGGGAGTGCTGATTTTCGGGGCGTTTCTAATTGTTTTGCCACTGCTAGTTGTTTTTTTACCTCCTTGACACTTAGGAGTGCATCTTTTGGAAATTGTACCGAATAAGTGGTATGTCGCTAATTAGCGGGATGCTTGGTAACGAGGTAATTTTTTGCTGGGGGTTTGCTAATTCTACCTTGGTGGCAGTAGATATAACGGCGTTTGAGATTGTGACTTCGGCGCTGGCAGGTTATGCTTTAGCTCGGTTAAAATTTCCAGGCAAGCAAGCATTGGTGCTAATTATCTTGGCAAGCTTGGCGATTCCAATTTTTTTGATGTTTATGAATAATTGGTCTTTGATGATGGCGGCAGTAACGATCGCCACCTACCTGTGATGATATTATTTATGATTGGGCAGCGTCAGTTCATCCGGGGTATTGCGACATGGGGATGAAGAATTAACTAGATTAGCTGGTGCAGAGTCGCCCGTGTTGGTTGAAATAAAAACTTGAAATTGTTTAATTGCACTCGCGCGATCGCTTAAACTAAATCTCAATCCCTTTTCAATATCTCAATAAACTTAACTCTCTTGATAGAGTATTTCAAAATTCAACAACGCTAGACTCAGAATCTGTGACAATCAGGAAATATGCAGAGACTGGGTTTAATTTTAATTGTCCTGTCATTTTTGCCGTGGGTCGCAATTGCTTTTGTTGTGCCATTTTTACCGCTTTCTGCTGCCCAAAAAGCGGTTTCTGTTCCACTGCTGCTGGTTCTTGCAGAAATTTTGTTTTGGTTGGGTGTGCTGCTGCTGGGTAAAGAAGTAGCCCAACGCTATCGGCAATACTTCACTTTGGGCTTTGTGAAAAAGCAGGTAAGAAAATTTAGGCGTAGAAGGTAATAGCTTAAAGAAAATTGGACTTTGTGCCGTTGAGTTTCCATTGGGATAGCATCGTCGCTTTTGAGGTCTGCTTGGGTTGGGGGCAATGCCACGCTAAAGTTCATCTAAGATAATTTATGACATGGCTGTTGAGCTTGGCGGGTGAATTTCTGACTTTATATTAACGTCGTTGTAGTATTCGCATGTAAGCTGCACCAATCAATAATCCTACGCCATGCGCCCAATAAGCAATGCTAGGTTGATTAATGCTAGTGGGAATGTTTAAACTACCGATGCCGTAAAAAAGTTGTTGTGCAAACCACCAAAATAAATAGAAAAATGCTGGTATTTGAACGGGGATATATACAATTAATAGCGGTAAAACTGAGTCGATTTTGGCTTTGGGAAATTTTACCAGATATGCGCCTAAAACAGATGCGATCGCTCCATTTGCCCCAATCAAGGATACGCTCAAACTCGGTTGGGCTAAAATTTGCACTACCCCAGTCAATATTCCAGAAACTAGGTAAAATCCTAAATAGCGTTTAGCGCCGAAAATATTTTCTACTGTCTTACCAAAAACCCATAAAAATAGCAAGTTGCCTAATATTTGACTAAAACTGCCGTGAAGAAAAATACTCAGTAACAGCGAAGCTGAACGCAGCACTACTACTATCCAAGCTGCTGGATTGCCAGCTAATGCTTGTGTAGCTGCCTCACTAATTTGTGCCGGAATCACTCCCCAAGTGCTGATAAAGTAGCTCAATTCACCAGTCAGCTCTAATTTTAATTCCCATAAAAATAGGGCAATGCTAATGCCAATCAGCCAATAATTAATAATCGGCTTTCTACGTGTATAAATGTTATCGCTAATAGGAATCATCTTGATTTTTAATTTTAGATTTTAGATTTTAGATTAATATTTCTTCCCCACTCCCCCCACCTCCCCATCCCTTCATCCGGTTCCCCTGTGGCAAGATTGGAATCAGATATTATCGCGCTCTTAGTAGGCAAGGCAAATGCTGGGAAACACACTTGTTGGACGATACCAAATTATTAGACACTTGGGAGGTGGTGGATTTGGTGAAACTTTTGTTGCTTGTGATACTCAATTACCAGGTTTACCTCAATGCGTTGTCAAGAAACTCAAACCTCAGTCAAATGACCCGGTATCTTTGCAAACAGCTAGACGTTTATTCGATACGGAAGCCCAAGTTCTGTATAAGTTGGGTACTCACGATCGCATTCCCCAACTTTTGGCTTACTTTGAGGAAAAGGAAGAATTCTATCTCGTTCAAGAATTTATCGAAGGTCATGACCTTAGTCAACAGTTAACATCAGAAAAAAATTTCACTCAAGCGGAAGTTATTTCTCTTTTACAAGAAATACTAGAAATATTAGAATTTGTCCATCGGCAAAAGGTAATTCATCGCGATGTGAATCCGCGAAATATACTCAGACGAAAGGTAGATAATAAGTTAATTTTAATTGACTTTGGAGCCGTTAAAGAAATTACTACCCAAGTGATTAATCCCCAGCTTAAAACCAAATCTACTGTTGCTATAGGAACTCCCGGATATACCCCTGGTGAACAAGCTCAAGGTAATCCAAAATATAGTAGTGATATTTATGCTGTCGGAATAATTGCTATTCAAGCACTCACAGGTTTATCACCTAACCAAATTGAAAAAGATGCGGAAACAAATGAAATTATCTGGGAAAATCATACACAGGGAATTTCACCAGATTTAGCACAAGTTTTAGATAAAATGGTGCGCTATGACTTTCGACAACGCTATGCTTCGGCAACTTTGGCATTACAAGCGTTGAAAGATTTAAATAAGCCGGAATCTAAAACGATGACATTAGCTTTTTCGCCAATAAGAAATCAAATAACTAAAGTTAAAGAAAAACAAAAAAAATTATTAGTAAAAATTTTTATTGGATTAATTTTAATAGGAGGAAGTATTGTAGGTTCTCTGGCAATTATTCAAAAAATTAATTCTAATAATGCGATTGAATTATATAATCAAGCAAATACTCTTTATGAATTACAACGCTATAAAGATGCTTTATTGGTATATGAAAAAGCGGTGGATATTAAACCAAAATATGCTAAAGGGTGGAATGGTCAAGGCAAAACTCTGTATGAGTTAAAGCAATATAAAGAAGCTTTGGCAGTATACGATAAGGCAATTCAAATTCAACCTGATTATTTAGAAGCTTGGAGTGGACGAGGCTTTGTTTTGCAAAAATTGCAGCGCTACAATGAAGCGATCGCTTCTTTTGACAAGGCTTTACAATTAGAAAGCAATCACTCAGATGTGTGGAATGCTAAAGGTGAGGCTTTAAGTAATTTGACGCAATACGACAATGCGATTAAAGCTTATGATAAGGCGATTGAGTTGAAATTACATTATTACGAAGCTTGGTATAATAAAGGTTTGGCTTTGCAGAATTTAAAACGATATGAGGAAGCGATCGCTTCTTTTGACAAAGCTGTAGAATTCAAACCAGATTACTATTTAGCTTGGTATAATCGCGGTAATGCGCTAGTTAATTTACAACGCTATCAAGAAGCGTTTAGCGCTTACGATAAAGCTGTAGAGTATAAAGATAATTATTACCAAGCTTGGTTATCAAGAGGCAATATGCTAATAAATTTGCAACGCTATTTAGAAGCAATTGAATCTTTCAATCAAGTTCTTAAATATAATCGCAAAAGCTATCAAGCTTGGTTTAATCGCGGTTGGGCACTGCATAAAATCCAACGTTATGACGATGCTGTTACATCTTATAATAAAGCGATAGAAATTAAACGTACTGATTATCACGTTTGGTATAACTTGGGAAATTCGCTGTTTAATTTGAATAAATACCAAGAGGCGATCGTATCTTATAATAAAGCAATTCGTTCCAAACCAGATTCTTACGAAACTTGGTATAGTCGAGGCAATGCCTTATATAACTTGAAACGATATCAAGATGCGATCGCTTCATATGAACAAGCAATTAAATTTAAGGCAGATTACAAAGAAGCTATAGATGCTCGGAATCTAACTCAAAGTATATTGCAAGCGGAAAAATCTAAGCTTCCAGTTATTCCTAATTTTTAAGACAGCAGAATTCACGAGTAGAGACGCGATGTTCCTCACGTCTGTACAAAAGTCAGAAGGAAAATGGATTTATATCTAGCGCGAGACAAAAGCAGTAACTAGTAGTGCGTCAAGGACTAATTGACGGATAGATTTTCTGTAGAGACGCGATAAATCGGCGTCTCTCTAACCGTCAAAACGAGTTTGACAGACTACTAGATTGACACTCTGCGGTCTAAAGACACGCAGATTCTCTAAGACTTGCTTAAAAGGGATAGTCAAATATCCCCCTAGACGCTCAAAACAACTACCAGTACCAGAGGTATTGCAATTGCGCTTACTTAGGATTCAATTAATGCTTTCCGAGTTCATCACAAGCCAGTTCGGTACGCTCCATGTTTTCCCATTACTTGTTTACCCAGGGCTACAACTTGTGCAGGTACGAGGTAAATCAGGGGTCGCTCCTTACAAAACACTTCGAGTGCGTAGATGATTATTCCTACTCACATCACTAATTCTATCATTTTTCACGGTGGTTAAAACCAGCCGTGGCGTGTTTCCTCCACTGCCTTAAGTCAAGTGGCTTCCACACGACCCGCGATGTTTTTGTGAATTTATTTATGGGGATTTTCCCGCTTTGCCCCTTTCCCTCTCCCCCGCTCCTCTTCGTCGGTGGTTAGCAGCTTGTAATAAGAGTGATTCGGCAAAAGCGATCGCTTCATTTGCTGATTTTCCTCCGGCTAGCTGTGCGAGTTCATCGCGGCGGGTAGTAATATTATCTAGACTGGTAACGCGCACAACTGTACGCACTTGTTGATTGCTGTCGTCTTGTTTTTTCCCGTTGTTATCGATGGTTTGCTTATCTACGCGAAAATGACGATCTGCCATTGCCGCTATTAGGGGTTGGTGAGTAACACACAATACTTGTTGATGTTGACTGAGTTGATGTAATTTTTCGGCGATCGCTTGTGCTACTCTGCCAGAAACCCCAACATCAATTTCATCAAATACCATTGTTCCCGCACTATTAGCTAGAGAAAAACAAGATTTCAGCGCTAATAAAAAGCGGCTCATTTCTCCACCAGAAGCGATTTCTATTAAAGGTTGCAGTGGTTCTCCCGGATTTGGACTAAACATAAAAGTGATTTTATCAGCACCAACTGCGGTGGGAGTAGTCAGTACTATTTCAACTTTAAACTTTACCTTTTCCATTGCTAAAGGCTTGAGTTCTTTTAGCAATCGTGCTTCTAAAGCTGCTGCTGCTGTGCGACGTAAGTCAGTTAATTGCCCACAAACTTGTGTAAGCTTTTCTAAACAAATTTTTTCTTGCTGTTCCAAACTTTCAATAGATTGTTCACTGTCGTTAAGTTCGGCTAATTCTGATTGGATGCGCTGATAATAAGCGATCGCTTCAGTTAGTGTCGGTCCATATTTGCGGCAAATTTGCTTTAATTCCCGAATTCGCTCTTCAGCTTCTTCCAACCGTTGCGGATCTGCCTCCAAACCATCGCCATAAGCGTTAATTTGTCGCGCTACTTCTACCACCGCAGTTTGAGCATCCCTCACCAAATCTAACAACGGTTGCAACTGCGAATCGTATTCTACCATGTCATTTAATATCGCTTCGCTGTCTCCGAGTAAATCTCCAACCGCTGGAGCCTCGTTATCGTTTTGGTATAACGCTTGATAAACTTTGTAGCTCATTTGTTGCAGCTCAACTACATGATTCAAGCGCTGCTGCTCTTGTTCTAACTGTTCTAATTCATCAGGTTCGCACAAATTTGCCGTTCCCAATTCTTGAACTTGATAAGTTAGTAAATCGAATTGTTGTAAACGTTCGCGTTCTGAGGTGCGACGTTTTTCAGTTTGTTGATGCGCGATTTGATAAGCTGTAAAAGCGGTTGTAACAACTTGACGCTGTTGCATCAACTTTTCCCCACCGTAAAGATCCAACCAGTCGCGCACTTGAGCAGATTGCCCTACTTGTACAGTTTGACCTTGAGCGGTGATTTCTACCAGGCGATCGCGCAACAGAGTCATCAATTGTCGATTTACTAACACTCCATTTACACGCGATCGACTGCGGATATTTCCCGAAGTAGCGGTAATTTCTCGGCTGATAACTACAGAGTTATCGTCTATTAAATCAATTTCTTGTTCGCTTAACCAAGCGGCTAAGGCAGAATTGAAAGTAAAAGTAGCTTCTACCATCGCTCGACTTGTACCAGTGCGAATCAGCCGACTAGAGACTTTACCACCTAAAGCCGCATCAATCGCATCCAGGATAATCGACTTTCCCGCGCCAGTTTCGCCTGTTAATACATTCAATCCAGCGCCAAAGTCTAATTCTAATTGGTCAACCAAGGCAAAATTTTCTATTCTGAGGCAGAGCAACATGAAGGCAATTTCTCCGTTAAGGCAGAAGCCGGATTTTCTAAATTAAGAGACACTGAATAGAAGGGCATATCAAGAGGGGAAAGGTTAAAGGGTAAAGGGCAAAGGTATGGAAATAAAGAGTTATTTAAATAGATGTATTATATTTTTCTTCCCCTTTCCCCCTTTCCCTTTCCCCTTTTCCCGTCCTCAAAGGGCATTGAGCATGAGGAAAAAGCAAGTTACGTTTATTTCTGTCCCCTACTTAGTTTAATTTGACTTTGATGTTGATGGACGAAGTAAATTATCGCTCTTCATACACCACAACGCCGTCACCCTATAAGGGTGCGGCTAAACGAACAAAGTCCACCTGCGTGGACTAATAAAATCAAGGGTTTTCAAGCCCGCGCAGGCAGGCTTTGTATTTATAGCCCCAGGCTTCCAGCCTGAGGGCGACTCAACTGTAATAAATTGTTACAATACTTAACGTGGACGTTTCGATGCGGTGGTTAATTTCATGAGTGCTAAGACAATTTCCCCAACTGACCGACCGATTGATGTTAAAGTGGTGTCTGATAATAATGCGCTAGTTCCTGTAGTCGCGCCAAGTGTATCGAATATAGCGATCGCGCCAGAACAAAAACCCGAATTGCGTTACGAGCCGATGGCACTCGCGGCGTATTATAAAAAACGACCCCTGCAAGTTTTGCGGCGTATTTTCACAGTTTTGGTACCGAGTTTATCGTTTGCTTTTGGGTTGTGGTTGGACAGCAAACGGGGAGTTGTCGTCAAAAATGACCAGCGTCGTGCGGCTCAGTTGCGAGAACTGCTGACACGACTCGGACCGGCTTACATTAAAATTGGACAAGCTTTATCTACCAGACCAGATTTGGTTCCCCCTGTATACTTAGAAGAATTAACTCGGCTACAAGACCAGTTACCGGCTTTCCCGAATGAAATCGCCTATCAATTTATTCAAGAAGAATTGGGAGCGCTTCCAGAAGACATTTACTCGGAACTTTCCCCCCACCCAATTGCAGCGGCTTCTTTGGGACAAGTATATAAAGGTAAGTTGAAAAGTACAGGTGAGGAAGTCGCCGTTAAAGTCCAACGTCCTGACTTACGCGAAGGTATAACAATTGACTTGTATATTTTGCGTCGCCTTGCTGGGTGGGCACAGAGAACCTTTAAAAGGGTGCGAAGTGACCTTGTAGGAATTCTGGATGAATTAGGCGATCGCATCTTTGAAGAGATGGACTACATCCACGAAGGACAAAACGCGGAGCGATTTTTTCAGTTATACGGTCACATGAAAGACGTTTATGTACCGAATATTTACTGGGAATATACGAATCGTCGCGTTTTGACGATGGAGTGGATCAATGGCACGAAGTTAACTAATACAGCAGAACTTAACGCCCAAGGCATTGATGCGCGTTATCTGATTGAAGTCGGTGTGCAGTGTTCTTTGCGACAATTGTTAGAACATGGATTTTTCCACGCTGACCCGCACCCAGGTAACTTGTTAGCCACAACCGATGGCAAACTAGCTTATCTTGACTTTGGGATGATGAGCGAGATTCAACCGCTGCAAAGATATGGTTTAATTGAGGCGATCGTCCACGTCGTCAACCGCGATTTTGAAGGTTTGGCGAAAGATTACGTCAACTTAGATTTTTTATCACCAGAAACTGACTTAACCCCAATTATTCCCGCTTTTGCGAGAGTATTTGCCGATGCTGAAGGTGCTAGCGTTGCTGACCTCAACATCAAAAGCATCACCGATGAATTATCAGCTTTGATGTATGAGTATCCGTTCCGCGTTCCACCCTACTACGCTTTAATTATCCGTTCATTGGTAACACTGGAAGGCATTGCTATCTATATAGATCCAAACTTCAAAGTTCTCAGCGAAGCTTATCCTTACGTTTCTAAACGCTTGTTAACCGATCCAGCACCGCAATTAAGAGCATCTTTGCAAGATTTGCTGTTTAAAGAAGGTACATTCCGCTGGAACCGTTTGGAAAACTTGTTAAAAAATGCTCGTAACAATCAAGATTACGACTTTAATTTGGTACTAAATCAAGGATTGGAGTTTCTATCTTCCGAAAGAGGCGCTTTTATTCGCAATCGGGTAGTTGATGAAGTTGTCAAAGGAGTTGATGCTTTAGGTAAAAACGCTTTGCATAATTTTACATATTTGTTGCGGGAAAGAGTAGGTTTGACAGCAATCAACGAAACTCCCTCAGCATCAGTTGAACAGCAACAAACCTTAGAGCATATCAAACGTATCTTTAATATTCTCCAAGAAACCCGTGGCTTTGATGCCGCACAGCTTGTTCCGCAACTCGCACAGTTGGTGGTAAATCCAGGTGTGCAGCGTTTGGGTCAGCAAGTTACCAGTCTCTTAGTACAAAAAGCCATAGCAAGACTGATTCGGGAATTTTTAGCCCCCGAAGAAATTGTAGTGAGTCCTAGCCAACCAAAACTACCTGCAAGAGTGTAAAGTTTTTGCTAGCAGCAAAATAAGGTTGATTCACATCTTGCATTAGTGTTATTACGCGCCATAGGTTATAAACCTATGGCTAATAGCTAAAGTCGTCTTAAGACGACTAATGACGTATTTCAGTTATGACTTACGCGCGGACAAGTAAAAATGAACCGCAGGAACGCAGAGGACACGGAGTTTGTGAGACTTGAAGAGAGATTTTGCGTAAGTCTTATCAGTCTACTTTAGTAGACTTTAGCTATTAGCCCGAACTTTAGTTCAGGGTGGTATAGGTGGCTAATTGAAAATAGTGCAAAATGTTCACCTTTATTTTGTTGTAAAAGGAATTACTCTTCCATAAATTTGAAATGGACGCTAACACACGCTTACAGATAATTTTGGCTGATTCGCCTGTTGGTATGGTACTGCCGGAGTTCGCGCAAATCAACCTCCCCAACTGGTGGTTAGCAGGTGGTGCAGTCCGAAATACTGTTTGGCGTTATATTTTCGGCGAAGAATGTCAGTTAGTTATCAACGACTTTGATATTGCGTTCTTTGATGAACAAGGAAATCGTTCTCAAGAACTAGCAGCAAAAACAACTTTGACAAATCAATTTCCTGACTACAAGTTTGATGTTAAAAATCAAGCTAGTTTCGCTCGTTGGCGTGCCGGTCGCCAAACCTACACCAGCACTGAAGATGGCATTGCGAATTGGCTCCACACAGCCACTGCTGTAGGCGTGAAGCTAGATGCAGAGGGAAAATGGCAATTTTTAACTCCCTACGGTTTAGATGATTTATTTGATGGCATTATTCGCCCGACACCAACGCATATTGATAACCCAGATGCTGAACAAAAAGCATCTGGGTTTCTGCAAAACTGTCCTTACTTGCGTTTAGCGATTTAAAATCTAGGTGATGGGGTTGGGGAGTGCGATCGCACCGTTGTAGAGATTTTGTTACAGTGCGTCTTTTTGAAGTGCGTTCCGCATAGCTTTTAGCATGTCCCCTTCTCCCAAAGGGAGAGACTAGCCCCAAGTGAGAAGGTTACCGTTGGCGATCGCGGAGCCTGTTCTTTGCACTCAGCGCTGCTGCCTCCGGCAGGTCGCAATAGTTAAATTTTACTAATTACAGGCAACCCAGCCAGCGCCATTGCTATTTCATCGCTGCTATACTCAGTATCGCGTAACAACCCAGCTTGATAATCCATGTAAGCCTGCATATCAAAGTGACCATGACCGCACAGGTTAAATAAAATGGTCTTGCTAGCACCTTCTTCTTTGCAGCGCAATGCCTCATCAATGGCACCCTTCACTGCATGGTTGGCTTCAGGAGCAGGCAAAATCCCTTCAGCGCGGGCAAAGGTAAGACCAGCTGCAAAACAGTCAAGTTGTCCATAAGCTTTTGGCTCAATTAAACCTAAATCGACAACGTGACTCAAAAGCGGTGCCATGCCATGATACCGTAACCCGCCTACATGAAAGCCTTGGGGTACAAACGAGCTACCGAGAGTGTGCATCTTGGCTAAAGGAGTCAGATGTGCAGTATCGCCAAAGTCATAAGTATATTTGCCTTTAGTCAGTGTAGGGCAAGCTGCCGGTTCGACTGCCACAAATTTGATATCGTGATCGCCTTTTAACTTTGCACCCATAAAAGGAAAGGCAATACCAGCGAAGTTACTACCACCACCCGTACAGCCCACAATAATATCAGGATAATCACCTGCCATTTCCAACTGTGCTAATGCTTCAATACCAATTACAGTCTGATGCAGTAGCACATGATTTAGCACACTACCTAAAGCATATTTAGTTTGCTCATCCTGTACTGCGACTTCAACCGCTTCGCTGATAGCAATGCCCAAACTGCCATTGCTGTCAGGATGTTCTTTAAGAATGTTGCGTCCCGCTTCAGTTTCGTTACTGGGACTAGCTATTACCCGCGCTCCATAGGATTCCATAAAGGCACGACGGTAGGGTTTTTGATGGTAGCTGACTTTTACCATGTAAACCACTACCTCTAAACCAAAAAAAGCACCAGCCAAGGAGAGCGACGAACCCCATTGTCCTGCACCAGTTTCAGTGATTAGGCGTTTGACTCCGGCAACTTTATTGTAATAAGCTTGAGGAATAGCGGTGTTTGGTTTATGGCTGCCAGCAGGACTTACTCCCTCGTATTTGTAGTAAATTTTGGCAGGAGTATCAAGAGCTTTTTCTAGGCGTCTGGCACGGTAAAGTGGAGTTGGTCGCCATTGACGGTAGATTGATTGCACTTGGTCAGGAATCTCAATCCAACGTTGTTGGCTTACCTCCTGCTCAATCAGCTGCGTTGGAAAAAGGGGTTCTAAGTCTTTTGGTGTAATTGGTTGACCTGTACCAGGGTGTAGCACTGGCGACATGGGAACGGGCAAATCTGCCTGGATATTATACCAGGAGTCAGGCATCTGGTCTTCTGTAAGCGTGTACTTGATAGTGTCCATCTGTTAAAAGCTACTGGTATGAATTTATCTTACTCTCGTGGGAGCATCCCAATTTTGCTGCAATACCCTAGAAGGGTATGATATACGCACGTTCGCCCTTGGCGTTCCCGTTCGCGCAGCGTCTCCGACAGGAGAAGGGTAGCCTGCCTTGTCTACGACACGCTACGCGAACGCAGGCTATATGAGTCCTAGAGCCTGCGGAGGCAGGCTTTGTTTGTTTAGCCCAGGCTTATAGCCTGAGGGCTTTTTGCATGCATTGGATGCTCACACTCTCGTTGCCTTGCTCACCTTGTTGGTCAGAAAAAATACTATGGCAAGTGTATTCTCATTTTTAACAATTGTTTAGTATTAAACAATGATTTTTTTTTGGAAACAACGGTCAAAACAACAGGAACGAATGAGATATGTCTCAACCGATAGATTTTGACAACAATGCACCAATTACTGCTGATGAATACGATCGCGCTGCTCAGTTAGCGCTACCAGGGTATGAAGCAATGCATACAATGGTTCTTGCGTGTTTGCAGGCGTATTTACCCGAAAGTGCCGACTTGCTCGTGGTAGGATCGGGTACGGGAATGGAACTAGCACGCTTAGGTAAGGCTTGTCCTCAATGGCATTTTCTGGGAATTGACCCCTCAGAAAAGATGCAGGCAATCGCAAAACAAAAAATGTCTCATCATCAACTTTCTCATCAAGTGAAGTTGATTGAGGGCTACACGCAGGATTTACCTACAGATATCCTGTATGATGCTGCAACCAGCATTCTAGTGATGCATTTTATTCCACCATCAGGTAAATTACAGTTTTTGCAAAGCATTGCTCAACGTCTTCATCCTTCTGCCCCTCTTGTACTTGTGGATGTATTCGGGGAAAAGCAAAGCCAGGAATTGAAACAATTAATGCCCATACTACATGCCTATTGGAATGCAATGGGATTTCCACCGCAAAAGCAGCAAGAACTTTTAGCAGCATTTAATCAAGGGGTATATCCCTTAGTGGAAACCAACATTTTGAATTTACTTGAGCAAGCTGGTTTTGAGAAAACGATGCGTTTTTATACAGGACTTTGGGTTGGTGGTTGGCTAGCCTTCAAAAGATGAAATTATAAACGCCATGCGATCGCACCCGCTCAAGCTTTTTATATTGACTTTTTGTTAATCGTATGCTTATAAATCAATGCTAACTACTGTAAGCTAGAAATTTTCTTATAGTGCGTCTTTGTGAAGTGCGTTCCGCAAGGTTGCCTGTGGCATCGCTTTGAGATTTGGTGAGAAAATAAACAGTAAAGACGGATTAATCCAGTTCGGATACTCGTTCATCTCCCTCAGATACTCGTTCATCTCCCTCAAAGACTCGTTCATCTCTCTCAGATACTCGTTCATCTACCTCAGAGACTCGTTCATCTACCTCAGAGACTCGTTCATCTCCCTCGGATACTCGTTCATCTCTCTCAGATACTCGTTCATCTCTCTCAGATACTCGTTCATCTCCCTCAGATACTCGTTCATCTAGCTCAGATACTCGTTTATCTCCCTCAAAGACTCGTTCATCTCCCTCAGATACTCGTTCATCTACCTCTGATACTGATTAATGAGGTTCAAAGACTGAGGTGCGGTTTCCGAAAGCGGGAACTCATCTAAATATAGTTCAGTTGCTTCGCGCAAAGAGTGCGATCGCTTCTTCTATCGTTTCTCCCTGACTAGCAGTTCCCACCTCTGGACATTGGGCTACGTAAACATCTTCTTCCCAGTGGAGAATTGCCGTAAAAATTTGAGTTTTTTTATCTTGAGCCTGTTTTAATGAACTCATAGAGTGTTTATCTAGCAATATTTCATTACCTTATTGTTGCTTAACCCCCTGGAACCAACAACATCCGCGCCTCAATTGCTTCCCAAGTTTGAGGTGACACCCTCACTGCTGCTTGTTTGCACTGAATAATCAGGTAATTTGCATAGAGATAATTGTCCAGTGCTTTACTTTCTTCCGCAGATAAATTGACCATTTCTGGGGTAAGATTAAAAGCATTGAGCCAAGTTTGTATGAGGCGGTCAATAAATGCACGATGCACTTGGTGAGGTTGTTTATCATCAGGAATTTGGGCTTTGAGTTCTTTGAGTCGGGCAATTAGCACTGTAAAGTTTACAGATTGGAAAATTTTTATTTGATCTAGCTCTGTAGCTAAGTCGATAAACTTGTCGATGGCGTAGGCTATGGCGTTGGCGTTGGCTATGGCGTAGGCGTTGGCGTAGGCGTAGGCGTTGGCGTAGGCGTAGGCGTTGGCGTAGGCGTTGGCGTTGGCGTTGGCGTTGGCGTAGGCGTAGGCGTAGGCGTAGGCGTTGGCGTAGGCGTTGGCGATCGCAACTGCACGTTTACCAACTGCTTTAAAATTCCCTTGAGAGCCAACAGTTACTTGTTCTGCCCAGTTTAATAAATCTCGCAACTTCGGTGTGTTAATGTACTGTTGCGCTTCCTTTTCCATCAGCAACAACAAATCATCTGCACCACCCCGCATTAATCCAGCTACTAATAAAAACACCTCTTTCCAACGTTTATCTGTCAGGTGTTCAGTGACTAGTTTCTCAACTTGGCGATGGTCATCAATATATTGTGCTGTTAAATATTCCTGTAGCGTCAAATGAGAGAAAGAAAATACATCCTCTGCTCGTTCTACTAAAATTCCTTGTTGCACAGCAACAGCATTCAGCACCGCTTCACCATCTAAATGTTGAGGTGCATTTAAATTACTCGCCAAAAATGTTTTGATTTGCTGAACAATATCACGCTGAGAAAAGAATAATCTGTCAGACTCAAAACCTGTATAAGCAATTTCAGAGAGTAATATCTCTTCTAATTCTGTATGCAGCCCTTGATAAATTTCATCTCGAAGAATTCGCTTTTCTGATGCCCATTCCTCTAGCAATATCCGCAGTGCCTTTCGGTAAAGAACACTGCGATTATCAGGAAAGCTTTGGGAACGGTCATAGACTAAACAGAGAAATGTCAGCAATAAAGGTGTGTGTGCCAACTCTTTAGCAGCTTCATTTTCTGGCTTTTGCAGCAACTCCCAGCATTTCTCACCTGTCTTTGCCTGCTTATCTGCTTCTGAATGAAACCAGTTAAAAATAAATTGCCGAATCTGGGCATCATCAAAATCCACCATTGCCACATCACTAAAGCGACGAAAACCGCTGCGATATGCAGCCGTGCGGCAAGAGGCAATAAAGCGATTTTTATCGTATTTGTCAACAAAGTTTTGAATTTGGCTAATTGCCTCAGTCAAGTTTTTCGTTGGGACTTCATCCAAGCCATCGAGCAAAATCAGTAACTTGCCTTCTTCTAAAGCTTTGGCGGTAAATTTATCAGGTGATGGAAAGCCGCAAATGCGAAACTCTTCCGCAATAAATTTTTCAATATTGATATCGCTGGTTGTAAATATTTTTAACTCGATGAACACTGGAATGCAAGCGTGTTTAAATCCGCCTTTTCTACCTTTGAGAACTTCTAGTCCCATCTTCCGCAAAAATGTAGACTTTCCCGCACCGGGACCACCGAGTACCATTAGATATTGCTTATTATTAGCTACTTTAATTCCTTCTTGTTTGGGACAATCTTGAGATTGAAACCTCCGGCTTTTAGCTTGGCGATAAAATTCTTCTAAATTCTCGATAGATTCAAAACTACGGATAGCTTTATTATCTAAAAACTGAACTCCTGTATAGACAGATTCCAACTTTACAGGTTCGCGCATTCCCAATACTTTGAGAATGCCGTGCCGTTCTTGATAATTCAGCACATATTGCTTTGATGCAGCAAAAATTTTCTCCCTAGTTTTTTCATCTAAAGTTTTACCAAACATTCCGAGAATCTTACCACCGCCGGTGATAAGCGACTGGAAAATAGGAACTGATAGACCACTAACGACTGATATCGCCCAAGGTTCAAGTCCTGTCATAGGATATTCAGTAAATTTATCTACAATTTATATCTCTAAATATAACGATAAAAGCAAACCAGGATAATTATGTTGGATGCATCATTGCGGAGTGCAAAAATATAGCCCTCAGCCTGGAAGCCTGGGGCTATACGAACAAAGCCCACCTGCGTGGGCTATGGAAATTTTAGTCCGCGCAGGCGGGCTTAGTTTGTATAGCGACACCCTTTAGGGTGTTGATTACTACGCCGTAGCTTTCAATTCAAAAATCTTCTCAATCACATCTTCAACTACCTTATCGGGTGTAGAAGCACCAGAGGTAATTCCCACAACAATTTCATTATCTGGCAACCAGTTTTCTGTTATTTGCAACTCACCATTTAATAGTCGATGCTCAATCGCATTTCCTGATTTAATTCGCTCTACACAATCGATATGATAAGAAGGAATTTTCTGCTCTACGGCAATTTGTTGTAGTTGAGTAGTATTCGATGAATTAAAGCCACCAATTACTACCATTAAATTCAGCTTATGTTCAACTAACCCCAACATAGCATCTTGCCGTTCTTGGGTAGCATCGCAAATAGTATTAAAGCTTTGAAAGTGCTGATTTAAATCAATTGGACCATACTTTTTCAACATGGTATGCTCAAACAATTTACCAAGTTGCTCAGTTTCACCCTTGAGCATGGTTGTTTGATTAGCAATACCAACTCTTTCTAAATCTTGGTCGGGGTCAAATCCGGCGCTGACTGCTTTGCTAAATTTAGCGAGAAATTCGTCACGATTCCCACCATTAAGAATGTAGTCAGCAACGTATTCAGCTTCTTGCATATTCAGCACAATTAAATATTTGCCAGCAAAAGAACTGGTGGCAATAGTTTCTTCGTGCTTATATTTGCCGTGAATAATTGAGGTATAATCGCCTTTTTTATGCTTTTCAACTGTGTTCCAAACTTTCGACACCCAAGGACAAGTAGTATCAACAATTTTGCAGCCTTTCTCGTTCAGAATCTGCATTTCCTGGACGCTTGCGCCAAAAGCGGGTAATATAACTACATCACCTATTTCCACCACAGAAAAGTCTTTTTTGCCAGCATCAAAAGGAATAAATCCTACTTTCATTTCCAGCATTCGCTGATTTACAGAAGGATTATGAATAATTTCATTAGTAATCCAAATGCGTTCGGTGGGAAAATGCTTGCGGGTTTCATACGCCATTGCAACAGCACGTTCCACACCCCAACAAAAGCCAAAAGCTTGCGCTAGTTGAATGATGACATTACCCCGTTTCAGGGTGTAATTATTATCGCGAATTTGTTGAATTAAATTGCTTTGATATTCGGATTGCAACTGGGTGGCAACTTCGGCTTTATGACCAAACCCTTTGCGATGATAGTTTTCTGAATGTTGGAGCGATCGCTTAAAAGCTTTTGTATCCATCGTTTTTTTTCGTTAGAGACTCCTCTGTCTTATTGTAGGAGCGCAAAGACACCATTTAAGCGGGGAGTAGAGACGCGATGTTCCTCGCGTCTCTACAAAAGTGGGGGAAGAAATTTCACCTTGTTACTTTGTCTGCCTTGTCTGCCTTGCCTGCCTTATTTGGCTTGTCTGCCTTATTTGGCTTGGCTGCCTTGTCTAGTTCTATCTGAGTGTACATTTGTAAGGCAGAACTCCAGACAAGATAGCCTTGGGGATTTAGGTGTAAGCCATCGGTAGAGAATTCGGGACGAAGATTACCTTGCTTGTTGGTAAACAGGGGATGCAAGTTGAGATATTTTACCTTCTCTTTTGTGGCTATATCTTGCAGTTGCAGATTCAATTTGCGAATGCGACTGTTAGGAATAGCCAGCAGTTTTTCTCGTCCTTCCCAGGTTGCTTCTTCTGCTCCATGCGGCAAAATCGACTGAAGCACAATTTGCGCTTTTGGATGCACCTTTCTCAGGTAACTGATAATTCGTTGCTGATTCTCTAAAATTGTCTCATCGCTTGCCCCCCGGATGAGGTCATTAATGCCAATCATCACAAAAATCGTCTTTGGCTGGGTGCGGTTAAATAAATCTAATCTTTTTAATAGTCCATTGCTAGTTTCTCCAGAAATGCCCTGATTTAGCCAATTTCTGTCTTCGGGTAATAACTCTGGAGGAAACCACAATGACAGAGAATCTCCCGCGAGGATGCTTAAATTCTGGGCAGGTTTCTCGGCAGATGCTTTAGCTTCTTTTTTGAGGACATCTATCCACTGCGGATAACTGAATTTATGGCGAGGTCCTAGTTTAGGTGTGATTTGGGCAGGTGTGACTTCGGGTTGACTGTTGTGGTTGACTGGTGTCGCGGAATGTGCAGACCAAAAAAAAGCGGTCAAACCCTGCTGTCGTAAAATTAGCAAGGCGATCGCCAATATGAGTATGCCGTTAGTTACCAGGGAGAAAAATGCCCAGGTAGGAAAAATTTTTGCTGGAGTAGACACGAGGCGCGATTTTTACTAATTCTTTGAATCAGATTTTAGATGATTTGAATGGAATTTGAGATCCTCAGCCACCGAGCTTTACGCCTACCGAGTATTCTTGTGAGGAAGGGCTGAGGCAGTCAGGATATGTTTTCCGGGGTCCGAGGTACATGACCAGTGCCGCACAAATCAGCATAAATGCTGTATCGCGATAAAATTTAAATTTTTTAGCTTGCTACTATACAAATATGAAATTTTGTGCTTTTTATTTGTTGATAGTTTATTAAAAAAGCTGTTAGTTGATGCTTAATGGAAATGCCAACAGCAAACAACTAACAACTAACAATTATCAACTATTAGGTGATATTAGGTTTCCCCCGGTGCGGTATCCCTCCGAAGCTACTTGCATCAGAAAATCCGCTACCATCAGCTTCTTTGAGGAATCCGTTGTAAGCCTCCATACCATGTTCGGCAATATCCAAACCTTCAAACTCTTCTTCGGCAGTTACTCTGATACCTAAAGTAGCCTTGAGTGCAATCCAGAAGATGCTGGTCAGAAGAACAGTCATGCCGCCTACCGAGACAATACCGACTAATTGCGGAATCAATGTGCCCAAACCACCACCAAAGAATAACCCGTGGGGTCCGACTGGCTTACCTGCCAAGTCAACCATCCAAGGATATCCACCAGGACCAACAGCAAATAAACCTACTGCCAGAGTTCCCCAAATACCACAAACTAGGTGAACTGAGGTTGCTCCCACAGGGTCATCAATGCGGAGTTTGTCAAAGAAGGTGACAGAGAAAACTACCAAGACTCCGGCAATCAAGCCAATGATGAAAGAACTACCAACACTGACGTAAGCACAAGATGCTGTAATTCCCACCAAGCCAGCCAAAATACCATTGATAATCATCGAAAGGTCTGGCTTACCCAAATACAGCCAAGCTGTAACTGTGGCTGCAATGCCACCGACAGCGCCTGCCATGTTGGTGGTTAAGGCAATGTGGGTAATTGCACCAGGGTCGGCAGCCATCACCGAACCTGGGTTGAAACCAAACCAGCCCAACCACAAAATCAAGCAGCCTAAGGTGGCAATGCTCATGTTGTGACCGGGAATGGCATTAATTTGCCCATCTTGATATCTGCCAATGCGCGGTCCGAGAAATGCTGCTCCCATCAAAGCTCCCCACCCACCAACTGAGTGAACGACTGTAGAACCGGCAAAATCCCAGAAGCCCATGTCTGCTAACCAACCACCACCCCAAATCCAGTGTCCGGTAATGGGGTAGGCAATGCCTACGAGTAAAAGGCTAAAGATTAAGAAGTCAACAAACTTAATTCTTTCGGCAACTGCCCCGGAAACAATCGTGGCTGCTGTGCCGGCGAATACTAGCTGAAATAAGAACTTAGCAGCTAGAGGTACACCAGCCCAGTTTAGGGCACTGAAGATGCCTTTATAAGCATCTCCGGTGGCGGGACTGTTATCGGCTCCTCCTAAGAAAAACCCATTCAATCCGATGAAATCATTGCCATCGCCAAACATCAAGGCAAAACCGATCGCCCAAAATGCCACTGTGGATAGGGCAAACACGATCAAGTTTTTAGAAAGAACGTTGACTGCGTTTTTCTGGCGACAGAACCCGGTTTCTAACATACAAAAACCAGCGTTCATGAAGAACACCAAAAAGGCGGCGATCGCTACCCATAATGTATCAAGGGCAACTTTGAGATCCGCTGTGGTTGGTCCTGCTGATGGAGTTTGGGCAACCGCTGCACAACCCCACGCCAACACAATCAAACAAGCGATCGGTAAGCAAGCTTGCCAACTCGGAGATAGTCGTTTAATTGCTAGATTAAATCTATTGACAATTGAGTTGGATTGTGTTCTCTTCTCTTGATGTCTACTGCTAGTTTTCGATTTGTTTTTTCGTGTAACTTTTAACATCATGCCTTTAAGTATCACTAACTGAAAAAATACCTTAAGCAACAAAGCGCTAACGCCAAAAGCGAAACAAGTCGTCTTTGATATTTGCCATTCGGGCAAGTTGGTTGTTGAAACTTGTTTATTCTCATCACTGGCAATTGATTGTGTGAAAATCAAAAAGCCAAATAACCAGAGTAGTAATCAATAAACTGGTGCTATCTCTCTCTGTAAATTTTACGGAGATTATTAATAAATTATTATGTATTTTGTAAAACAGTCAAGCATCCTTCATTGGCTCTTTAATAATTATTCTTTGGCAGGTTAATTTTTTTAACTTGTCAAGTTAGGGATTCGAGATTAGTTACTAATTAATAGCAATAATTCCCAATATCCTATTACAGAAACCTTTGCTAAAAAAGTCTCAAGTGTAAAGGATAAAATACTCACAACTTATGGTTTTAGCTTTTTCTTTGTCCAATTAACCCCGCAGCAGAAACTCGCAAAGGTTCAGTGCTGTTTTTTGTTCAAAAGTTTGGTGAATCCACTAATAAAGTTGATTGATTTTCTATTAAGCCAAATAGTAATTCTGTAGTGTTAAATACAATTTTCTAGCTTTTACTGCTACTTGGATGCATCAGCATGCCTAAAAAAAGTAACTGTATCCGTTACAGTGTCAGCATTTTCGGACATTAGGATCTATAAGTCAAGAAATTATGAAATTTGCATAAAATAAGTTAATAATTTTTACAAACAGATAAAGCTACTGCTGTTATCAAGGAGATACTTTATATCTTTTTATACAAGTTACACAAAAGAATCTTTTCATTAGGTATAGTTAATTCTAAATAAAGAACGGATATTACATCTGTTGCAAATATTTTTCCCAGCCTAATTGTTCTAACTTCGCTTGCTTTGCCATTACCGATTCGCAGAGATTTTGGCGATATTTTTGGATTTTTTCGAGTAATTCGGGTTGGTGGGTAGCGAGAATTTGAATTGCCAAAAGTCCCGCATTTGTGGCATTACCTATTGCCACGGTTGCAACGGGGATACCAGCAGGCATCTGTACAATCGAATACAAGGAATCAATTCCTTGTAAGTGACGACTGGGAACGGGAACACCGATAACCGGAAGTGGGGTTAAAGATGCAACCATTCCGGGAAGATGAGCAGCACCACCAGCACCGGCGATAATCACTTTAATACCGCGTTGATGTGCAAGTTGGGCGTAATTTACCATGCGTTCTGGTGTACGATGAGCGCTGACAATGGCAACTTCGCTCTTAACGCCAAATTCTTCACAAATAGCGATCGCACCCTGCATGGTGGGTAAATCGGAATCGCTGCCCATAATAATACCGACAAGGGAAGTCATAGGATTTTAGATTTTGGATTTTGGATTAACCTGATGAGCAAAGCAACACCCATAAATATTATCAACGCTAGAGTGCCGGGATACAAAGATTTGCAGATGCTCTTGGTTCGTGAGGGTATAATTGAGCAAATTTTGCCAATGACTACAGTTTTCAAATCGGTTGCACCTCCTGGCTTGGAATTGCTAGATATTCGTGGTGATTGGGTTTCCTTGGGTGGCGTCGATTTACAGATTAATGGTGCGCTGGGGTTGGCATTTCCGGAATTAAAAGCTGAAAATTTCGACTTTCTCCAGAAAATCTGTGAATATCTCCAGAATGTGGGGGTAGATGGATTTTTACCGACACTGGTGACAACTTCGGTGGATAATATTCAGCGATCGCTTGCGGTCATCGCTGATTTTATTTCTCGTCAAAAATCAGGTTCCCAAATTCTTGGTGTACATCTAGAGGGACCATTTTTGAACTTGCAAAAACGCGGCGCACATCCAGCAGAATATCTGTTACCTTTAACAATTGAAGAAGTAAAGCGGGTTTTGGGCGATTATGCCCAGATTATCAAAGTCATTACCCTAGCACCAGAGTTAGATCCCACTGGTGAAGTCATTCCTTACTTGCGTTCAAAGGGCATTACCGTTAGTTTAGGACATTCCCAAGCCACCGCCACAGAAGCCGAAGATGCCTTTAAACTAGGTGCAACGATGGTGACTCATGCTTTTAACGCTATGCCATCATTACATCATCGCCAACCGGGATTATTAGGTGCAGCAATTATCCATCCTGATGTCATGTGTGGTTTTATTGCCGATGGTGAACATGTTTCGCCGATTATGCTACAAATTCTACTACGCGCCAGTTCTCACAAAGGACTTTTTTTAGTAAGTGATGCTTTATCGCCTTTGGGACTTCCTGATGGGGTTTATCCTTGGGATACTCGGCAAATTGAAGTCAAAAATGGCACAGCAACATTGCCAGATGGAACTTTATCGGGGACGACTTTACCCTTATTAGTGGGAGTGCAAAACTTGGTTAAATGGGGAATTTGTGATGTGGAAACTGCAATAATTCTCGCAACCGAAGCACCAAGACAAGCGATGCCGAGTACGGCAACCTTGCGGAACGCTTCTCTTGGAATTTCTCCAAATCAACCCGCAAACTTATTACGCTGGCATTTCGATGAAACAACAAAAGACCTAACTTGGCAACGGTTAAACTTATTGCAAAAGTCCTGATTATAAAATCTTTCTCTGCGTTTGGGCGACTCTAAGTCATAAAAAATCTATATTTTCTGCGTTATTAGCGCCTCCCATCAATGATAACTTTAACGATTGGGAACCCATGAAAATTCAGCTGTATGAACGCAACCGACGATAAAACAATTGTTAAAAATTATTTCAATTCCACAGGCTTCGACCGCTGGAGACGTATTTATGGTGATGGCGAAGTTAACAAAGTTCAGCTAGACATCCGCAACGGACATCAGCAAACTGTCGATACAGTCCTTAGCTGGTTAAAAGCTGATAGCAATTTAGCCGAAATATCAGTCTGCGATGCTGGATGTGGTGTGGGTAGTCTTAGCATCCCCCTAGCGGCAGATAATGCGAAAGTTTATGCAAGCGATATTTCTGACAAAATGGTGGGTGAAGCAAAGGATAGAGCTTTAGGAACTTTAGGACAAAGCGATAATCCGACTTTTGCCGTCCAAGATTTAGAAGGGTTGAGTGGTAGTTATCATACAGTTATTTGCTTGGATGTTCTCATCCACTATCCTCAAGAAAAAGCAGATGAAATGATTTCTCATCTGTGTTCTTTAGCACAGTCGCGAGTAATTCTCAGCTTTGCGCCTAAAACTTTCGCCCTTACTATACTGAAAAAAATAGGCAGTTTTTTCCCAGGACCAAGTAAAGCAACTCGTGCTTACTTGCATCGTGAAGCTGATGTAGTAAAAATACTGCAAAAAAACGGCTTTACCGTGGAAAGACAGTCAATGACTCGGACTCGCTTTTACTTTTCGCGAATACTGGAAGCTACGCGTAAGTGAGGTTAAGATCGCTGCGATATAACTCTTATATTTTGCAGCGATTATGAGATTTCTCACCAAACTAACTGCTGGCTTTTTGCTTACTTTCGGATTTATATGTTTGATGATGAGTGCTTCTGCCTTATCGCAGTTAGCAGATAAAGATCAGACTACCATAGAACAGCAAGAGGCGACAGATACTTTTTTTGCAGGAATAGCCTTAGGTGTCCCATTAGCAGCAGGGGGAGGTTACACGCTTTGGAAGTTACGTCGAAGACATGAAAAATTGTTACGCGATCGCTTAGATTCTACTTTTTATCAAATGCTCAAAGCCGATAATGGTAGAATTACCGTCTTGCAGTTAGCGATGGAAGCACAACTATCTGGGGAACAAGCTAAACAATATCTGGATCAAAAAGCTAAAGAGTTTAACGCTACTTTTGAAGCAAGTGATAAAGGCAACATTAGTTACCTGTTTCATCTTTAAGTAATTGCCCACTCCTCACTAAGAGCACTTTCTTAGTGGAAGCTTTTGGCAAGTGAGGCTAGAATCACAAACAAAGTTCATTCTTGAAAGTGGAACTATGAAGACAGCAGGAAAATTAGCTTCTGGATGGCTGCTTACACTCGGATTTATGTTTATGACGCTATCAGTTTCAGCGCTATTTAACAAAATCGCTATAGAGAACGCATCCCGTCGATTACCGATAGATTTTGAGCAAGAACTTGATTATCCAAATGCTACTTATCCTGATGATAATAGTATTATAGGCGGTTTAGTTTTTGGCGTTCCGACTTTAGTACTGGGGGGATGGCTAGCATTTGGATTGTACCGTGATAGTCAACAAGAGAAAAAAATGATTGATCAACAGGTAAGCGATCGCTTGCAATCTCTTTTTTATCGAATGCTGACTGAAAACAATGGACGTGTCACCGTTTTAAGCTTTGCAATGCAGTCACAGCTTCCAGCTGCCGTCGCCAGAGAATATTTAGATGAAAAAGCCCAAGAATTTCATGCTAACTTTAAAGTAAGCGAGGATGGCGCAATCTCTTATCATTTTGATGTTTAAACCATAAAACAGCGAAATTGGGATAACTCCATGACGCAAATTTTTTTGAGTATAGGTGCTATTTTGGGCGGTTTGTCGGTTGCCGGTGGTGCCTTTGCTTCTCATGCATTGCGCGAGAAAATTAGCGAGCGATCGCTCGAAATTTTTGAAACCGCCGCGCGTTATCAAATGTACCACGCTCTGGCATTATTGTTAGTAGCGCTACTATTGACCATCTACCAAGAATCTCCGCCACCAAGTTTGTTAGCAAGTGGGTGGCTGTTCATTATTGGGATTACTTTGTTCTCAGGTAGCTTGTATGCTCTGTCGTTAACAAATGTGAAAATACTGGGAGCGATCGCACCACTAGGAGGTGCAGCTTTTATTGCCGGTTGGGGTGCTTTGGCTTTTGCTGCTTCGAGTTTAAAGTATTAAATAGTTATGAGTTAGGAGTTAAGAGTTACTAAATTTTAACTCTTAACTTAATTAATTTAATACAGTCCTAAATTTGAAAAACATCGACCAGTATTTGTTTGTCCTCTGGCAGACGCCGATCGCGTGGTGAATCGTAAAATACCATCAAGCTATTCTTTTCTCCCCAGCAAGAATATAACGCCAAACCTTCAGCATGGTCAAAACCAACAGTAAAAGGTAAGTCAAATAAGGGAAACAAACTATCCTTATCCTGTTCGTGAATACTATCACCCGAAGCATCTAAAGCATTTTTCCAGCGAAAAACTTGCATTTCTCCTTCTAAATCCATCGTCGGTCCCGCCAAGATAATCAAATCTTCCCCTTGCAAACATAATTCTCGTATCCCCAAACCATTCAAATTGAGAAAATGCTTTTTGTATTTTGCACCTTTATCGGTCATTTCTTGCAGCACGAGAACACCAGGCTCGAATTCTGTTACTTGTATTTCTAGAATCATAGCCCACCCCCGCAATACAGGTCCGCGCAAACCTAGAAAAAGGCGATTATTACTTGCCATCGCTAAACCTTCGACATCCAAACCGTTATCTTTAGAAGGTATTCCTCCAGTAATAAATGGCTTCAAATGTACGTCTTCTTTTAAAGCCTCAAACAACAAATTGCGCTGGTCGATTATTTGCAAAGAAGCTGCCGTTAGGGTTTCTCCTTCAACGGGAACGCAAGATTTAATCAACTCGCCATTGACAACGGGAATCCTTGCCAAAATAAAACGGTTGAGATCGGTGGTAATGGTAGCAAGTCTTTCTAAATCGGTTTCTAAATCTTTTCCTTTAGGTTTCTTTCGTTTAGTACTGTGAGAACCAGTTAACCAAAGATAGCCACCCGCGAAATCCATACCTTCAATATCAATTTCGTCATCATCTAATAACTCGATATAATCTTTTAATAAAAAACGTTGATGCTTGCCATAACTATGGCAACCTGTGGGAGAAAGACGCTCAACCCCAACCATTTCATCAGAACCAATCCACAAGCTACCATCATCACTAAAAGCAGCAGCAGAAATATCGCTGACAATATTGTTAGCTCTTTTCTCGAAGTGAAGTAAAACGCGAGTTAATAAAAAATATTCTACTTTAGACATAAAGCTTTGTATAACCTATTAATTAAGTAATACCAATTTTCTGTGATGTTGCGCTTAATAAAAGCTTGCCCTATAAGGGTAGCACTAAAGGAACAAAGCCCACCTGCGTGGGCTAATTAATATTATTCTCATGCAGAAATGGTATAAGTAGACTTCTTTAATTTAGACGAGAGCAACAACATCTACTATCTTGACATAGTTTTTATCAGGTGAATCAGGTCGAACCTTTCAATTAATTCATTAATATTCTTTAAAAATAATTATGTTAACATAATCGGTCTTAATATTTAAAATGAGTTTTTCACAGTCAGCGCTTCAGCGCTGAAGTGCTAACTACGAAACTCAGAAGATTCCCTTAATAAGACTTTCTGCTTTACAATATATCTTTTTGGGCGCTTCAATAAAGTATTTAAACAATGCCGGACATAGCCATCCTTCCATATTTGTTTGACTCCAATAATACCAATTTCCGTTATATTCTTCTCTCAGCCAAGTCAATTCTGCTTGATAACCTGGGAAAGGATTTGCAGAAAATAAAAGCTTAAAACCTTCATCAGCATTGGGAATATTTTGCACTAGAATGTCAATCATTTCCGGTACACCACTTACAAAAGGTTCGTGAACTAATCCGACTCGTTCATCGTCAAACACCCATGTCGAATTACGTCGATAGGGGAAAATCACCATCATTGAGTTCGTCATACCTCACCATTACAGACAATAATTATCTTAAAAAAATGTTAACTTATGCAAAGGGATAGTAAGTAATTTTAGGAGAGCGATCGCCTAGCACAAATAAATCAAATATTCACTTAATTCTCAGTCAAATAGCTCAACATACAAAGCAATTAAAGCAAATACTTCAATTATGTGCCGATTACTTGCCTACCTTGGTTCACCTGTTTCTCTAGACCATCTATTATACAAACCAGAACACTCGCTGATAGTCCAGAGTTACCAACCCCGCGAAATGATTTCCGGGGTAGTCAACGCTGATGGCTTTGGTGTTGGCTGGTATCATCCTGAAAAAGATACCGAACCTTTTACCTACAAAAATACAGCACCGATTTGGAACGATATTAATTTACCAAGTCTTAGCCGTTTTGTTGAGTCTAAATGTGTACTGGCTTATGCTCGCAGCGCTACACAAGGTCAAGCATTGGATTTTGCTAATTGTCAACCATTCAAACATGAAAATTTACTATTCTTTCACAATGGAAGAATTGAGAATTTCCGAAAAACATTACACAGAAAAATTCGCAGCATTTTAACACCTGAATATTATGAACTAATTAATGGTAGTACTGATTCTGAGCATATTTTTGCGCTATTGCTTTCTCTGTGGCAAGAAAATCAAGATCTAACTTTAGAATCTGCTTTACGCAAGACATTATTAACGCTTTTAGATTTAGCCCAACGTGATGAAGTGGATGTGTCAGCAAATGTCATAATTAGCGATGGACATCGGCTGATTGCTTCACGCTTTGCTTCAAGTTCACCTGCTCCGTCTCTTTATTGGCTGCGGGACGATCCAATTTTTCCCAAGTCTGTAATTATTGCGTCTGAACCGCTATTCGCTAGTAATTGGACTGCTTTCCCGGAAAATAGCATTATCACTGTGGGAGAAGACTGTGATATCCAAATTGAGAAAATCTAATTTACAACAAGCAATTTCTCTTGCTTTCTATCAATGTCGAAGAAACACTGTGGCTTTGTTCGAGGATATGGACGAAGCCACATTTCGCCATCAGGTTCATCCCGATTTTAGCCCTGTGGGGTGGCATTTGGGACATATTGCCTACACCGAGTCGTTATGGCTACTAGAACGCAGTGCAGGTAATGCTTGTTTGTTTCCGCAATACCGCAAATTTTTTGCAGCTGATGGTTTACCCAAATCACAGCGAGTCCAATTACCAAATCTGGAAGAAATTTATTATTACTTAGACACAGTTAGAAAAAAAGTCTTAGATTACCTAGAAGTAGCTGATTTAAATCAGGAAGAACGTCTTTGGCGCTTTTTACTTCAGCACGAAAGTCAACATTGCGAGACGATCGCCTTTTTGTTGGAATTAGCGAAGAGGAATGGACAAGGAGACAAGGAGAGGGGGGGACAAGGAGACAAGGAGACTATTCTTTCTCCCCCTCTCCCCCTCTCCCCATCCCCCCCTCCTCTGATCAAAATCCCAGCGGGTGAGTTTGAAATGGGTAGTAACGCAATTGATGCTCTTGATAACGAGCGCCCCGCACATAAGGTGTATTTAGACACATATTCTATTGAGCGTTACTCCGTAACTTGTGGGCAGTATCGTGCATTTATGGAAGCGGGAGGCTACGAAAATCCGGGTTTTTGGTCAAAAGCTGGCTGGGAATGGTTGCAAATAGAGCAGGTAGAGGAACCGCTTTATTGGCACAATGTTTTATCTGCGGATAATCACCCAGTTTGTGGTGTTAGTTGGTACGAAGCAGAAGCATATTGCCGATTTGTCGGTAAGCGACTACCCACAGAAGCCGAGTGGGAAAAAGCAGTTAGTTGGGATGCAGACATGAATCGTCACCGCATCTATCCTTGGGGTGATGAAGAGCCAACACCGCAACATTGTAATTGCGTTGATGTAGCATCTCCACAGAAGAATCGCCTAACTATAAACACAACATCAGTAGATGCTTACCCAGATGGGCAAAGTGCTTATGGTTTGTATGATGCTTTGGGTAACGTCTGGGAATGGACTGCATCGTGGTTTGATGGCTACGATGGTTTCGAGATGTACCCTTATGTCGGTTACTCACAAGTTTATTTTGACCAACAGCACCGAGTTTTAAAAGGTGGTAGTTGGGCAACTAATCCTTTTGCATTGCGTTCTAGTTTTCGCAACTGGTATCATCCTGGGGTGCGCCAGATTTTCGCGGGGTTTCGTTGCGCTCTTTAGGGAGTGGAGCGTGTTTTCAAACCCTTAGCCCCTAGTCTCTAATCCCCAATACCTGTAAATTTAATGGAAAAAGCATAAAAGATAGCCTTCATGCTAATGTAATCTAGCTCAGGCGTGATGTTATTTGATGTGACTTCATGTTTCACTAGCTTTGGTTTGGGGTTTGCACATAACAATGCAACCTATCACACCAAGTCATCGGAGGTTCAATGTCAATATCTAAAGCTCTCAGCAGTAAGGTTAATTCCCAAAATACTATTGAAAAACGCTTAGAAATACAGCGTTTGCTAGAACCAACCTTGGTTGTTTCCTCTAGCGCTGGGAGTGATGTAGTTAAAGGATTAACTCAAACAGCGAAATCCTTACCTCCTCGTTACTTCTACGACGATCGCGGATCTGAGTTATTTGAGCAAATCTGCGAGTTACCAGAATATTACGTGACGCGGACAGAAACGGCAATTTTACAAAAGTGTGCTAGTGAAATTGCCAAGATTACAGGGGATTGCGAACTGGTGGAACTTGGCAGCGGTAGCTCTACCAAAACCCGTATTATTTTAGATGCATACAAGCAGCTAGGCTATCCCCTGCGTTATCTGCCGATTGACGTGAGTGCAGGTATGTTGGAAACTAGTGCCAAGCAGCTATTGGCAGATTATCCCTCATTACAAGTTCACGCGATCGCTGGAACTTATGAAATGGCGTTAGCGCAACTGATACCAAAGCAATTACCCAGCAGGATGATTTGCTTTATCGGTAGCACTTTGGGTAATCTCAATCCTCAAGAGTGTGATGTGTTTTTATCGGAAATTAAAGATGCTCTGCAAGTGGGAGAGTATTTTTTATTGGGGGTAGATTTGCAAAAGCCCAAACACATCTTAGAAGCAGCTTATGACGATAGCCAAGGTGTGACGGCAGCGTTTAACCTAAATATGTTGGATCATTTAAATCGACGGTTTGAGGGCAATTTTGACACAACGCAGTTTGAACACTGGGCATTTTATAACGAAACTGAAAATCAGATTGAGATGCATTTGAAAAGTATGCGCGAGCAAACTGTCGAGTTACGGGCTTTAAACCTAAGTGTCCATTTTGATAAAGGCGAGACAATTTTTACCGAGATTTCCCGTAAATTTGACATCAACATTATTAAAGAGCAACTTGCAGCAAAAGGCTTGATACCGCTTCATGTGTGGACTGATGCAAATCAATGGTTTGGTTTGTTACTTTGCCAATTCCAAGCATAGATAACAGCAAAAAGATAAGAGCGATCGCTTGAGGAAAATAGAGACGTTACATGTAACGTCTCTTTATAAACCGCTGATTTTGAAAGCAGATGAACCGGGAGCAAGTGGAAGTGATAGTTGAAAATCGCAGCGTTCGGGTAGATCGTTTCCACTTGAGTTGCCCAGATATATACGCTTTTTGATTAAGTTTCCTTTTTACCTAATAAATTCTCATCCTATTTGCGGATTATAGTGAATATCATCTTCAGATATGTTGTATTTAGAGGCATTCGGATGATTCGCAGGAAGCATTATGGCTGATCTGACTAGGAAAACAGACAACGAACCCAATACAAACAACGAACGCAATCTTTCAGATATACCCATGGAAGATACTGATCTTCTTTCGGATATACCCGTAGAAGAAACTGGCGAAGAAATTATTTCAGATCTACCCCAGGCAATTACTGAATCCTATGGAACGGGTGTTGCCCTAGAGCCGGGGCTTGAAATCGGCGGACGAACCATGCACGACCGGATGGAGCAGTATACATCGGCTAGTCCAGAACTAACGGGAGGTGATATTGATGCTCGTTGGGATCAGGCTGAAGCAGTTGGTGACGAAGCAGTGGGGGGAACCGCTCCTACTCCCGATCAGAGCATTGTTGAAGAACTGGGAGCTGCCGTTGGGTTAGATTATGACGACGGGGTATCTCTTCAGACAAACGAGATTTTGGAGGAACGTGACTCTGGTCGATGGGAGTTAGACCCCATGTCTTCGGAAGATTATCAGGAGCGTTGAGTGTTCTCTGGAAATGCGCGATGGCGCTGTTTCTCTCACCGTAGGCGATCGCATTATCCCTGTGATTCAAACCCAGTGCTTGGATAAAGATTGGAGTCAACCCTCTCAATAAGAGAACTCAAAAAAATTAACCAATCTAGATTAATACTAATGAGGAGCAATTTATGGCAACCCCAGAATCTCCAGACACCAGACCAACAGACCTAGATATCTCTGGAAACGTTGATACACCAGATACACCAGCTATGCCAGCTCCAGATGCAAGTGTTACTTTAGGTGATTCGGCAAGCAACCCTTTAACCATTTTTCCGCTGTCGGAAGAAGAAGAAGCAACGGAGTATTGGCAAGACACTGAAGATGCCGAACGCTCAACAACAGCTAGTGAGGGGGAGTGAGGCGATTAAAAATCACATTTTCTGCGCTCTCTAGGCTTTCGTTAAGTTGGAATTGATGGGGACTCAAAACCTGATTAGCAAGTGCTACGAAGTGCAAAAAAACTTATTCAAAAACGTTGTCCGTGAATATATTCTTGCTCACTTGGCAGTGTTTTCACTACCTACTTACCATACTTTAGCCTTTCTATCAAGTCGCTTCTCTTTGAGAGACGCTGACGCTGGGCGGTAAGCGTTCGCGGAGCGTCCCTGAAAGAGAAGCTATGCCGTTGGCGTTGGCGGAGCCTCTCCAAGAGTTGCCTCTCGTTCGCGGAGCGTCTTTGAAGGAGAAGAGAAGGCTTTACGCTCCAATTCAAAAAAGGTCAATTAGCACAAATTATCTGCTCCTTTTGGGTGAGGATGCCTTTAATGAAAGTAGTTTGCGTTTGAAAACTAAACTTGAGCTTAATACACCTATTAGAACCACAAAACCATTGATAAAACTGGGTTCGGGAACCGTTCTAGTACTAGCAGTAGGAGTAGAACGAATTGTAAAAGAATTATAGAAATTGTTTGCGTCTAAATCGTCAGGGACATCAACAGAAAAAGTAAAATCGACGAATTCACCAGGAGCAACAGAACCCTCAGACCACTCAAGACGGAAAGAGCCATCCTGGATGAGCCGCGTGAACTTGGAAGAGGTAGGCTTTTGGTCAGAGCTTGAACCGTTGAAGTCGAAATCTGGAATTGCAAAGCCAGGGGGGACAAGAATTAACTCAGGTGATCCGAAGTTATCATTAACTCCAAAGCCAATCCTAAAACTAAAGCCATTCCAGGTAGAGTTAGTATCATTTAAAACTCTTTCGCTAAAGAAATACTCTGTCGTCCCTTTTGAAGGTTCAACGAACAGTTGGGTGTCAATCGGGGCTATAGCTTGAAAGGTTTTGGGGGTACAAGATAAGCTGCTTAAGTTGCTGATCTGATTTTCGCTTGGAGCTATGCTGTTGTCGTTATTAGGTTTTGGCGTATTAACGGGAGTTTGAACTTGTGGACAAAATACGTCACCAAGTCCTAATCCTGTAGGTGGACTTATGCTGGTAATAGTACGAGCTTGAGATGCTCCGCCAAAGCATAGAGAAATTGCCAAGGTAGTTACAACGGTTTTATTTATTCCTTTCATTTTTTAACTGTTGATTTGATTACAACAAAGGCAACAGCCTCGCTTTAGTATGTTAGAGGCTATGCCGATACTATTGTATCTTTAATTACAATCATATTTTTATAAATAGACAACATCACCAGTAGTAATACCAATTCTGTATGAAGATGCGCCTTATGAACCCCCCTGTAGTCCCCCCGATGCCTTGGGGGGACGGCGTTAGCCGGGGGGTAAAATATGTTGCAGCTTCATCAATAAACGGTATGAGGAGTTCGGTGGTTGATGTAAGCCTCAAAAAGAATAGTGACTGTAGGGCTTAACTTATCTTAATAATTATTCTTAAAAACTTTTCGCGTTTCTTTTGGTATAATTTGGTATTTACTCGTTTAGAAAAAGGTTTAAGTCTTGAGTTATTACGATTTCAATAACCACTTCTGGTCTTCACATACAGTTTGTAGTCAATCAGCACTACCAAAGTCAGATAAAAAAAATACTCGCTTTAGAATACCAGCAGGAATTTTGACTTTAGTGTGTGTTGGTGTTTGGACACCGCTGCTGCTCCAGATATTAGTTCCTGAGAAGAGTGAGAATCAGCAAAAAAGCTCTCTGAATGTTGACAACCCTAATGGGGATCGTATAATGCTCCAACGCTCGCGCTTCCTTTTATATTTATCTACCAAGCAACGATAATCAAGCAATTAATTAAAACCAAGTGGTAATGGGGTTGCATTCACGATTGCTGCTCCATTTGACACTCTCCGCCCTAGAAGGGCGAAGATTCTTGGATCATCCAGTCCACTTAACAAGTACAGCTTCCTACACTTACCAGAGGTGGTTCTGTCCTCAAGCTTTCAACTCATTGCAAAGTCCAGTTTCCCAGTGCCCCTGGGTACTGTTCAAAACCTAAAAGAATTGGTTTTTCTGGTACTTGTTGCTTGAAGTTTTTACCCGTACAAGCTTTCCTGTACGGAACCCCATAACTTCAGTTTTCAAGGTGCGCTGCCTTCTCGGCGACTGGGTTTTTAAGGTGGTTGAATACCCTACCCACCGATGACTAAAATACCACAAAAAGTCCCCCTAAAAGGGGGAGGCTTTAGACCCATTTCTGCGGTAAATTTTTAAGCAGTTTTTTACAGCGGATTGCTACTGCAACTGCTCCCTAATCAAACCCGGCAATTCCAACCAAATCGCCCAATAACTTTCTTGCCTCTGTCACTAGCTGCTGAAGTGTTTGAGGTAGGTTGATGATTTCTTGTATCAGGTCTTGGGGAGTAAAGCCAAAAACCATTAATATGATGACGATTACAACCAGGGCAATTGCTGTACTGATGACTGTCTTCAACAAACTCAACAAAGCCCTAAAGACCAGCAATGCAACAATTAATGCAGCTATGAGAATGATTAAATTAGTTGGCATAATTTTACCTGGAAAGCATAGGCTACAACTAGTACCAATGATCCATTCTTCCATTGGCTGCTTATAGGATCATAGTTCATCTAGAAGAGCGATCGCTAAGTCGAGTGCATATTTGACTTGCCCAGCGCCGTGGGGGGGTTTCCCTGCTTCCTCTGCTCCCTCAGTTTTTATGTCGCGTCTGGGCGATCGCCTGATGCCATGAGTGTAGTAGTGTTAAGCGATGGTCTGCGCTCATTGTCGGCTCAAACCGTTTCTCAACCTGCCAGTGTTGCACAATTTCCGCTTCGCTTTCCCAGTAGCCAACAGCTAGACCTGCCAGATAAGCAGCCCCCAAGGCAGTAGTTTCGGTGATTTTTGGACGAACAACGGGCACACCCAAAATATCTGCCTGAAACTGCATCAGCAGATCGTTGCGGGACGCACCGCCATCTACACGCAGTTCTGACAGAGAAAGCTTAGAATCCTGACGCATAGCATCAATGACGTCAGCCGTTTGATAGGCAATGCTTTCTAGCGCTGCACGGGCGATATGGGCACTGGTTGATCCGCGACTTAAACCCACAATCGTACCACGAGCGTAGCTGTCCCAATAAGGTGCGCCCAAACCGACGAAGGCAGGCACAAAATATACACCACCATTATCAGGAACACTGCAAGCTAAAGGTTCAACATCTGCACTATGCTTGATAATTCCGAGTCCGTCTCGTAGCCATTGCACAACTGCCCCGGCAATGAATACGCTGCCTTCTAGAGCATAACTGGTGCGTCCATTTATGCTCCAGGCGATCGTAGTTAGCAGCTTGTGGTCGGATAGCATGGGCTTATTACCTGTATTCAGCAGCATGAAGCAGCCTGTACCGTAGGTGTTTTTCACCATGCCACATTGCAACGATGCCTGCCCAAAGGTTGCAGCCTGCTGGTCTCCGGCAATTCCGGCAATGGGAATGCGGCTACCCAAAAGACCTTCAGATGTATACCCATACACTTCTGACGAACTCTGCACTTGGGGAAGAAGAGAACGGGGAATATCGAGAATGGACAGCAATTCATCGTCCCACTGCTGAGTGTGAATATTGAACAACAATGTCCTGCTAGCATTAGTCACATCTGTGATGTGGAGTTCCCCCTGAGTTAGTTTCCAAATCAACCAGCTATCGACGGTTCCAAATGCCAGTTCTCCTCGCTCGGCTTTAGAGCGAGCAGAAGGCACATTATCAAGCAACCACTTGAGTTTAGTGCCGCTAAAGTAAGCATCGATCACCAGTCCTGTCTTGTTCTGGAATGTTGTCTCATGTCCAGCTGCCTTAAGTTCATCACAGTAAGCAGCAGTGCGGCGATCTTGCCAGACGATGGCATTGTAAATCGCCTTACCTGTTTTTCGATCCCAGACTATCGTGGTTTCTCGTTGATTGGTAATCCCAATAGCAGCAATATCACTAGCCTTGATATCAATGCGAGCTAGGGCTTCATTAGCAACACCAATTTGGGAAGACCAGATTTCGTCAGCATCATGCTCCACCCAACCAGACTGCGGAAAGATTTGTGGAAATTCTTTCTGAGCAATGGTCAGGATATCGCCATTGCGGTCAAATATAATAGCGCGCGAGCTAGTGGTGCCTTGGTCGAATGCCAAAATATATTTAGTCAAGTCGCTTCGCTCCAATTAAAAATTCACGCATTCAAAATTCAAAAAAAAAGACAATTAGTGGCGAGTTCAAGCTCCCACTAATTAGACCTCAAGACTCATTCTATAAATGCATGTTCTTCTTATCCCTTTTCCCTGAATAAGTGCAAGAAGTCTATTCTTGGCGGCAGCCTCCGCAGGCAAGAGTCAGTAAAAACTGCTACACACAGGTATAATACAAAGGCGTTGCCGCTTTTGTTGCGGTACAGTGGTTAATGCTTCACTTTTGATGTTCGCTTTTTATTTTGTCGATTTTCAGCTTGACTTGCTCTTGATTCGAGCTTAAATTCTGGAATGTCGTACAGTTGCTCGTCTTCGAGGTTGTATTGTTCGCAAACCAGACTCAGCCGATCGCACTTACTGATGACAGGGTTGACAGAATGAGTCAAATCGCCTTGGAAAAACAGCAAAGTGTTTGATTTCGGAAGAATTTGCCCGATTTTGCGTTTGTGCGATCGCAACACGAGTTCTCCTCCCACTATATCAGTTGGTACGACGACATAAAGAACGCTAACAACTGTAGGGGGTTCGATAGTTTTACAATAAGAACGCAGAGAGCGATCAATGTGAGGATCGACACGAGAACCTGATTTTAACAAGAGGGGATTGAGGTAAAAAGCATTACAGTCTGGTTGCAGTGCTAAGTCTAGATAAGACTTGAAGTAGGGAAAGCGTTGCTCAACTGTTGTAAGATGCGATCGCCTAAAAACTAGCGAAAATCCTTTTGTACCTACAAAATCACGATTGAGGTTGTTGACTGTAAAATAAGGACACCCAAAAATCTGTCCTTGCAACTCACTCAGGTATTGTTGAGAAAAAGCGTTTTGACGTTGGTGATAATAAGTCAAGGTTAATGAAATTTGATAAAGTTGACGAACAGAAGAATTATAAAAATGTTAAATATTGCTGTTTGTTTTGTCACAATTGAATTTTAGACAGCTTTAATTATTATGACAATTATTTTGCACATCACGCGACGCGAAGAATGGGAAAAAGCGAAAGTTGCGGGATTTTATCGCGGTGATACTCTGAATTTGGAGGGTTTTATTCACTGTTCCACACCAACGCAAGTTATCAAGGTGGCAAATTTCCGTTTTAGAAATCAAAGGGATTTGGTAGTTCTTTGCATTGACTCCCAGAAAGTTGAACCGGATATTCGTTATGAAGCTGCGGAGGAAGGGGAATTATTTCCTCACGTTTATGGTGCTTTGAATGTTGATGCTGTGTTGAAGGTTGTTGAGTTTGCACCGGGGGAGGATGGTTTTTTGGAGTTGCCCCAAGGAGTTGTAGATTTAGTATAACGAACCGCGAAGGCGCGAAGGGCGCGAAGAGGAGAAATGGAGAAGGAGTTTGATGTGGGTGAGTATGTGGATTTGATGGCTTTTTTGGTGGATTTGCAGTTGTCCGATGAGTATCGGGATGGGGTGGTGGCAAATTTTGAGAGAATTAAGGCGATCGCTCAACTTGTGAATTCGTTTGAACTACCGGATGATGTTGAAGCTGCACCAATTTTTGAACCATGAATGATGCTTTATCAATTGCAGATGCTGTGCGCGAAGGCAAAGTCAGCGCGGTGGAAGTTGTTCAAGCTGCTTTAAAAGGAATTGCGGCGCGGGATAATGAATTAAACTGTTTTACGGCTGTGACTGCTGAATCTGCTTTAGAAGATGCAGCACGCATAGATCGAGAAATAGCGCAAGGTAATTATCCTGGCTTGTTGGCTGGGGTTCCTTTTGCGGTGAAAAATCTTTTTGATGTTGCTGGTTTAACAACTCTGGCAGGATCGAAAATTAATGCGGAAAATCCCCCAGCAATTAAAGATGCAACTGCCGTAGCGAAGTTGAAACAAGCGGGTGCGGTTCTGGTTGGTGCTTTAAATATGGATGAGTACGCTTATGGATTTGTGACGGAAAATTCTCATTATGGTGCTACTCACAACCCCCATGATTTAAGTCGGGTAACTGGTGGTTCTTCTGGTGGTTCCGCTGCTGCGGTTGCAGCGGGGTTGGTTCCGCTGACGCTGGGTTCTGATACTAATGGTTCAATTCGCGTTCCTGCGGCTTTTTGTGGTGTTTTTGGTTTGAAACCGACTTATGGTAGGTTGTCTCGCGCTGGTGTAGCTTTATTTTCCAGCAGTTTTGACCACATTGGACCTTTTGCTAGTTCGGTGCGCGATATTGCGATCGCTTTTGATGTGCTTCAAGGTGAAGATGGTCGAGATCCAGTTTGTACAAAGCGTCCCCCTGTAGAAACGCGCAATTTCACACAAAATATTGATAATTTGCGAATTGCGATCGCTGATGATTATTTTCAGAGCAAAGCAAATCCGGAAGCGTTAGCAGCAGTTGAACAAGTTGCCCGTGCTTTGGATGTGCGAGACTATATCACAATACCAGAAGCACATCGCGCTCGTGCGGCAGCGTTTGTGATTACCGCAAGTGAGGGTGCAAATCTGCATTTAGAAAAATTGCGCGAGCGTCCACAAGATTTCGATCCAGCAACACGCGATCGCTTTCTTGCTGGTGCATTAATTCCCAGTAGTTGGTACATCCAAGCACAACGCTTTAGAAAATGGTATCGCGATCGCCTTTGCGAAATCTTTCAAAATGTAGATGTAATTATTGCCCCAACTACTCCCTGTCCAGCACCCTTAATTGGTCAACAGACCATGATTTTAGATGGCGAAGAAATTCTTGTCCGTCCCCATTTAGGATTATTTACTCAACCATTATCTTTCATCGGCTTGCCCGTTTTATCAGTACCAATTCAACAGCAAAATGGCTTACCATTAGGAGTGCAATTAATAGCTGCACCCTACAACGAAACGTTAATTTTACAAGTTGCATCTGTGTTAGAAGCAAAGGGTATTGTCAGCGCTAAAATACTTTCTTCGGGAGCATCCCAATTTTGACGCAATACCCTGTAAGCAGGGCTGTTTTATGCCACAAGTGAGAAAATTTTGTCAATATCATCATTACCTCTCTTGTCCCCCTTTTCCCCTTTTCCCCTTGTCTCCTTGTCTCCTATCTCTGTATAACCACAGATGTTCCTACCGATGCCCAGTTGAATATCCATTTAGCGTGATTTACTGCTACATTCACACAGCCATGACTGACTGGAGTGCCAAATTTTCGATGCCAATCTGCACCGTGAATTCCATAATTTCCGTCGTAAAACATTGCATAGGGAACATTGGGAATATCGTAATTATCCCCACGCATCCTAACTTTTCTGTGTTTGGATTGAATCTTAAAACTACCTCTGAGAGTGGGGGTAGATTTTTTGCCTGTGGAAATAGCAACAGCATACATAGGTGTTGCCCCTTCCCAAGCTATTAAACGTTGCTTTGAGAGATCAATTTGAATCCATCGCTGGTTAGATTGTTGTAGCGTCTGGATTTGTTGTGTAATTATTTGGCTTTTTGGTTTTGCCCAAGCTTCACCTATGCCAGTATTAACAAAAGTCAAAGTCAATGCCACACCAGAAATAAAGACTTTTAAGGGACGTAACAACTTAGAAAAAATCAAACTTTTCATAGCAAATATACTCAAGTTAACTATTTTAAACTCATGTCTTACACCACTGCCAAGGGAATTATATTCGCTTAATGCAAGAGGTAATTTAAAGGAATTTTTCAGTTTTGAGCTTTAATTCCTCAATATTGCTGCAAGGATGAGTTTTATATAATTTAATCGTAAAGCAACTTTTTTAATTAGTCACTACTCTTAACTTTTTTATTGCATCGATAGCATTTGTTAAGATATTCATAAAAGCTTGGTTAATTAGCGCTGCATAAGATTCGACTGAAGGCAAATTCCGGTATTATTTAACTACTTCCATGTCTGGATGCTTTTGAGTTCCTTGGAGACGACTACCGAGAATCATCAGAATGCTGTCAATGCCATCATGCAAGTTGACTGATTTAGGTTCAGCTTGATCTAAGCGCGAAAATATTCGTAGCGATCGCACAATTTCTTAAATCCGCTCAGTCTCTACAGTCATTGCCGCTGCAAAAATTTGCCTAACTCACATCTCGCGCCAGCGTATTAATACTGGAATTTTAAACATCTAATATACAACGGTTTTTTTCAATAAAACACAAAGTAAAGATTTATAGCTTACGCTCGTCTGGTTTTGTTTGTATAGCTTCAGCCTTACAGGGTTTAGGTGCAAGATATAAAAAAACGCCAAAACAAACCGTAATGGTACTTTCTGGGCAAACTGGGTACGGGTGGCGATAGTTTTCATTTTATCAGCTCACGTCAGATAAAGCCGTTGGCGAAGGCATCGCCGTCTAAAGGCGATATTTTGGTGCTATTTAGCTATATAGTCCCCAAACTCGGTTTGAAAATTTTAAATAGTCCATTAGAAGTGCATAATTAACCTCAGGTGATTCCCATCAATCAAATAGAACCACCGCAGACACAAGGCTATGAACACTCGTTGACAACCAGCAAGAGGAAACTTCATGAAAAAACGTGAAGATATCGTGGAAAAGTTCTCGACGTTTCTGAGTTTTGGAAACGCCAATATTGTTAGAAACCTGATTTGGCACACAGATCCAGAACTAGAACGTTATATGAAACATTTAGTCAAGTCTGAGCCAGAGACTAATAAAGAATTTTGGGCACGATATTTTTTGAAAATGTTAAGAGAGGTATCCCATTCAGAGAGTAAAGAAGCAGAGAATAAAAAATATACACGAACACAAATTCAAGTTAACACAGGCAAATCTTCTGTCCGCTCTTCTTCAATAGCAGAAAGACACTTATCAGCTTATTTACAAGAAGCTTGTTTGTGGGCTTCTCAAAAAAATTATCAGAGGTTTAAGTTTCTCAGACACAAATACTCATTAGAAGAATATTTTCAGATAGCCAATTCAGGCGCTAATCCCCCAGCAAAGCTCCTGAAAAATTTTAATTTTGAACATCCGCAGACAAATATAGAAGGTTATGCTAAAACTGCATTATTACGTTTTGTTAGCAATACAATTTATCGACATGATATAGAAGCTAAAAGAGACAAGTTTTCTGATTATGCTCTTTTAAAAGATTTAACTAAAAAAGAATTGCTAGAAGCTTTAGCTTTTCTAGGGATTAACAATAAAGAAATTCCCTTATACTGTCTAGTTTGGCAATCCTTAGATGAAATTTGTCAACCAAACGATAGCTTAGTAAATATAAATATTAAATCTCCAAATGAAACACAATTAACCCAAATTGCTTTTCGTTACAATCAACGGCAAAATCAACTAAATTCTTCTACAGCAGCTTCAGTAGAAAAGATTCAAGAGATGCTATTAACTTGTATTAAAGCTGCTCGCGATTACCGCACTAAACGTTTTTTCCCTCTAGAAGAATATGATACTATATCTGACTTGATGCCTACTCCTTGGGATACACTTTTGCAAGAAGAAGCATCGCAACAAGTTCAATCTATCATCTCGCAGTTATTCTCAAATATGCCAGAAGCAGGACAAATAATATTTAAACTTTTGCTAGGATTAAACTTAACTCAAATCGAAATAGCAGCAGTTTTAAAAAGTAGGTATCCTGAACTGCAAAAGCAATATCAAGTGGCTCGTCACTTGGCAAGATACAATAAAAACCTCTTACAAGAGTTGACTAATCAGTGGCAGGAAATCAACCCCGAAATTTGTATAAATGATGATAAAGATATTGAACAAATAAAGGATGCTATGATTGAGTGCTTGCAGTCGCTCTGTCAAAAGTTGTTGTATTCGACTTTGGATAAAATTGAAAAACAATCGAATTATTCAAAAAAGCTTTCAACTCTGACCAATGAAATAAATCTGCTAAAACAGCCACTCGTTCTTACCTTATCAGAGGCATCTAATACGCTTAAAGACATAAAAATAAACTTAATAACATCTTTTAAGCAACAATTAGAGAAAAATATGAATTTAACTACAAATTCTCTGGATGTAGTTGAAATTAAAATAGATTATTTGATTGATGAATGGATAAAAAACAAACTTTATGTTGCTAATAAGGATGAATTAAGATGATATCTGAATTGAATGATTTAATGGTAATTTTTTCCGAAAAATTATGGTTACAAATTTCAGATAAAACACAAGAAGACGCATGGAAATTAGTTAATAAAAAGTCTTACTCTCAAAGAGGTGCTACTTGGAATGCCTACCTTAATAGCCTCTGTTTGCATATTTTTCTGACTTGGTTGAAAGAAGACCCCGATTTGCAGCAAACTGTCAATGTTTGGCTGGATGACGAGCAACTAGCCAGCGTTTGGGAAGTTGTAAATGGCACAATGCTAACTTTCGGTGATACGAAACTGGTGCTAATTCCGAGTGATAAAACTAATTTGCAAGAGTTGCGGATTCCGCAAGAATGGGTTGATATTCCTAACTGGGCAGGCAACTATTATTTGGCTATACAGTTAAACTTGGAAGAAGGCTGGTTTGGGGTATGGGGATACGCGACCCATCAACAAATCAGGAAGGAAGCTAAATATGATTCTTTGGATCGAACTTACTGTTTGGATGTAGAGGATTTAATTACAGATTTGAATGTAATGTGGGTAGCACGAGAAGTTTGCCCACCTGAAAAACTAGAAGTACAACCTTTATCAATATCAAATACACAAGTAGAGAGATTATTAGAGCAACTAAGTACGCGGACATTTTATTCACCTCGTCTAGATGTGCCTTTTGAAATGTGGGGAGCATTAGTGGCAGTGGATGAATATCGCCAGCGTCTCTATCAACGACGGCTAGAAAACCAAAAAAGTACTCAAATTGAATACAGACAATCTTTAGCAAATAACTTAAGCCAATGGTTTGAAAATATCTTTGAGGTGGGTTGGCAATCTTTTGATGCCCTTATTAGCTCAGAACAGAAAAATTTAGCCGTTCAGTTTAGAAGTGATACGGCGTTGAACGATCTGCGTGTCAAAAAAGCTAAGTTGATTGATTTGGGGATGCAATTGGGTGGTACTGCCGTTGTGCTGCTACTGGGTTTAACATCAGAGTTTGATGAAAAAATTAGTATTCGCGTGCAACTGCATCCGGCAAATGAAGAAATTTACTTGCCACCCCATCTTCAACTGATTTTGCTCTCGGAATCAGGAAAAATAATTCAGGAAGTAGAATCAAGAAATCACGATCATTTGATTCAGTTAAAAAAATTTAAATCTCATCCAGGAAAAAATTTTAGTATTAAAATAGCTTTTGGTGATATCAGTATTAAAGAAGATTTTGTGCTTTAACCGCTGGTTAATTTCCAGGCATGAGTAAATTAGTTGTATTAAATTTGGGAAGAGGCGACTTAAAGCGGGGCTTTCCCTCGGTGACACTTCAGCTATGGGAAGAAAGCAATCCTATTGCCATGCAATTTACAGGCAGCTTACCAGCCGCGCCGGATCTTTGGCAAACCTACGGACGTTGGCAGTTACTTTATGAGTTGCTTTATGAAGCGCTTTACCCTACTTTGGGTTGGCGGAGACGCGTGGCAGATAAAGATGAAGATTTTGAAATAGATCAAGAGGACGTAACCAACATTTCCTCAATGGATTTTAAGAGTTTATGTGATGATTTATCTCAGGAAATCAATACTTGGCTCAAGTCCGAGGAATTTCGCAATATAGACCAAAAATTACGCACAACATTAGATACTCATGATGAAATTCGGGTAATTTTGGCAACAGAAGATGAACAAGTAAAACGACTTCCTTGGCATCTGTGGGATTTTTTTGAAGATTACCAATCAAGCATAGTCGGCATTAGTGCTTCAGAAATTGAACGAGTTAAGCCATTACCAAAAAAATCAGGGAATAAGTTAAGAATTTTAGCGATTATTGGCAATAGTGAAGGAATTGATGTTCAAAAAGATAGAGCAATTTTAGAACAATTACCAAGTGCGGAAACAATTTTTTTAGTTGAGCCACAACGACAAGAATTAGATAAATGGCTGTGGGATAAACAGGGTTGGGATATTCTTTTTTTTGCTGGACATGGGTCAACTCAAGCTGATGGAGAAACCGGGCGAATTCATATTAATAAAAATGATTGTCTGACGGTTCCTCAGTTGAAAAATGCGCTGAAAGCAGCGATCGCTCGCGGGTTACGTTTAGCTATTTTTAACTCCTGCGATGGACTGGGATTGGCGCGTCCGTTAGCTTCTTTGCACATTCCGCAAATGATTGTCATGCGCGAACCTGTGCCAGATTTAGTTGCACAAGAATTTTTGAAGCATTTTCTCTCTGCATTTGCTGATGGTGAGTCTTTTTATTTGGCGGTGCGAGAAGCACAAGATAGGTTGCAGGGCTTAGAAAATGACTTTCCGTGTGCTAGTTGGTTACCTGTGATGTGTCTGAACCCATCTGAAGCACCGCTAGTTTGGCAAAAACCGATTCTTGCTCCTACCCGCAAATGCTTACCAAGGGGACGTATTCTGCCGATCGCTTTTCAAGTCAGCTTGCTCGTAACTGCTTTGATAATAGGAATGCGATCGCTTGGGATTTTGCAGTCATCAGAATTGAAGTCTTTCGATCATGTCATGCGATCGCGTCCTTATGAAGCACAAGATCAACGCATCTTAGTCGTTTCAGTAACCGAAACTGATGTTCGCGCACAAAACGCCAAAGAAAGAGGTGGAGCCTCATTATCAGACAAAACTTTGGCACTCGTTGTGAAAAAATTAGAAGAGTTTGAACCGCGAGCTATCGGCTTAGATATTTATCGCGAGAATCCAGTCAGCGCAGATTATGCAGATTTAGCGAAGACAATGAAAAATAGCGATCGCTTTTTCGCTATTTGCAAAACCAGTGAAGATGACAAAAACCCAGGTGTCCCCCCACCTCCAGAAGTGAGTGTGCAACGCCAAGGTTTTAGTGATGTTTTAACCGATCCCGACGAAGTGATCCGCCGGCAATTATTGGCGATGGCACCAGCACTTCCTTGTTTAACAGACAAATCTTTCAGCTTTCGTTTAGCTAGCCGTTACTTAGCTGATTTGGGGATTACACCACAACTTACTTCTGAAAAAAACTTGCAGTTTAGCAATGTCGTCTTCAAAAACTTGGAGTCAAACAGCGGGGGTTATCACGGAATCGATAATTTAGGTCATCAAGTGCTGCTTAACTGGCGTTCCTCACCTCAAATTGCTCCACAAGTTACACTTAAACAAGTTCTCAAGAATGAACTTACGCCAGATTTAGTGCGCGATCGCATTGTCATGATTGGCACCACTGCTGAAAGTTTTCATGACTATTGGTTTACTCCCTACACCGCGCAAAAAATGCCCTACCAAAGGATGGCAGGGATAGTCGTTCAAGCGCATATGGTAAGTCAAATTCTCAGTGCTGTGTTGGATCGCAGACCACTATTATCGGTCTTGCCGAAATGGTGTGAAGTCTTGTGGATTTGGTACTGGTCTATTGGGGGAGGTATCATTGCTTGGTACTTCCGCTCACCATTATACTTAGGAATAGCGATCGCCACCAATCTGGCTATGTTATATGGTGTTTGCCTTTATATATTAATACAAGGGCTATGGATACCGCTTGTTCCCTCAGCCTTAGTTTTCTTAGCTTGTAGTGCAATTGTGGCAGTATACACTAGGGACTAGGGACTAGGGAAGAGAGATTTTCATACTTTAGGTGACTAATGATTAATGAAAAAATCAAACGTGCATTTAGCATTATTTTGACATCGCTGTGCATCAGCTACATGATGCCAGTCATGGCACTTAATCAGTCTAATAATATACAAATTCGCTTCAATCAAAAGGAAGCAGATGGATCAAGTCGGGGTAGACCTTCCAAAAGGGTAGGAACGGGAAGTCGGGGAGAATGTCCACCTATGGAAGTGCCACTTACTGCCTTAATACCTGCTCAAAATCCGGGTTTAACGGTTGAGGAACATCCTACCTTTTGGTTTTTCGTTCCTTATCAGCTTAGTAATACATTAGGTGGGGAGTTTGCCTTGCAGGATGAAGCAAACAATGATATTTACCGAACTCGTTTTAAACTGCTGGGAACACCAGGTATAGTTAGCCTGAGCGTACCGTCTACAGTAACGTTAGAACTTAATAAAAGCTATCAATGGTACTTTAAACTTTACTGTAGTCAGCAAAATTTATCTAACCCGGTATTTGTGCGCGGATGGGTGCAAAGAGAAGCGCTTAAACCCGAATTAGAGCAACTTTTGCAAGCAGCTACCACACCGCGATCGCGCATTGCTATTTATGCTCAAAATGGTATTTGGTATTCTGCTTTAAACGAGTTAGCTAAACTTCGTATTGCTGAACCTAAAAATACCGTCTTTATTAATGATTGGGCTAATTTATTGCAAAATATTGGCTTGGAGAATTTAGCCGAAAAACCGATTCTGGGAGAAGTGAAAAAGTGATGATTTTTGTAGTAGGGGTTTCAAGGCTTATTTTAAGTCTATTTTATGCACTGAAGTGCTTACTACGAATTTAAAGCCAATTTCCGACTAAAACATAAGGTGCCCAAAAATAAGGAGTTTTATATTTAGCTAATAAAGCAAGTTGAGCTTGACGCAAAGCTTCGACTTTAGTTTCTTTGCCATCTGCTAATTCTTGATAAAATTGATTCATCAGTTCCGCAGTTGATTCGTCTTCCACCGACCACAAAGTTGCTAAAGTACTGCGTGCGCCGGCTCGCACGGCTATTCCCGCTAGTCCTAAGGTAGCTCGCTTGTCACCACTAGCGGTTTGACAAGCACTAAGGACAAGTAATTCAATTGCGCGATCGCTTGTCTGACGAAGCCGCAATAAGGTATCAAAATCTTTTACTTTTAACAGCCGTTCCCAAGTGAGAATAAAGGTTTTCTCGGCGTTAGAACTAAACTCACCGTGAGTCGCTATGTGAACTACACTAAATGGTGCTTCTTTAATTTTGTTTTGGACATTTGTTTTTGTAAAAGTGTGATTAATAAGTTCTTGATTTTTGGGTATTGCTGACTGAATTTTATCTAATTCCACTACTACGTTGTTGAGCCGAGCAAATGAGCGACCTTCGATTTGACGTTGTTCACTAACTCCGGCAATTAAAATATTTAATTCTCCTCTTTGCAAAGGTTTGGGATCAATAAGTTGTAAACCAGGAGCTAAGGCGATCGCATACTTTTCGATTAAATATTGTTTCTGTTTTTCGTCATAAAGAACACTCATCGGAATATTTCGCAAAGAACCATCTAGTACGAATACTAATGTTTTTATGTTTGTCTTTGCTAAATCAGCTTCCACTGGTTGAATTAACCATCCATACAGCTTTTGGGAGAGTTCTTTAACATCATTAATCCGGTCGGGTTCTTTGAGATATTCTCCTAATTTATCTAGCGTACTTTCAACTTCTTTCGCCTTTTTGTAAGTTGTATAGTGGCTAAGTTCGCTTTGATTGGGTAACTTGAGAATAATTTCTATGCGGTCTTTTAAAATAATTGGATAAACAACTGCTGCTGTCGAACCAATTTTGTCAACCACCTCATCAATTTGTTTTGGTTTCGCTTGTAAACAAGCTTCCCGAAAAAAGTTCTCTAGTTCACTTAATTGCAAAGCTTCAATCACATTTCTGGCTTGCTTTAAGTTATCTTGACTTACTGAGAATTGGGCAGTGGGCAATGGGCATGGGGCATTGGTGAGCCAGCGCGGTCTTGGGGGTCTCCCCCATGAGCGACTGGCGAACCCCGAAGGGGTCATTGGGCAAAATTCCTCTCCCTTTGCTCCCCCTGCTCCCCCTGCTTCCCCTGCTTCCCCTGCTCCCCCTGCTCCCCCTGCCTCCCTGCTCCCTGCTCCCCCCCTGCTCCCCTCTCCCCCTCTCTCCCCTACGGGTTGCAGGAGTAAATCAACTAATTGGCGATATACAGGTTCTACATTATCCCGAAAGGTAAATTGCACATCTGGATTTAGGGCAATCAAATCATTGCGTAAAAATGTCAAGGTATTTACTGCTTCACTATAGGAGGCGATCGCTCCAGTAATATCGCGTTTAATTTTGAGTATCTGTCCTAATTGCCATTGCCAAAGATAAGCAATATCCTTAGCTTGAATTGCCTGAGCTTGTATCAAAGCTTGCTGGGTCAACTTCTGGGCGTTAGCTACGTCTTGGGTTTTCAGATACAATCCACCAAGGGCACCGAGAGCATAAACTTCAGAACGCTTATCGTCAATGCTTCTAGCTTTTTGAATCGCTGTTGCCAAACTTTGAGCAATTTCTTTCCAGGACGGGATGTTTGCACTGGTAGATTCTTTTAAGTAGACCAAACTCTGAGCTAAGTGAATTTGGGCAGAAATTGCCGTCTGGCTAGGTGGTATTTTGGTCAGCTTTAACTGTATCTCAGACGATAATTGTTGTGCTTGCGACCATTTTTGTAGTTCCAACAACATACTCAGTCGATTTACTTGTGCTTGTATTTGCCCAAGCGGTGAAGTAGATGTAGTAGCAGCTTCTGAGTAATATTCCACTGCCTGCTGGTAAAATTTGATAACTTTTGGGTCTTTCAAAGAGGCAGACCTGCTTAAATAATGCAAGGGCGTATACTCTTCAAAAGTGGTTGTGTCTTGGTGGAATTGTCTGTTACCTAAAGCTGCGTGAATGTTACCTAAACTCAGCAAAACGGCGCTTATTTCCGAAGGAGATTGTAATTTTTCGGCTATGTCTCGACTTTCGAGCAAAACTTTTAAAGATTTTTCTAAATCACCAATTAATTGCATCACATCACTCAGGCTGCGTAATGCGGTAGCTTTAACCAATGAGTCTGGTTCCTTTTTTAGACCCTCGTATATCTCGTTTAATGCCATGCGAGATTGTAAGTATTGCCCTAAAGCTTGTTGCGCGATGCTTTGGTTAATTAAGGTGCGAGTTTTGCCAACTTCATCACCTGCTTTAATATAAATCTTCTCAGCTTGTTTCCATGTGCCTAAAGCAAGTTCTGCTTTACCTAGTTCTAATTGCAGGTTTCCCTGAATCTCTAATGTTTGCGCGAGAACTGATGCGGAATTTGGCGTATTTTCTAAGGCTGTTAAAATTTGTAGACTTTGAGCGATCGCATGACCTGCTTTTTCCCACTGTCCGAGTTGCTTAAAAGCTAAGGAGAGATTACTTAAAGCGATCGCTTCTCCCAGTTTATCTTTTGAAAATCGCGAAGCATCTGCTGCTTGTTGTAAAATCGTCACCGCTGTCGATAACTCTCCAGCTTCATAGAGTTTTCGACCTTGTTGAATCAATATTTCACCATTTGGCGTTTGCACTTGAGAAAACACCGGCGATGAAATTATCCCCAAAGCGATAAATAACGAGATTAGGAAGAGGGGGAAGGGGAAAGGTTTTTTCCTAACTTCTACAATAAGTTTATTCTTTAAAAAATGTTGTACCGCTACAAAAAATCGCCAGCGTTTTCTTCTCATTTCCTTGACTTCAGTTCAATCTTGACTAACGAGTGCTTAATTTGGGCAAGTGTGGGGCTTGACAAAAATTTATTTGCATGAATACTGGGCGCAGAGGCTATTAAAGTTACTTCACCTTTACTGTGAGCAAGGGGAGAGACGCTTCTGGATTTGAAGCGCTGAAAAAGCCTTGATTGCCAAATTCAATGGCATTAGCAGTACTTGCCAAAAATGAACCGCCAATATCTAACTTTGCATTTTGACTAAATACGATTCCATTGGGATTAATCAAGAATAAGTTTGCTTTACCCGAAGCGCGGATTAAACCATCGATATTAGAAATAGATTTACCCGTTACGCGACTGATAATATTTTGAATATTTAAAGCGTTGTTAAAGAAAGCAGTGCCACCAGTTGGAACAGAAAATGATTCAAAGCTGTGAAATAGGTTCGTTCCTGCGGTTGTTCCTTGTTCAATCAGGTTGGTGTTTCCCTGTTGTGTGACTCTGGAGTTTACTGGTAGGTTGCATCGGGGATAATCTGAGCAACTGTTGACTGAGAACTAAATAAAAATAATAGCGCACTAGCTTTAATCAGCCAGAATCGCATAAAAAGCAGTTTCATAAACTGGAGATGCTCCTCTGGGCTTTTTACTGACTATACCGCTATTTGGCTGAAATTGAGATACGGCGTTGCTGAATCAGAGGATGAATTTCAAATTTTTACATCTAGAAACGTTCTGGCGGAACGTCTCTACTATATGTGTGCCAACGCCGGATATGATATTAGTTGCGTGTAAACAAAGCAAGCGATCGCATTGTTTACCTCAACGTTGAGCCTTTGAACCTCAACTTTGAGCCTTTGAACCTCAACTTTGAGCCTTTGAACCTCAAAGTTGAGCCTTTGAACCTCAACGGGAGCATCCCAATTTTGTCGCAATACCCTAGAAGGGTATCGCTATACGGACGAAGCCTGCCTTCGCAGGCTTGAATACTCACAGCCTGCGAAGGCAGGCTTTGTTAGTATAGCCCCAGGCTTATAGCCTGAGGGGCTTTTTTATGAACGAGAATTATAGCAACTTGTCTGGTGTAATTGGTAAATCGCGGATGCGCTTGCCAGTCGCATGGTAGACTGCGTTTGCCACAGCTGCCGCTACTCCAGTGATGCCAATTTCGCCCACACCTTTAGCACCGATCGCATTGACGTGGGGATCTTTCTCTTCGACAAAATAAGCTTCAATTGCCGGAACATCAGCGTTTACAGGTACGTGGTACTCGCCAAGGTTGGGGTTGACGATGCGCCCAAATTGATGATCGGTGACAGTTTCTTCAAATAGCGCCATCCCTAAGCCCATAGTGATACCGCCAATTATTTGCGATCGCGCTGTCTTTAAATTCAAAATCCGTCCTGTACCAAAAGCGCCCACAAACCGCTTCACACGCACTTCACCCAAGTCTGGATCGACACGCACCTCGACAAATTGTGCGCCAAAGGAGTGCATTGAGTACTTCTTATTTTCTTCGTCAAATTTGGCATCAAAGCTAGCTTCCACCAGCTTAAGATTTTGCCGCTTGAGTATATCTGCGTAACTTTCGCTTTTTCCTTTATCGCTTTTGACAAACATTTGCCCATCTTCAAAGGCGATTTCTGTATCTGGGATGTTGTAAAGAGGCGATCGCTTATCTGCACGGGCAATATCCAACACTTTTGCGCGTGCAGCTTTTGTTGCGCCGGCAACTGCACTACCCACTGAACCAACTGTAGCCGAACCGCCAGAAACAGGGGCATTCGGCATATTAGTATCACCAAGTTCAAATCGCACCCGCTCCACAGGCACACCCAGCACATCCGCGATAACTTGCGCCATCACTGTTGCCGTACCCGTACCCATCTCGTGCGTGCCGCTTTGGACAACGACGCTACCATCTTGCATAATTTTGGTTATGGCACTGGCAGGAAAGCGATATACAGGATAGGTGGCTGTTGCCATGCCCATACCAATTAAATAACGCCCATCGCGCATCGAACGCGGTTGACCTTTGCGTCGCGACCAACCGAATTTCTCCGCACCGAGTTGGTAACATTCCTTCAGCGACTTGCTTGACCAGGGCAATTTTGTATCGGGATCTGTCTCTGCATAATTACGCAAGCGCAATTCAATTGGGTCTAAATTTAACTTATAAGCGAGTTCATCCATCGCCGATTCTAAGGCATAAGTTCCCGGAGTTTCCCCAGGAGCACGCATGTATGTTGGTTCCCCTTTGTTAACCTTGACTACCCGCTGTGAGGTTTGCAAGTTCTGGGTGGCGTATAGCATATGCGTTGCCACGGTGAACGGTTCGACGAATTCGCCGATTGCTTCTTCACAAGTGTGGGAAATGCCTTTATGAGCGATCGCCGTCAACCGCCCATCACGTTTTGCCCCTAGTATAATTTGCTGCTCTGTTTCCGCTCGATGTCCAACTCCGGTAAACATCTGCTGACGTGTCAAAACTAACTTCACCGGACGACGCACCAAACGCGCAGCAAGAGCTGCCAGGGGCACATGCGACCACATAGTACCTTTACACCCAAACGCCCCGCCGATAAAATGGCAGACGACACGCACATTTTCTTCAGGAATGCCGAAGCCGATCGCCAAGGTTTTCCGCTGACCAAATGTATACTGCGTTGCATCATATACGGTGAGTTTATCACCCTCCCACACAGCAGTTGTGGCGTGGGTTTCCATCGGATTATGATTTTCCGTAGGTGTAGTGTAAGTTTCTTCAAGCCGCACCTCAGCTTCAGCCAAACCTTGCTCTAAATTGCCGCGTGCGATGTCTGCTGGTCTGAACCCAACGGCACCCTTGGGCATAACCGCTTTTTCGCGCTTTATCTGAGTTACAAACGGTTGCTCTTCGTAAGCAACGTCCACCAAAGATGCAGCGTGGGTGGCGTGTTCTAAGGTATCGGCAACTACAACACCAATATATTGCCCATTGTAATATATATTGCCATCTACTAAGGGAATGCGGACTTCGCCGACGGCTCCTCCCTTTGAAGAATCTGGCATTTCTTTGAGTTTGGGCGCGTTGAGATGGGTGAGGATGGCGATTACCCCTGGTAATTTTTCTGCCCAGCTTGTATCAATGTTCTTAATAGTTCCACGGGTAATAGAACTGCCAATAAGCACCGCATGAACCAGATTTTCCATCGGGAATTCAGCCGAGTAACGTGCTGCACCTGTCACCTTCACGCGTCCATCAACTCGGTTCATCGGTTTGCCGATCGCTTCAGTATTCATGCCATTTCTCCTACAGTCGTAAGTGCGCGGACAATTGCCCGTTTTGCCATTTCCACTTTGAATTTGTTGTACTTTTGCGGCTTTGCTTCTCGCACACTTGCTGCTGCTGCTGCGGCAAATGTCTCTTCGTTCGGTTTCGCACCAATTAGAATTTTCTCCGCTTCGAGCGATCGCCAAGGTTTGTGTGCAACACCACCCATTGCTACTCGCGCCGCTTTGATGATACCGTTGTCAATATCCAGAGCTGCGGCAACGGAAACCAAAGCAAAAGCATAAGAAGCGCGATCGCGTACTTTGAGATAATGCGATCGTCTTGCAAAGTTTGAATTTGGCAAATCAACAGCGACAATCAACTCACCTTGTTGCAGCACAGTATCAATTTCTGGTGTGTCACCTGGTAAACGATGAAACTCGGCGATGGGAATTGTACGTATCCCGTTCGCTCCTTGAATGCGAATCGTTGCATCCAGCGCTGCCAATGCCACACACATATCAGAAGGATGAGTGGCAATACATTTGTCACTTGCACCCAAGATGGCGTGAATGCGATTATACCCTTCAATTGCGGCACAACCAGAACCGGGTTGGCGTTTATTGCAAGGCATCGACGTATCGGTGAAGTAGTAGCAGCGCGTTCTTTGCAGCAAGTTTCCACCCACGCTTGCCATGTTACGCAGTTGTGCTGATGCACCTGCAAGAAAGGCTTGGGAAAGTAAGGGATATCTCTCTTTAATCAGTTGATTATTTGCCACATCGCTGTTTTTTGCCAGCGCACCAATTCGCACCCCACCTGATATCACCTCAATCTTTGTTAATGGCAATCGCGTAATATCAACAAGCTGTGAAGGTTGCGTGACACCTCCCTTCATCAAATCAAGCAAGTTAGTTCCACCTGCGATGAACTTTGCTTCTGTGTTACTTGCAACCGTTTGAATAGCTGCACGTTCTTCTGTAGCGCGGGTGTAGGCAAATGGTTTCATATTTAATTCCTTTGACAACAGCTTGGAATGGGGAATGGGGAATTTGAGGAGTGGAGGAGTGGAGGAGGGGGAAGACAAGGAGGAGGAATTTCCCCCCTGTCCCCCTGTCCCCCTGTCCCCCTGTCCCCCTGTCCCCCTGCACCCTATCCCTGAGAAGCGCGAACTTCTTGCACAGCAGCCACGATACCAGGATAGGCACCGCAACGGCAAATATTGCCACTCATACACTCTCTAATGCCTTCATCGGATGTTGGGCATCCTTCTTTTAAAAGAGCCACAGCGGACATAATTTGACCCGGTGTGCAATAACCGCATTGAAAACCATCGTGCTTGATAAATGCTGCTTGTACCGGGTGAAGTTCATCACCGCGAGCTAGTCCTTCAATCGTGGTAATTTCAACGTCATCGTACATTACAGCTAGCGACAAACAAGAATTAATTCTGCGTCCGTTAGCCAGCACAGTGCAAGCACCGCATTGTCCGTGGTCACAACCTTTTTTACTACCAGTCAGACCGATGTATTCTCGTAGGGCATCAAGTAGAGTCACACGCGGTTCAATTTGCAAAGTGTGTGCTGCACCGTTGACTCGCAGCGTCACGTTGATAGTATCTGATGCCGATGTTTGCGGTGTTAGGTTGGGAGCTTTGATTGGAGCTTGTGCCATAGTTATCCTCCTTCCAAAATTAGCGATCGCAGCTGCTACTGTACTGACAATCATCAATTGACCAAACCTGCGGCGTCTAAGTCTCAGCTTCATCTATTATTATTCCAAAATTCTGTTTTTCTGAGTAAAAATACCGACTTATCCGCGAAAAGTTCGATTTGTTAGAGTCAATTTCCCCAATATGTTCTTCTCATTACAATACAAGTTCATCTGTCTATAGTCTCTCTGTCGCAAGATTGATGCCATAAGCATTTTGTATCGATTTTTACCCTATTTTGCATCAATTTACGCAACAAGAAGTATCGGAGCTAATAATAATTGCAATACCAAGTGCCACTAAAATGCAGGGCAAGTACTTGGGGTTAAGCTTTGAGGCATACTGTTAGCAACAGAGGCTATCAACGTCACGTCCCCTTTGTCGTTAATTACCCAACCAGTAGCTGGCACAATTTGATTTGGTAACTTGGAGCCACTTACTTTAGCTATTCTCCCCCGCTCCCTCTCTCCCCCTCTGCTCGTCTCCACGCCAGTCGCCTCTCCTGTCAGAGACGCTGCGCGAACAACGTTCGTGACCTCCGCACGGCGCTGGCTCCCCTGCGTCACCCAATCGACAGTTGCAGTCTGATTACTACGCAGTGCTTGACTTGGTAAAGGTGGTAAACCCCCACGTCCGGTAACTATAAATACATTGCCTTGACTTGCTGGGCAACCTTGGGCAATTAAACGACTTTGGTCAACAAGATCGCTGGATAATTCTACTAATCCAGAGGTGGGGTCTAGATTGGGTGTGTTAATTTGCACATTCCCACTTAAGGAAGGATTTGCCCCAGTAGCCGTAATGTCACTTTCTTGAGTGGGAGCATCCCGGAACTGAGTACCAAAAATACCAGAGGCATTGATAGTTACATTTCCGCCGCGAAAATCAGCAGAATTGGCACTGATATCGCTATTTTCGGCAGGGACGGCGACGATGAAACCATTTTTGGCATCGATGTTGATGTTGCCGCCTGTGATATTATTGCCTGTGGCGTTGGTGGTGATAGCACTGCCTCGGCGCAATATTAATAAATTAACAGAGCGGAGGTTGATATTTCCCTCTCCTGCTGTGGTTTCAGCCGTGAGTTTTCCTTGACTGTCTAGCAACAAGACACCAGAGGTAATCTCTAAGTTGCCTGCCCTCCCTGAGCCAGTACTAGCCACACTAACTGCTGCCCCATCCCGGACAGTCAATTTGTTGGTATTAATTCTCAAATCGCCTGCACTACCAAAACCCTCGCTTGTAGCTAGCAAGGTACTGGGAACAATCTGACCATTACCACCGATGCCGATGCCAGTCACTGTTACAGAATTGGAGGCATTTATATCTAACCTCCCTGCCTGACCTGTACTACCGTTAATAGCAGCAGTTGAAATGCTTGCACCGTCTTGGACAAGCAAACGCTGTGTGTTGACTATTAAGTCCCCTCCGTTGCCAGTGGCTATTCCCGGTGTCCTCCGGTTTCTGGTCTCAGCAACCAGACCACTAGGTAAATTCCTATCTAGTACGGATCGACCGCTGGCTTCTACAGATTCAGAGGCATCTATTCTCAAAGTCCCTGCATTACCTGCACCACGGGTACTAGTTAATATTCGCCCTCCATCACGGAGAATCAATTTACCGGTGGAAATGTTCACTGTTCCAGCATCCCCAGCATCATTGTTAGTACCGAGACTCTGAGTCCCTAAGCTTGTATTATATCCTTCACCCAGTAACTGCACTGATTCAGAAGCATTTACTGTTATATTCCCTCCCGCTCCAGAACCATCGCTAGACGCATCAACTAATCCACTACGACGAACAATCAACCGTTTCGTTTCAATTTTTATGTCACTCGCTGCTCCGCTTCCCAAAGTCCCAGTAGCTAACTGGCTGTTACTTACTTCTACAGATTCAGATGCTTTGATTACCAGAGGTTGACCTCGTTTCTGTCCCGTAGTCACCCCCACTACTTGTGAATCGTCAGCGATCGCAATTTTTCTGCCACGTAACTGAATAGCCCCATTGCCTTCACCACTTGTATCAATAGAAGCTCTTTGGGATACTTGAATATCTTGGAAGTTCTGCACCCCTTCATATCCAAATGCCCAGCCTTCGGAAATTGGATTCAGGCTGACGAGACTGTTAGGGGCAACACTCCCTAAGTCAATTCGTCCTGCTGGTGCTCGCAGTCTGGCATCCTTTATTAATACATCACCACCCAATAGAGCCAAGGTTTTACCAGGCATAACTTGTAGCGTAGACCCCTCAATTTGAATCGGTTGAGCAATTTGCCCAAATTGCAAACCTATGGGAACACTTACAGTTAGTAATGGTGGTGTTTGGAGATTAGTAGCACTAAATTGTGTGCCATCAGCAAAGATGAGATTACTGGCTGTACTCGTGACGAAAGAGCCATTTATATTTAACGAAGCATTTTGACCAAAGATAATCCCATTGGGATTAATCAGAAAAAGATTAGCAGAGCCGTTAGTTTTGAGTAAGCCATCTATATTAGAGATTGAGCCACCCGTCACCCGGCTAATGATATTTTGAACATCCAAGTTATTACTAAAGGAAGCCGATCCACCTGTGGGTACAGACAATTCTCTAAAACTATGAAAAAGATTGTTTCCAACTCGATTTCCATTAGTAATCGTGAAGTCGAGATTATTGTTGTTTGAAACCTCAGTAGATAAAGTTCCATCTGAGGTAATTTGTGCTTGAATCACATCGGTTTTGGTTAGAAAGCATAAAAACCCTAAACCAGCAATCCACAAACAGTTAGTCCGCTTTCTCATAAATCCTTAAGAAAAATGAAATTCAGTACAAATTACCTCTTTATAGTTAACTAGGCAAAAGTTTTCTCAAAACACTGTTTATCTGCTTTTGCCTAGTTTATCATTGAGTTATTTTACTCCTCACAGACTGCAAAACAATGCATCCTATTTTCTCCTACATTTCTCCAATATCCCCAGCCGCCATCTGGACACTGAACGCACGGTCCCCTGGGTTTCGATTTATAGTCAATAACCGGAACTTCAACCTTTTCTTGTGGTGGTGAATCTGCTTTGTTTGTATCTTGCGGGATTTTAGCGACTTCTATCTCAATCGGTTCGGATGTGGTAACAGTAGGAAGTTTTGTTTCATCAGGAAGTTTTGTTTCATCAGCCCCAGCAATTGGGCTAAACATCAACAAAAATGATACAAATAAAGCGATAACAAGAGAAATTCTGCGTTTCATGATTTATCTTTTTGGTAGACACACTTAAGTTTTTTTCTCATATTCGTAGCTGCCGTTTATCCTCTGATAATGCTAGTATCTCCCTGTTAAGTCACAAAGAATTAACAAAAGAGCATTTCATCTAATATCAAATTGAAATAAACAGCAGTACTAAGCGCTTACCAACTCAATTGGAGCAAACGCTATTTCATCGACAATAAAATCCAATTTTTAGCCTTCTCTTGACTATACCGCTATTGTCACCGAATTTGATTATTAAATACTTATAAAAAGAAAATTATATTTTATATCTAAAGATAGATGTAAAAAACGTCTATGCTATAAAAGTATAGGAGATAACAGTCCTTGAAAAGATTATAGGACTTTGATTTATACATTTTTTAGTTTCTAATAAAAAAGAAGGTTTCATATTATTTCCGCTTGCGTCGGAGTGATTCGATATTTTACGCTCAAAAACTCTGCGACACGACTGCGGAAGCTTCCGCGCTTGTGTTGCGTTTCAAAAATATATAATTCCGATGAAGATCGGATTTGATATCAAACCTTAACTACATCGAAGTTCCAGCGTTTGGCTTCGATTATTCTTTTTCGAGAGTGATGAAACGATTATCTGTGACTTTTACATGAAACGCACCTACATTAGATAATATTCAAAGCGCTGCCGCAGTTGTTCAACTGTCAAATTCTGAGTCCAGTATTCAACCAAAGCGTGACCAAATGCCCAAGCGTTACGCTCACTAGATGCGGTATTTTCCAGCAGCAGCGACCACAAAGATAGTAAATCAAACTTGCGTGAATTAGTGTTGTCAGTACTCAAAAGCGAGAAAAGCTCATAAGCCATTTGCAATTTGCCAATTACTACAGGTAACTGTTCTACGGGAATTTTCTCTGTTAGCAGATATGCTAAATTTGGCGATCCGGTTGAGAGGGTGGAAATGAACTGAAGGACGGGACTTTTGAGAAATGTTGTTAGTCCTTGAGTAGTCGCCATTTGAAAGGTATAATGGTCGATGATTTTGGCAGCAGCGACGGTACGGGCTTCTAGGTTACGCAAAAAGCGAGCGAGACGCAGTTGTTTGGCTGGAGCGATCGCTTCCACCAATCCCAACGATAGCGCGTCCACACCCCAAGCAACGCGATTTGTTTTTACATCACTGGTGACGACAGGTAAAATTAAATCGCAGAATTCACCCAGAAGTTGAGCGCGATATTGAGTAGCTTGACGAATCGCAACTTCTTTTGGGCGATCGCCTTCAGCCCAATTATAAGGTGGTTCCCATTCGCGAATCGGACGCAAACGATCCACCTGAGTGACAACCGCAATCATTGGTAAGTCTGTAATGCCTGCCTTCATATCTGCGAGAAAGTCCACATCCATTTGCAGGGATGGATCGAGAGCAGGTGTAACTAACAACAGTAAATCGGCATTTTTGGCATAATCCAGCACCAAGTCCCGAAAGTCGGTACGGTTGACTTGTTCATAACCCGGTGTATCCCAAAGCGTCAGAGCTTCGCCAGTTTTGCTTTTCCATTGATAATTTTGAATGCGATCGGTACTGGGTAACACATCGACGGCAGCGAGTTCGGCTTGAAACAACGTATTAATCAAGCTGCTTTTTCCCGAACCGGTTCGCCCTGCAAGTAGAATATTGACAGGTTTTTGCTCAACTGCGGCAGGGGGTTCAGCAACGTTGAGAATTTCTCGCAAAGTTTGAGTTTTCGCTTTTGGTAGCGTCGGTGTGGGCAAATCTGAAGCGGGTAGCGTCGTACCTCCGTAAAGGGCTACAGCTCGCTGACATAAGCTTTTGAGGGCAGTTTCTCGCAACATTTGACCCAAATTGCCCAAAAGTTGTTCAGTTGCCCGGTTACTGTAACCTTGGCTGGCTTTTTTTGCCACCGCTGCCACCGGGTTTAAGAGCCACTGTGCCCAATTGAATGCCCGCATAAGTTTACGCGCAGATGGTTCCAATTTCTGGTATACTTCATATGCTTGATATGCTTGTGCAATTGTGACTTGATTGAGCGCGGGGGATAACTTCTGCATCCACCGATCCACATCATCCAGCGTTCCCCGAATTAGCGCGTAAGCTTGGGGAACGTAAATGTTGAGCAGAGGATATTTGACTTCCGGATGGTAGATGTGGGAAACTGCCACAACTAAATCCTGACATCGTTGCCAAAAGGTTTGCCAGTCTTCCCAAATTGGGCGATCGCTTTGTGCAGCTATAAGAATTTTTTGCAGTACTGCTTCAGCTTCGGAAAGCGTGTTTGCATCGTTTGACACAGATTCGAGTTCTTTGTTGACCTCTGCTACAACCGCTTCTATCTGTTTTATTTCCGGTTGAGTCCATTTTACTAGTAGGAATCGCCAACCGACAAACACCAGGGTAAACACACCCCAAATCCAGTTTAGATGCCACTCGTGGATTTGCAAACCTGCTGCTATCAGTAAGAAAGCGATGATGAAAGCGATCGGGGTTGCTAAGGCGATCCATTGCCACAGTTTTAAGCGTATCATTTCTTGATGCCTACCTTGATTAAACTTCTTCTACCGCTATTGTGGATCGAAGACTGCTTTATAGAACCGATTTGAGATCTAAGAAGGGGTTGCAAGTCTCTTAACCATCAGCCGAATAAAACAAAGATTAACCTTGGCAGTCGCTGTCTTCTAGAGTTCTCTCAAAGTTCTTGACGAGGAT